>Ga0115011_10001141_pt1 | contig 19442 bp, 18 predicted proteins | sample TroAtlMetagenome_2_FD_88705 | JGI IMG/M metagenome (GOLD analysis project Ga0115011, IMG submission 88705) | Marine eukaryotic phytoplankton communities from Atlantic Ocean - Tropical Atlantic ANT8 Metagenome | ecosystem: Environmental > Aquatic > Marine > Oceanic | place: Tropical Atlantic...
AAACAACTAATTTTAAAAACTTAAAATTAATTGTAAAAAAACTGAAAAATGAAGAGGGTGTAAAGGCAGCAAAAATTGATTTTATTGATCCGTCAATCATTCCCCAATAAACATCAGATATAAAATTTAAATTATTTAAATTAATAATGTTAGAATTTTCCTATGAAAATAATTCTATACATATACGTTCTCTTAATATCACCACTTTATGCTTCAACAATAATCTACTCATCATCCTATATAGATGTTATTAATGAAAAAGTTATAAGTAATTCTTCTATTACTATTGAGGGTAATAAAATTACTAATATATCAAAAGGATTTATTAAACTAGACAGTTCAGATAACTTAATTGATTTAAGAGGTTATACATTATTACCTGGCTTGATGGATATGCATGTGCATTTTGGTGGAGAATATAAATCTAAAGCTGAAAGGCCCGTTAAGGTAGAAAGAGAAACTGAAGCTATTTTAGCAACACAACACGCCTACAAAACAATCATGGCTGGATTCACAACTGTAAGACAGGTGGGTGATAGTGGTATGGTTGCAATATCATTAAGAGATGCAATTAATAGCAAGCAAGTAATTGGACCTCGTATTTATACTTCTGGTAAAAGTATTGCAACAACCGGAGGGCATGCTGATCCAACAAATGGTAAGGATGTAGATTCATACGACTATCCTACTGCTGAAGATGGTGTTATTAATGGCCCTTATGAAGCCTATACTGCTGTTAGACAAAGATATAAAGATGGTGCAGACGGTATTAAGTTAACTGTAACAGGTGGTGTCTTGAGTCTAGCAAAATCTGGTCACAATCCCCAATTCACTTTTGAAGAAGTTAAAGCTGTAGTTATGGCTGCAAAAGATTATGGTATGTGGGTTGCTGTTCATGCGCATGGGGCAGAAGGGATGAAGAGAGCTGTAATAGCAGGTGTTGATTCTGTTGAACATGGAACATTTATGACTGAAGAAGTTATGGATTTAATGATTGAGAATGGCACTTTCTATGTCCCAACTATTTCAGCAGGTGAATTTGTTGCAATGAAATCAGAGATTGATAACTATTTTCCTGAAATTGTTAGACCTAAAGCTGCTAGCGTAGGCCCTCAAATTGGCGCAACATTTAACAAAGCATATCAAAGAGGCGTAAAAATAGCATTTGGTACTGATGCCGGGGTGCAACCTCATGGAACTAATGCTGATGAGTTTATATATATGAATAAATATGGAATGCCGCCTATGCAAACCATAGTTTCTGCAACATTAAATACCGCCAAGTTATTGGGCATTGATGACACCTTGGGATCAATTGAAATAAATAAAATAGCAGATCTTGTTGCCATTAAAGGTAATCCAATTAATGACATTAATAATATTAAAAATATTGTATTTGTTATGAAAGATGGTGAAGAGGTTTTAACTAATTATGAATGAGTTAATTTTAATGATTGTTCAAGTAATAGCGGCACTTGGTGTTGTTGTTTCTGTTGTTTATTTAGGCATACAAATAAAACAACAGAATAAGATAACCAAGGCTCAGTTCGGGCATTCCTTAACGCAAAGGCAATATGATCGATTTTTTAATACAGCTAAAGATGCTGAGTATTCTGAATTTTTATCTAAGGATTGGTCTTCTAAAGACCTAACGACAACTGAACGATGGAGGATTAATCATTTTATAGTTATGTGTTTGTTGGATTTATTTGATGTATATGACAAGGTTCAGGATAGTTTTGTAGATGAGGCGCATCTGAATTCAAGAATTAATGCTCTAAAGTTAGGTGTAATGAAGACAGATCATGGAAAGGGTGTATGGCTTCACTATAAACAAACAAGACCTGAAGATTTTGTTAAATGGTTTGAAAATGAAATATGGGGCCATGAATTAATCGCAGATAAATCTTTTGAAGAAATGACTAAGGGGATGAATATTACCCGTGAATAACCTTTAATTTATAAATTAATCATGCTTGAATCTTTAAGAAATTTTATGTCAAAAAGGACCATTGCCTCTAAAGCTAGAAATAATGCTATGAATAAATTTTCTAGCTATGAAGGACTTAAGAGGGTTCGTCAGGAAGCTGAAGAGTTAAGACAAAATGAAAATAGACCTCATGAAGTAATATATTTCCATAAAGTTGATGATCCGTATTCACACCTAACAATTCATTGTATTGATAAACTGAAATCTTCATATGACATAAGTTTTAAACCAATTCTTGTGGGAGATGAAAATCCTAAAACTGTTCATGAGCCTTCTCACTATAGTAAATACTGTCTTAAGGATGTTAAACGAATTGCTCCTTTTTATGGTATTGAATTTCCTAATGCCTCATATCCTTCACCAGAATTAGTCAATAAAGCTAACTCGATCATAGCGTCTGTTGACGATAATAAGTTTAGCGAAATAGCTAAGGTTGTTAGCTTTGCACTCTGGCAAGGCGAAGAGGGCGTTCTTAATGACTTAAAGGATAAATATAACTCTACAACTGATCAAACTAAAAATTGTATTAAGCAGGGTAATAAAATTAGAGATGAAAAAGGTTACTATTTTGGTTCAGCATTTTATTACGAAAAAGAATTGTATTGGGGTATAGATAGATTGAATTATCTAGAAGAAAGACTTTCTGATTTAAATTTAAAGAAAAGTTCTAATAATGAAAGTATTTACTCTTTAAACTTAAATGCCCCAAATAAACTTAACTCTGAAAAGAAAATAAATCTTACATTCTATCCTTCGCTAAATAGCCCTTATACATTTATTAGCTCTAAAAGGGTTAGAGAGCTAAGAGATAACTACCCTATAAATCTTATTACAAGACCTGTCTTGCCTATGTTAATGAGAAATTACTCTATACCAACATTTAAAGCTAAATACATCATCTCGGATGCAGCTCGCGAAGGAAGAAAGCATAGTCATGAGATAAATAGAATATATTCACCAATTGGAACGCCAGCAAGAAGAGCATTCTCAATATTTCCTAGTATAGATGAGAAGGGTAAAGGTTTTGAATATATAGAAGACTTATTAAAAGCCTCCTTTCAAGATGGAATAAATATAGGAAATAAAGACTATTTAGAAGGTTTAGTTAATCGTCTTGATCTTGATTGGACTCTAATCAAAAAAGACTTAAGCACAAGGAAATGGAAAAAAATACTAAATGATAATGTTGTCGATATGTTTCTAGGAGACTGTTGGGGCGTTCCTAGTTTTAAAATAACAAATGAAGATGGTAGTGATCCTTTTTATGTATGGGGTCAAGATAGACTGTGGCTTATAAAAGAAGAAATTGCTAAACGTTTAACTTAAACAAATATGAATAAAATTTTATACACACTCGTTATCATTAGTATTGCTTTTCTTTTAATTTTTCAATTCTCTAGAAATGCTGATGTTAATGTTAATTATGACAGATTTAATCTAGTAGCACCTGGGGTTTTAAGAACTCCTGAAGAGCGGTTTGCTAATCTTGATGGTTATAATTTTGAACCTAATTACTTAATGATTGACGATGTTAGGATTCATTATTTAGATGAAGGCCCAAAGGATGGTGAAGTTATTTACCTTCTTCATGGTGAGCCAACATGGAGTTATTTGTTTAGGAAAATGATACCTATTCTAACTAAAGCAGGTTACAGAGTTATAGCTCCTGATATGGTAGGTTTTGGTAAATCAGATAAATATATTTCAATTGATGATTATTCTCATCAAATGCACGTAGATACCATGACACAATTAATCCTAAAGCTAGATCTAAAGAATATTACAGCTCATGTCCATGACTGGGGTGGTTTAGTTGGTCTTAGAGTTATTGCAGAAGAGCCTGACAGATCTTCAAGGGTAATAGCATCAAATACTGGTTTAATAGCTCCAGGAAGAGGTTTTAGAAATACTTTAGCAAGTTATTTTTTAGGACCTATATTTAAGCTTACTATTTGGCTACAAGGTCCTGCTACATGGGAAGAGTTTATTGGCGGTGATGGGTTTAGTAGCTGGATTAGATATTCTAGGTATACAGATAATATAGACGTTGGTGGTGTAATGCAGACATTAGGATCTGTTAACAATGAAGAAAGGCTTGGTTATGAAGCTCCTTATCCCAACGCAGCATATAAAGCAGGAGCTCAAATTTTCCCTTATTTAATTCCAAGTGAACTAAGAAAGAATGAAAAAGCTTTTAGAGAAGTTTTAGAAAAATGGAACAAGCCATTTCTTATAGCTAACAGTGATAATGATCCTGTTACTGGCAATAATCCTGCTATAACTGCTGGATTAAAAAGAATTCCAACAGCTGAGGAAATTGTTATACATGGGCCAGGACATTTTTTACAAGAAGAAGCTGGGCCAGAGTATGCTCAGTTAATTCTAGATTTTATTAATGGTAATCCTAAAAGTTTTACAATTAATAAAAAAGCTATTGATAAAGAAGACATATTGTAGAACTTAACTAAATCTTGTTGGTCTGAAGTCGTTTAAGGCTATATTTTCAATATTTTCAGTAATTTCTTGCGCTACAAGCTTACCCACAATAGGGCCTAAAGAGATACCGCTATGCATTACAGCCACGTATGTGCCTGGTAAATTTTTAATCCTACCAATTACTGGTTTTCCATCTTTAGGTAAAGGCCTCCATCCTATTGATACTTTTTCAATCTCAACATTATCAATATTGGATACAAAGCTTTTTGTCTTATTTAATATTCTATCAACATGCTGCTTTTCAAATACATTAGAAGGGAATTTATTAGGTAAATTCTTTAATCTATCTTTATGGTTATATGGAGCTCCTTCCTGTTCTCCAAAGATTATCTTTCCATCTATCTGTTGATGAAGGTGTATACCGGGGCCAACAATAATTTTATTAATTGTTTTACTTAAAGGTTTTGATTTCATAATAACACCCGGTGTTGGTGTATTTAATGAACTAATAGGTAAAATTGAATCTGTATGAATTCCGCATGCAAAAATTACCTGGTCTGATTGAATATCCCCAATAGATGTTTTGATTGATGATAGCTTATTATTTCTGTATATAAGGTCTTTATATTCACACTGTGAATAGATATTGCCTCCATAGTTTTTTATTTTTGCTATTAAGCTTGATATGAGAATATCAACATCAACAGCTCCATCAGATTTTGAAAAAACTATATTCTGATTATTTTTAAAATTAATATTAGGTTCATATAAATTAGCTTCTGTTGTGTTAATAATTTCATGGCTAGAATGAGTAGGGTAATTCTTAAGATTTATAACTTCTTTAATTAATTTATCTTGATCATTAGGTGAATCCATCCATTCGAGCGAACCATTCCATAATATTGGAAAGGTAATTTTATTTTGTAGCTCCTTATAAGCACTAATACCCATTTGTGATAAAAGATTGTATGAGTATGGTTTCTTGGGATATGTGGCATTTATCCAGTTAAATGAACTGCCTGTAGTGCCTGAAGCAGGGCGGCCTTTATCTATTAATGAAACATTTATTCCTGCTTTACATAACTCATAAGCAATACATGTACCAATAATTCCAGCTCCTACAACTGTAATCTTTTTATTTTTGACACTAGAAGCAACAATCGGTGAATATAAAGGTAATAGGGAAAGTATTTTGATGAAGTTTCTTCTATTCACGCATTTAACTTTATCATATTTGAAAGAGGGTATTTGAACACTATTATATCTAAATACATATATTGGTTCGCATAATATATATTATGTTAAATAATAGATATTGCTATAATCTCCATAAAGTCAATAAAGTATTGTAGAATGCGCAAATGGCTAAAGAAGATAACTTAGAGTTTGAAGGTGAAGTAATTGAAACACTTCCAAACACTACATTTAAAGTAAAACTTGATAACGGCCATATTATTACTGCTCATATATCCGGAAAGATGCGAAAGCATTACATACGAATACTCACCGGAGATAAAGTTAAAGTTGAAATGACACCTTATGATTTAACTAAAGGCAGAATAACTTTTAGAGGCAGATAAACAACTCTCAGTCGACAGCTATTCTCTCAGCCTAGTCAGGCCTGGTCAGCCAATTGCCTGCTCTATAAATTCTTCTATGCTGGTGCCTTCATCCAGCAATACACAAACAGCATCTACAAACGGCGCCTCAATTCCCTTATCAGAAAACAGATTTTTAAACATCCTGGCTGCTCTGACGCCCTCGCTAACCATTACCATCTCGCTTTCTGCCTGCTTCAACGTCTGTCCCATGCCAAGTCTTTCACCCATTTCACGATTTCTACCATGGGGAGATGTGGCTGTAACGAAAAGATCGCCAATACCTGCCGCTGATAAAGCAGTTTCAGGATCAGCACCCATTAAAGGTAACACCCGAACTGCCTCACGATAGCCTGAGGTAAATAATGCAGCTTTTAGATTATCGCCACCCCTTCCATCTTTCTTTAACCCATCCACAACACCACATGCCAAGGCAATCACATTCTTAAAGGCGCCCCAGTATTCAGAACCCAATGAGTCAGTTGCAGCTGAGAGCTTTAATGTTTTCGTCGTCAGGATTGTTGCAAGTTCACCTGCGAGTATCACGTCATCACTGGTAACAAGCGCTGTAGTATAGACGCCGCGGGCGAGTTCAGGCGCAATGGTTGGTCCCATCATCACGCAAAGCCGACAGTTTAGATTTGCGGCTTCAAGTCTCTGGCTGATCACTTCAGAAATCATCTGGTCACCCGGGGCCAGTCCTTTGGCGAGATCCAGGAGAATCTGATCATCTCGAAGGTGTGGCAATAAGTCATCAACAACACTTAACACTACGTGCGAAGGCAGCGCCAGCACAATAATCTCTGCATCTACTACGGATTGCGCAATATCCATAGATACCTTCAACCCTTCAAGTGAGACATTATCAAGGTACTTCTCGTTAACACCGGTTGCCTGGATACTGTCATAGACTTCTTCTTCAACGGTCCAGCCACTGACGTTCAGCCCTTCAGCAAGCCAGTTGCAGGCGAGCGCTGTTCCAAAGTTCCCTAAACCCATCACCGCCACGTTTTTCATATCAGCCTCCTTCATGGCTGTCTCTGGCTAATATGTAAAAGGAATCCATTAAGCTTTAACTTTTGCTTTCTTTTCAGTAAATTTAAGAGATCCATTCACCATATCTATCTTAATTAAGCCTCCGGCTTTAAGATCACCAAATAGCAGTTTATCTACCAAAGGTTTCTTTATATTTGAACTAATAAAACGTTCCATAGGTCTTGCACCCATTTCTTTGTCATATCCATTCTTTGCAATCCATAATGACACATCTTTAGATATTTCTAATTCTACATTCCTTTTATCTAATTGAGCCTGCAATCTAACCAAAAACTTATCAACTACAGAAAGGATCATTTTTTCATCTAAATAATTAAATTGAATAATTTCATCCAGCCTATTTCTAAATTCTGGTGCAAACAATTTATTTAAGCTATTCATTGCATCTGATTCATTGGATTGATCATTGAATCCTATATTACGCTTTGAAAGCATTTCTGCGCCAACGTTTGTTGTCATAATGAGGATTACATTCCTGAAATCTGCCTTACGTCCATTATTATCAGTAAGAACTCCAGCATCCATTACTTGCAATAAAATATTAAAAATATCTGGATGTGCTTTTTCTATCTCATCAAGTAAGACAACTGAATATGGTTGCTTAACAACAGCTTCGGTTAAAAGCCCTCCTTGATCAAAGCCAACATAGCCTGGAGGCGCTCCTATTAATCTAGAAACTGTGTGTCTTTCCATGTATTCAGACATATCAAATCTTATTAATTCAATTCCTAAAATATTTGCTAGTTGTTTGGAGATTTCTGTCTTCCCTACTCCTGTTGGTCCAGTAAATATAAATGATCCTATGGTTTTGTTTTCATCTCTAAGTCCAACTCGTGATAACTTAATAGCATTACTTAAAGTTTCTACAGCAACATCTTGTCCAAAAATAACTCTTTTTAAGTCCTCTTCGATATTTTTAAGATTCTTCTTATCTTTAGTAGTAATAGACTGTTCAGGGATTTTAGTAATTTTTGAAATTATTTCTTCAATATGTTTCTGATTTACTGTAATTTTTTTAGAATTCTTTCTATTTATATTTAAAGAAGCGCCTGTTTCGTCAATTACATCAATTGCTTTATCTGGCAAAAATTTATCATTAATATATTTTGTTGATAATTCAACAGCAGATTTAATGGAATCATCTGAATATTTAACATTATGATAATCTTCATAGCTTACTTTTATACCTTTTATAATCTCAACACACTCATCAAATGTTGGCTCGATAACATCAATTTTTTGAAATCTTCTTGATAATGCTTGATTTTGATTAAAAATTCCTCGAAATTCTTGGAATGTTGTGGAACCAATACACCTAATAGATCCTTTAGCTAAAGCTGGTTTTAGAAGATTTGAGACGTCCATCGAACCCCCTGATGCTGAACCGGCTCCAATAATAGTGTGTATCTCGTCTATAAATAATATAGATTTATCTTCATTATCTAAAAAGTTCAAAACACTTTTTAATCTTTTCTCGAAATCACCTCTATATTTAGTGCCAGCTATTAGGGCTGCAATATCTAATGAATAAACAATTGAGTCATGAAGAATCTCAGGTACTTGTTTTAAGACAATTTGCAGGGCAACACCTTCTGCAATAGCTGTCTTCCCTACTCCCGATTCACCAACCAATAAGGGGTTGTTTTTATTTCTTCTTGATAGAATTTGAATCATTCTAGTGATTTCATTCTCTCTACCAATTAGTTTTTCAATTTTATTATCTTTAGCTAAATTATTTAAATTTATTAAAAATTCATTTTCGTTAGATTTTTCAGCCTCTTCTAACTGTTGATTTTCTATATCGTTATTGTTGGTTTCTTTTTCTTCTGCATTAACTGCTCCATGTGAAATATAAGAAACAATATCCAGTCTTGTAACACCATTTTTAGAAAGCAAAAAGACAGCCTGACTTTCTTTTTCTGAGAAAATAGCAACTAAAATATTTATAGGTTTAACAACACCTTTACCAGAGGATTGGATGTGGAATACAGCTCTTTGAAGAACGCGTTGAAAACCTAATGTGGGTTGAACAGGCTTAGATTCATCTGCTTTCATTATAGTTGTATCTCTTAAATACTCTTCAACACTCGATTTTATTACTTCTTTATTAACACTCAGATCTTGAAGAGCGTCTGTTACTTCAAAATCGCTAAGGATCATCAAAAGAAGATGTTCGATAGTTATATATTGAATATTTTTTTCTTGAGCTTGGTCAAATAAAGCGGCTATTGATTGTTCTAATTCTTTACTAAACATACTTAATCTGTCAATGGTTCTATTTCACTCATTAATGGGTGATCGTGAGCTTGCGCCATACTTATAACTTCATGTGATTTCATTTCTGCTATCTCTTTAGGAAATATACCACAAACACCCTTACCTCTTGTATGAACTGCCATCATTATTTGAGTAGCTTTTTCATGATCATGGTTAAATATAAATTGAAGTATGTATACAACAAACTCCATTGGAGTATAGTCATCATTTAAAAGAATAACTTGATACATTGGAGGCTCTTTAACCTCAGGATCTTTTTCAAGAACAGCTGTATCGCCGTTATGAATTATCTGATCTTTATCTGAATTATTAAGTTTAATCACATCCTTGAAATCATTTCATTGGCAAATTCTGAACATGATTTAAGTTGTGCCCCATCCATTAACCTTTCAAAATCGTATGTAACTAATCTAGCGCCTATAGTTGCTTCCATTGATTTAATTATCAAATCAGCTGCTTCTGTCCAGCCTATATGTCTTAGCATCATTTCAGCTGAAAGTATTAACGAACCAGGATTAACCTTATCTTTTCCAGCATATTTAGGAGCAGTACCATGAGTGGCTTCAAATACAGCACAATCATCCCCAATATTTGCTCCAGGTGCAATTCCTATACCGCCTACACATGCTGCTAAAGCATCGGAAATATAATCTCCATTTAAATTCATTGTGGCAATAACATCATATTCAGTAGGTCTAGTAAGAATTTGTTGTAAAAATGCATCACATATAACATCTTTTATTATTATATTTTTTCCATTATTTGGATTTTTAATTGCTTGCCATGGACCACCATCAATCTCAGCACCGTCATAGTCAGTTTGTGCTAGCTCATAACCCCAATCCCTAAAAGCACCTTCAGTAAATTTCATAATATTACCCTTATGAACTAGAGTTACTGAAGATCTATTATTTGCTATGGCATAATCAAAAGCTTGTTTTACCAATCTTTTTGTCCCCTCTTCTGAAATAGGCTTAACTCCTAGACCAGCTGAATCTGGGAAACGTATCTGAGTTGTTCCAAAATCTTTTTCTAATATTTTAATTAGCTTTTTTGCTTCTTTGCTCTCAGCCTTAAATTCAATACCTGCATAGATATCCTCAGAGTTTTCTCTAAAAATTACCATATCTACATCAGCAGGATTTTTTACAGGACTTGGAACGCCTGTAAAATATCTTATTGGCCTCAAGCAAACATATAAATCTAATATTTGTCTTAATGAAACATTAAGCGACCTAATACCTCCACCAATTGGAGTTGTTAATGGGCCTTTGATGCTAATAACATACTCTTTTAAGGCTTCTATGGTCTCGTCAGGCAACCAAGTATCTTTTGAATATACATTTGTTGATTTTTCTCCACAAAAGACTTCCATCCATTCAATTTTCTTTTTTCCTGAATAAGCTTTTTCTACTGCGTTATCGACAACTGATATCATTGCAGGAGTAATATCTACACCAATTCCATCACCTTCAATAAAAGGTATTATTGGATTATCAGGTACATCCAATTTACCATTCTTAATAGAAATTTTTGAACCTTTCTTTGGTATTTTGATATTTTTAAACCCCATTTATAACTCCCTTAATTATTTAAGCTTTATAATACGAATTGGGTTGATGATTATACTCTATTGATAGTGTTTTTATCACGAAATGTATAAATATATGAATACTAATAAAACTATTATTGTGGGAATGTCTGGAGGTGTTGACTCTTCAGTGGCAGCCTTATTACTAAAACAACAAGGTTATGATGTTAAGGGTTTGTTTATGCAAAATTGGCAAAATGATACAGACGAGGAATGTACATCTGAAATAGATTTTAAGGATGCCTCTGCAGTATGTGATATTTTAGATATACCTCTACATCGAGCTAATTTTGCAGATGAATACTGGGACAGAGTGTTTAAAGACTTTTTAAAAGAACATGAACGTGGAAGAACGCCCAATCCAGATATTTTATGTAATAGAGAAATTAAATTTAAATCATTTTTAGATTATTCAATCAAAATAGGTGCAGACCTTATAGCAACGGGTCATTATGCAAATCTTAGAACTATAAATGATCACACTCATTTAGTTAGAGCTGCAGATGATAATAAAGATCAAACTTATTTTTTACATGAAGTTAAAGAAGGTGAATTTAAGAAATGCATCTTTCCTTTAGCTAATTTAACAAAATCTCAAGTTAGGCAAATAGCGCTCGATAATCATCTTCCAATAGCCCAAAAAAAAGATTCAGTTGGAATATGTTTTATAGGTGAAAGAAATTTAAAAGATTTTTTAAATAAGTTTATTAATTTTGAAAAAGGATTAATAAAAGATGAGTATGGTAATAACATAGGTGAGCATCAGGGCTCAATCCTTTATACAGAAGGTCAAAGACAAGGCTTAAATATAGGTGGAGTACGAGGAAAAGATGAGTTGCCCTGGTACGTATATAAAAAAGATATTCAAAATAATGTTATATATGTTTGCCAAGGCGTGAATAATAAACTTCTTATGAATTCGGCTCTACATTTAGATAATATTAATTTTATTAATAATATTGATTACAAATACCCATTATCAACATCTATTCAAGTTAGGCATCAACATAAACCGGTTAATTGTATAGTGAGTAAAAATAATGATGGTTTTTTTGTTGAATTTGATTCTAAAATTAGAGCAGTAGCTCCAGGTCAATCTGCAGTCTTTTATAACAAAGATATCTGTCTTGGTGGAGGGGTTATAAGCAAAACTTTATAATAATTTAATAAAATTCTTATAAATGTTAAAATTACATATGAGTAATTCACATAATAATATTTCACCATTAGATAGTCGATATGCATCCAAGATTGAGCATACTCGAGCAATATTTTCTGAAGCAAATTTAATAAAAGTTAGATTTGAAGTTGAATTGGACTGGCTAGTATTCTTATGCACTAAATTTCCTAACAAATTTCTTAAAATTTCAAATGCCTCGACTTTGAAAATTAATAACTTCAAAAAATCATTTGATTCAAGATCAGTCAATGCTATTAAAAAAATCGAATCTAAAACAAATCATGATGTAAAAGCGGTTGAATATTACATAAGAGATTATTTTTTGAAAGACAAGACCCTTTCTAAATACATACATTTAATTCATTTCGGTTTAACTAGTGAAGATGTTAATTCACTTAGTTATGCCCTAATGATTAAAGAAGGAATTAAGGAATACATTGAAAATCTAAATGAAGTACAAAAGCTTCTATTAAATAGATCTAGGAAATGGGGAGGAATTCCTATTTTATCAAGAACCCATGGTCAACCTGCATCCCCTTCTACTGTCGGTAAAGAAGTAAAAGTTTTTTACAATCGTGTGGACAGGCAAATAAACCAACTTAAACAAATTCATCCTATGGCTAAATGGTCAGGCGCAACTGGTAATTTTCATACTTTTAAACTAGTTGATGATTCAATAAATTGGCCAAAGGTTTGTGAGCAATTTATAAAGAAATGCGGGATTAAGCAAAATTTAGTAACTACTCAAATTGAACCACATGACTGGATTGCAGAGGTTAGTCATAACATTTCTAGGATAAATAATATTCTTATTGATCTAAATCAAGATATTTGGCTTTACATTACAAATGATATTTTTAAATTAAAAATTGTAGAAGGTGAAGTTGGGTCATCAACTATGCCTCATAAAATTAATCCAATTGACTTTGAAAACTCTGAAGGCAACCTTGGTATTGCAAATAGCTTGTTTGATTTTTTTGCCAATAAACTTCAAAAATCTAGAATGCAAAGAGACTTATCTGATTCAACTGTATTACGTAATGTTGGATTAAGTTTTGGATATTCAATTCTAGCTATTACAAGTCTTTCCAAAGGTTTTAAAAAATTATCTCCTAACAAACTAAAGTTAAAATCTGAGCTTGATGAAAACTGGGAAGTGCTTACTGAAGCTATTCAAACAATGATGAGATTTGAACAAATTCCAGATGCGTATGAACAACTGAAATCATTGTCTAGAGGTTCAGCAGTCAGTAAGGAAGATTATATGCAATTTATTGAATCTTTAGATATATCAGTGACATCCAAAAATAAGCTACTTGCTTTAACTCCGGCTAAATATATAGGTATTGCTAAAGACCTATCTAAATCATAAAACATTAATAATTGTAGTATAACTACAAAGATAATAGCTTAGAAAGCTCTTTAATTAGGTGTTTATATAAATAATTGACATTATTTAAGTTTTAAAGTTAACTTCACTACATAATTTTAAAAATTGGAGATTATTGTTATGTCTACTTTAAATGATGAAATTAAATCTGCGGGAAGTATTGATACTATGAATGATAGTTCATGGTCTGGTATTGATCCAAAATATGTTGCCAGGATGAGACTTCAGAACAGATTTAAGACTGGTATAGATATTGCTAAATATACTGCTTCTATAATGAGGGCAGACATGGACGAATATGATAAAGATTCATCTGCATATACACAGTCTTTAGGATGTTGGCATGGTTTTATTGGCCAACAGAAAATGATATCAATTAAAAAACATTTTGGATCAAATAAGAAAAAATATTTGTACTTATCAGGCTGGATGATTGCAGCATTGAGATCAGATTTTGGCCCCCTTCCAGATCAGTCAATGCATGAAAAAACAGCTGTAGCTGGACTTATTGAAGAGTTATATACATTTTTAAGACAAGCTGATGCAAGAGAACTTGGAGGTTTATTTAGACAACTAGACGATGCAAACGAAAGTGAAAAAAAATCTATACAAGACAAAATAGATAATTTTGAAACTCATATCGTTCCAATTATTGCAGATATTGATGCTGGGTTTGGAAATGAAGAAGCTACATATCTCATGGCTAAGCAAATGATTGAAGCTGGCGCTTGCTGCATTCAAATTGAAAATCAAGTATCCGATGAAAAACAATGCGGTCATCAAGACGGAAAGGTGACCGTCCCTCATGCTGACTTTTTAGCAAAAATTAATGCTGTTAGGTATGCTTTTTTAGAATTAGGTGTTGATGATGGTGTAATTGTTGCAAGAACCGATTCTCTAGGCGCCGGTTTAACTAAGCAAATTGCAGTAACTAGAGAAAAAGGTGATTTAGGTGATCAATATAATTCATTCTTAGATGTCGAAGAAATTACTGATGAAAATATGAATCATGGAGATGTTCTTATAAATCAAGATGGTAAGTTGGTTAGACCTAAGAGATTGCCGAGTAATTTATATAAATTTAAAGAAGGAACTGGTGAAGCTAGATGTATATTAGATTCAATAACAAGCTTACAAAATGGTGCTGATTTAATATGGATTGAAACAGAAAAACCTCATATCAAACAAATTGGTGGAATGATGGACGAAATAAGAAAAGTTATTCCAAATGCAAAATTGGTATATAACAACAGTCCTTCGTTTAATTGGACATTAAATTTTAGACAACAGGTTTTTGACGCCTGGGAGGCTGATGGTAAGGATTTATCTAATTATGATAGATCTAATTTAATGGATGAATCATATGACTCATCTGATTTATCAAAAGAAGCTGATGAAAAAATAAGAACCTTCCAAGCTGATGCAGCTAAAGACGCCGGTATTTTCCATCATCTAATTACACTACCTACATATCATACTGCTGCCCTGTCTACAGATAATTTAGCTAAAGAGTATTTTGGTGATCAAGGAATGCTTGGGTATGTTGCAGGTGTTCAAAGAAAAGAGATACGCGAAGGTATTGCATGTGTTAAACACCAAAATATGGCTGGATCAGATATGGGCGATGATCATAAAGAATATTTTGCTGGAGAGGCAGCTCTTAAAGCTTCAGGTGATGACAACACTATGAATCAATTTTAATACAGTTAATTACTGCATTTATCTGTGGTGCGTCCGCAAATCTCGCATGACGCACCATCTTCTAAATTTGCTAGACCTCCACAAGATCCTGTTATAGGTTTATTATTAGCAATTACTCCAATAGCTAAAAGCGCAAAAGAAGCGAATAAAACAATAATACCTAATATAATTTCCATCATAATTTTAAATCATACCATTTCTTTGATTTTATTATCTTCTCTGATCCATCTCTATCAACTATAAACAAGGCTGCTATTTCATTTTTATCTGCAAAATCCATTGCGCTTGATAAGCCCATAACATTCAAAGCAGTTGCGTAAGCATCAGCAATATCTGCTGATGCTGTAGATACTACACTTACTGATTTTAATTTATTCTTAATGGACTTATTCGTGGATGGATTAATTGTATGTGTTAATAAGATTCCATCTACATACTTAAAATTTCTATATTCACCAGATGTAGCTATTGATAAGAAAGGTAAATTCTTATTAGAAATGCTTAATATTATATTATTGCTACTTAATTGAGGGTCTTGGATTCCAATAATCCAAGGATTTCCTTGATTTAATCCATTTACAATAATTTCACCGCCAATATCGATTAAATAATTCTTAAAGTTATTCTCTTGTAAATAGTTATGGATTTCTTGAACAGCATAACCTTTAGCTAAAGAAGAAAGGTCAAACCAAAAGTTCTGATATTTAATTAGATTGAATGAATTAATATCGTATTTTTTATTATTAATATCATTTTTTATAATTAAATCTTTACCAAAATTTGGTGAAAATCCATTTTTTGCTGAAATTTTACCTAGTGTAATATCATACGCGCCATTAGTAAGAGTATTTAATTCGGTGGATAGTTCTATTAAGTAATGGAGCTCTTCGGATATATTAATAAATGTATTCAGTGGTGCATTATTAACAATAGCAACTTCTGAATCTTCTTTATAATTTGAGGCAATATAATCTATTCTATTTAAAATATTTTTGATATTAGTAGAATGCTTGTCAGATACATATTCTGTTGAATTTAGTGTCCAATATGTACCATATATTGAACCATTTAAAATGGTGTTAGATTTTGAGTTATATTCATAAGCAATATAAATGCAGCCTAGGCCAACTAGAAATGCAAATATCTTTGAAATAAATTGCCTTTTAAACAAAGCTATTAACCGCCAAAATCATCAAGAGCTATATTCTCTGGCTCAACTCCAAGACTTAATAATAAATCAATGACTGCCTTATTCATCATAGGTGGGCCACACATGTAATATTCACAATCTTCTGGGGCTTCATGATCTTTTAGATAATTATCATATAAAACTTGGTGAATAAATCCTGTTAAACCATCCCAATCATCCTCAGGCTGAGGGTCTGATAATGCAACATGCCATTCAAAATTATCATTTTCCTCTGCTAGTTTATTAAATTCATCTACATAGAACATTTCTTTTAAACTCCTAGCTCCGTACCAAAAAGTTATTTTTCTATCTGTATGAATTCTCAAGAGCTGATCAAATATATGGGATCTCATAGGTGCCATACCAGCTCCTCCTCCTACAAACACCATTTCATTAGCCGTATCTTTTGCAAAGAATTCTCCAAAAGGACCAAACACTTTAACCTTATCTCCAGGCTTTAAATTAAATGTCCAAGTTGACATGATTCCTGGAGGAAAATCAGTTCCAGGAGGTGGAGAAGCTATCCTAATATTAAATTTAATAATACCTTTCTCTTCAGGATAATTTGCCATTGAATAAGCTCGTATAACAGGCTCATTATTAATTGATTTATTTTCCCATATTTTAAATTTATCCCAATCCTCATGATATTCCTTACCAATATCAAAATCTTTGTAATCTATTTCATATTTTGGAGCTTCTAATTGAACATAACCGCCAGCTCTAAAATCTACCGATTCCCCATCAGGTACTTTTAATACTAATTCTTTAATAAAAGTAGCAACATTTTCATTGGAGATAACTTCACACTCCCACTCTTTAACTCCAAATACTTCTTCAGGAATAGTAATTTTTAAATCATTTTTAACTGGAACTTGGCATGATAGTCTCCAGCCATTATTTCTTTCTCGAGTATTAAAATGAGACTCTTCAGTTGGAAGTATAGAGCCTCCGCCCTCTAAGACTTGGCATTTGCATTGACTGCATGTTCCTCCACCACCACACGCTGATGAAAGGAATATTTTATTTTCAGCTAAAGTTTGAAGTAATTTTGATCCTGATGGTACTGTAATTGGGTTACCTGAATCTCCATTAATCTCGATACTTACAGAGCCTGAACTTACCAATCTTGATCTTGCTATCAATATTACGATGACCAGAATTAATACAATGCCTGTAAAAGAAACAACACCTAAGAATAAGTCTGATTGAAAAATAGATGTATTCATACTTATAAGGAAATTCCTCCGAATGACATAAACCCAAAACTCATTAGTCCAACAATAATAAAAGTTGCTCCAAGACCTTGAAGACCTTCAGGAATATCAGAATATTTTAATTTTTCTCTAATACCAGCAAGTATTACTATCGCTAAAGCCCATCCAAAACCAGCGCCTAAGCCGTAAACGACACTTTCTCCAAACATAAGGTCTTTTTCAACCATAAATAATGAAGCGCCTAAAATTGCACAGTTAACAGTAATTAGTGGAAGAAATACGCCTAAAGCGCTATACAAGGCTGGCACAAATTTATCTAAGAACATTTCCAAAATTTGCACGACTGCTGCTATTACCCCTATATAACTTATTAAACCTACAAATTGAAGACTTACATCTGAGAAACTTGGTCCAAGCCATGCTCCTAGAGCACCATCTCTTATTACATAATTATATAAAATATTATTAAGTGGAACGGTTATTAAGCAAACAACAATAACTGCTATACCTAAGCCAAAAGCAGCGTCTATTTTTTTTGAGATAGCTATAAATGTGCACATTCCTAAAAATACAGATAATGCTATATTTTCTATAAATACAGTGGTTACAAAAATACTTAAATAATGCTCAAACATTTATTTCTCTCTTTGTTAAATCGGGTGCTGATGAGTGATTGGCTATTTTAAAATCAGGTTCTTCAACTTGATCCGGCCTAATAGATCTAATTGCCCATATAAATAATCCAATGATAATAAATGAGCTTGGAGGAAGAAGTAAAAGATTGTTACCAACATACCAGCCACCATTTGAAACCAAAGGTAGAATTTCATAACCCATTAATGTTCCAGATCCAAATAATTCTCTAATTATTGCAACTGATATAAGAATCAAGCTATAACCTAAACCATTACCGAGCCCATCAAAGAAACTTAATAGGGGTTTTTCTTTCATCGCAAAGGCCTCAGCTCTTCCCATCACAATACAATTAGTAATAATAAGGCCAACAAAAACTGATAATTTTTTACTAGTCTCATAGTCATATGCTTTTAAAATTTCATCTACGACTATTACTAAAGAAGCAATAATTGTCATTTGAACAATGATCCTAATACTCGAAGGTATATGATTTCTTATTATTGAAATAAAGAGATTAGAGAATGATACAACAACTGTTAATGCTAAACACATAACAAGAGTAACTGTAAGACTATTTGTTACTGCTAATGCAGAGCAAATACCTAAGATTTGAAGAGCAATAGGATTATCATCAATCAACGGTTTAATAATTACTTCTTGATATCTTTTAAGATTCATAATTTAACTCTTTTAACATAGATGAATAACCAGATTCGCTGAACCAGTATTCAATCATATTAGTTATGCCTCTACTTGTAAGTGTTGCACCAGATAGACCATCAACTTTATAAAAATACATGCTGTCATCAGGATCAACTTTTCCTTTAATAACTTTTAACGTATTTTGATTCTCATCGTATATTTTTTTACCAGGCCATAAAGATTTCCATTTAGGGTTATCAACTTCTCCGCCTAATCCAGGAGTTTCTTTATGTTGATAGAATTCGATCCCCGCTATTGTATTAAAATCATTTTCCAATGAAATATATCCAAACATTGTTGCCCATAAACCAAATCCTCTAATAGGCAGAATAATTTTTGATAAATTACCCAATTCGTCTCTAACTATATAAACTTTTCCAATGTTCTCTCTATTTTTTATGATAGCTATATCTTCACCTTGAGGTACTTTTGAGGATAATAATAAATCTCTAGATGCTACAACCTGATCATAGCTATCA
>Ga0115011_10001142_pt1 | contig 19437 bp, 17 predicted proteins | sample TroAtlMetagenome_2_FD_88705 | JGI IMG/M metagenome (GOLD analysis project Ga0115011, IMG submission 88705) | Marine eukaryotic phytoplankton communities from Atlantic Ocean - Tropical Atlantic ANT8 Metagenome | ecosystem: Environmental > Aquatic > Marine > Oceanic | place: Tropical Atlantic...
CAATACCTGTTGGTACACTTAAGTTTCCATTAATGTAGTATTTGCTATCATTAGTGTAATCTTTAGCTATTTCATTAATTAAGTCATATGAATTTGAATATATATTAAAATAATTTTCAATGTTCTTATTTTTAATTAACTCAATTTGAGAAATAGAAAAATTAAAAAAATTATTTTTTTTATTCCATGAATAATTAAGATCAAACTTCAAACTATTTCTGTCTAGACCTATATTCCTTTGATTTGAAGCTCCAAAATTTATAAAAGATCTGGGATTAAATAATTTTGATGAATTATTAATTTTTTTACTAAGAAAAAGGAATTTTGGAAATTTTAGACTCATATCATAATTTAATTGTGATATGATTATATCGCTAGATTTTCCAATTGAACCCGTTGCCGAGAGCTCCAAGTTTTCTCCATTTTTAAAAACATTCCTTGTTTTAAACCTATTTTCAAATGAAACACCAATATCTTCAATGTTTGATTGTTTTATATCAAACCCAAATCCAATTGCATATTTCTTCTTTGAATTAAGTATTATAGCAGCCTCTAGTGAATTATCTTTGTTTTCAATGTATTTATAACTTACAGATGGAAAGCTAAATAAATCAAGTTTATTAAAATTTTGTAACGTTAATGTTCTTAAAGAGTCGTTAAACTTTTCTCCAACTTTGAATTTAATTTGATTATTCAGAAAATCACTATTAAAATCAAAATTTTCATTTTCTTTAAAGTTTGATATAGATATTTTATCAATTGTATGAATCTTATAATCAGAATCTGTAATTAGTATTTTAACAGGTAAATTAAAGATATTGTTTGTTGAGTCAATTTCAACATCGTATAAAATAGAATTTATTTGGAAATCATAAATACCTGAATTTTTGAATAAGTTATTAAGTCTTTCTCTTTCTAAAGCAAAGTTTTTTGTCATAAATGAATCATTTTTTTTAAGAAATGATTTAGTTGTATTTTTTTGATAAATAGAATCTATTACTGCTGATTCAATTATTGAATTAACATCTCCAATATAATATTGTGGGCCTGTTGTAACCTTGTAATTTACATCCGCGTATTTTTCATTATCAGGATTTACCTTAATTTCTGTCACTATTTTATTTTCGAGAAATCCAATATTCTGAAAATAAGAGCTAAGATTTTTTACAGTTGCAAGGGTTTTTGTTGAGTCAATAATTTCAATTTTTTCACCATTATTCCTTTTCCATTTATTAAAACTTCTATGATATTCCTTTAATTGATTTACTTGTTTTTCAGAAAATATTTTGTTCAGTTTTGATTTTTTCTTTTTTTGGTTTGCCCAATTATCAAAAATACTGTCGGTATTGTTTTTTGATGCTGAGTAGATTAGTGCTCCAACTGGAATCCCTATAAAAGTTGAGTTTTTCTTTTGTAAAAATAGACTGTTAAGAGAGTCTTTAGCTATCAGATCATCGTTAACAAATAAATTGTTATTTCTAATTATTTTTTGATTCTCTGTTAATTCCTTAGATATTGAGCAGCTTGACAATAAAATTGCTATAAAAGCAAATAATACTATTTTTACCTTATTGATTTTAATGAGATTCACAATTCAAAAATACATTTAATATATGGTTGGTAAAAATCAGATAAAATTCATAAAAGCATTAAGTCTTAAAAAAAACAGGATTAAATATAATAAGATAGTTGTTGAGGGAACTAAGACAATAAAAGAATTTATAGATTCTGAGTATAAACTAGATCGACTGTATTCAATAAATTCTGAAGAAATAAATAATTTTCAACCAGAAATAATTAGCGAGAGTCAACTTAAAACTATTAGCAGTCAAAAAACACCAAGTGGAACTCTAGCTGTTTTTAATATTGCTGATAAATTAATTGAAGATACTAGCTTTTATGTTGTTTTAGATAATATTTCTGACCCTGGGAATTTAGGAACAATTATAAGAACATGTGAATGGTTTGGAATTAATCAAATCGTTTGTTCAAACTGTTCAGTTGATTGTTATAATCCAAAAGTAATACAATCATCAATGGGTTCACTATCTCGAGTAAATGTAATTTACACTGACATTGTAAAATTCATAAAATCTAAAAAATTACCTATTTATGCTGCAGACTTAAAAGGCAACAAACTTGTAAAAAGCAAAATTAGTGACGAATGTATTTGGGTTTTTGGTTCTGAATCCCACGGTATCTCAGATAAAATTAAAAAAGTAGTCGATCTTTCATTTACTATCCCAAAGTACAACAATAAAATTAAGACTGAGAGTTTAAATCTACCAACCTCTTTGGGTATTATTTTAAGCTCTGTAAGGATTTAATAAAAGCTGAAATTAATGAAAATAGCTCTTGTCAAAAATTTATCAATATTTCTAGTCCAAGGATTATCAGGAGTATTATTAGGAATTTCGTTTTTTAAGGAAAAAATTCCTCTTATAGAGGGTGAGAATTTAAAATATCTGAGGTATAAATCAACTCCAAAGGCCAGTTCATAATAAAAATTAAATTTTTCAAACTTAAAGTTTTCTAAACCATTATTTGAAAGAGTGCCTTCAATTTCATTTAGATTAATTGATGTTGATAGACCTGCTTTCAAATAAGGTCTAAAATTATTTAGTCTTTTTGCACTGTATTTTAATAAAAGTGGAATGTGAATATTATTTGATTTAACAACCCATAATGTATCGCCATAATTTGTAAAGTTCTTTCTTTCATTAAATATTATATTTTTTTTATTTGCGTGTAGCCCAGGTTCCAGACTTAAGAATAGATTTTTATTAAGTTTCAATTCTCCAATTAATCCAACATTAATTCCTTCAGCTCGTTCAACAGATATAGGATAGGGGGTGTTGTTTTTATAGGTAACCTTATTATCATATTGGTTGATTCCAATGTAATAACCAAATCTTAAATCTCTTTCATCAAAATTTTGAAGATTTTTAAATTGTGAAAAACTTATGTGACTACAAATCAGTAAAAAAAATATAATTTTTTTGAACACAATCTCAAATCTAATAAACTAATCAATAAAAAATTAAAATTTTATCCAAATTTCTAAAATCAAGTATATTTGCTTTGTTAAATATCTCAATAATGAAAATTGTTATTGCAGGAGCTGGTGAAGTTGGATTACATTTATCGAAAATGCTTTCATATGAGTCTCATGATATCACACTAGTTGATAATAATGAGGTAAATCTCAAGGATGGTGAAAATTATTTAGATATTAAAGTAGTAAATGGTGATTCTTCATCTCCTTCAATTTTAGATAAAGCTAATGTATCAAATGCTGATTTAGTTATTGGTGTCACTGCAAGTGAGTCAATTAATTTTTTTACATGTATACTTTCAAAAAAATTAGGAGCAAAAAGAACTATTGCTAGATTAACAAATACTGAGTTTATTGAGAACGGAAGTAAATTTGATTTTTCTACAATTGGTGTTGATGAGGTAATTTCACCTGAGAATTTAGCTGCTAATGAAGTTAAATTGCTCATAAATGACTCTGGTTTTACTAATAGTCATGATTTTGAAAATGGAGCTCTAAAAATGATGGCTGCAAAAATTCAAAATAATGCTCCATTTGTTGGTAAGACTGTTATGGATGCAGCATCAGTTTTTCCAGGTATTAAGTTTATGCCAATTGCAATTGAAAGAAGTGGTAGTCACACTGCAACAATCCCTAGAGGTGATACTGTATTTGAGAACGATGATCATGTTTATTTTATTACATGTCATGATGGAGTTGATGAGTTATATAATCTCATGGGAACAAAGAGAGATAAAATTCAAAAAATAATGATCCTTGGTGGAGGCAGAGTAGGTTTTAAAGTTGCAAAGGAGTTAAGTAATGAAGGATATAGTGTGAAGTTGGTTGAAATTAATCCAGAAAAAGCTGAGGATATAGCAAATTCATTACCAAAAGTTTTAGTTCTAAATATTGATGGTACCAGGGTTGACCTTTTGAGTGAGGAAAGTTTAGAAGAAATGGATGCTTTTATTGCAACGACGGGTGATTCACAAAAAAATATTATGTCTTGCCTTATGGCAAAATCTAAAAATATTGGCCGTACAATTGCTATTGTTGATAATACAGATTATTTCGAATTATCAGAATCTATTGGAGTTGACACCCTTATCAATAAAAAACTTCTTGCTGCAAATGAAATTTTTAGATTCATTCGTAAGGGTAATATTTTAGAACTTAATAAACTAAATAATATGAATGCTGAGGTTTTAGAGTTTTTAATCAGCAAAGAATCTAAAGTTAAAGGAAAGAAAATAAAGGATTTGGACTTCCCAAGATCTGCAATAATTGGTGGAGTGATAAGGGATGGAATTGGCAAAATAGCTCTTGGAGATTTTGTTATAAAAAAAGGTGATAGAGTACTTGTTTGTTCTCTTTACAACGCTATAAATAAAGTGGAAAAGTTATTCCTTTAATTATGTCAAAGTTTAATTACAGACTGATATCTTATATAATTGGATTATTACTTTTATTTAATTCAGCAGCAATATTGATAACCAGTTTTGTTAGTTTTTTGTTAAAAGACGGTTTTTTTTATAATATTCTTTACGCTTCATTGTTATGTTTAGTTTTAGGTTCAATAATAATGTTTTTATCAAAGAATCCAACAAAAGTAATTAATAGACGCGATGGCTACCTGATAGTTATTTTTGGTTGGCTGACAATGGTTTTTTCTGGAACATTACCTTACATTTTTACGGAAACAATTAACAATATACCGGATTTGATTTTTGAAACAATGTCAGGATATACTACAACTGGTTCTAGTATTATCAGTGACATTGAGGTACTTCCAGAAAGTATAATTTTCTGGAGAAGCATGACTCATTGGCTAGGAGGTATGGGAATTATTGTTTTAGCTATTGCGATTTTACCACTACTTGGAATAGGTGGAATGCAATTATTTTCTGCTGAAGCGCCTGGAAGTGGAATTAGTGGAGATAAAATACATCCAAGAATTAGTAATACAGCTAAGAGATTGTGGTTTATTTATATTGGCCTAACACTTACTGAAGCATTATTGCTAAATTTTGCAGGCATGAGTTTATTTGATGCAATAAACCATTCCATGAGTAATATTGCAACAGGGGGGTTCTCAACAAAAAATGATAGTTTGTCTCATTGGAATGCCGTGCCATCAGTCCAATATATCATTGTATTTTTTATGATTTTAGCTGGAACAAATTTTCTTTTGATATATCTGTCTATAATTGGAAAATTTAAGAAACTTTTTTCCAATACAGAGTTTATATGGTTCCTAGTTTTAATTTCCTTTTTTGTTATTATAACTACAATTATTTTAAATACAAATATTGATCTTAATTCAACAAATTTTGATCATCCACAGGTATATGGTAAATTAGAAGCTAGCTTTAGACATGCGCTTTTTCAAGTTGTTGCTGTAATGACAACAACTGGATTTGTAACTGGTGATTTTGCAGGCTGGTCACCATTTTTAACAATGTTGTTTTTTTGTTTGATGTTTTTTGGAGCTTCATCTGGATCGACATCTGGTGGTATCAAAATTTCTAGACACCTTATACTAATAAAAAACGGTTTTTTAGAATTTAAAAGGTCATTACATCCAAATGCAATACTTCCTCTAAGATATAACCATTCCGTTGTCAAGAAAGAGGTTGTTGTAAATATCTTGGCCTTTTTTATGCTCTACTTAATTTTATTTATGGTTGGAGCTGCTGTATTAAGTACGCAAGGTTTAGATTTTATTTCATCCATTGGTGGTTCTGCGGCATCTATTGGAAATGTTGGACCAGCCTTAGGTTCAATTGGTCCAGCCTTTAATTATGAACATATTACAGGTTTTGCTAAAATATGGTGTTCCTTCTTGATGCTTGTAGGTAGATTGGAGTTGTTTACAATACTAATTATATTCACTCCTTATTTCTGGAAAAATATTTAGTTTAAAAGATTTTTAATTCGATTCACTGCTTCTTTAATATTATCCTGAGATGCAGCATAACTTATTCTTATATTATTAGGACATCCAAACGCATCACCAGTAACTGTAGCAACGTGAGCTTTCTCAAGTATAACCATTGCAAAATCAGATGCAGAGTTGATTATTTCCCCATCTATTTTTTTACCAAAATAATAGGATATATCAGGAAAGACATAAAATGCTCCATCAGGATTATTTAATTTAAAACCTTTAATTTCACTCAATAATTTTATAATCATATTTTTCCTTTCTTCAAATTCTTGGATCATATAATTAATTTTTTTTGGTGATTCTGTAAGTGCTTTTATAGTCGCTTTTTGTGCTATGCAATTAGCTCCACTTGTTACTTGTCCTTGCAACTTAGTGCATGCTTTTGCAATCCATTCTGGTGCTCCAAGATATCCAATTCTCCACCCAGTCATTGCAAATGCTTTTGCTATCCCATTTACGGTTATTGTTCTGTCATACATTCCGTCAATACTTGCAAAACTTATATGATGAATTCCATAATTTATGTGCTCGTAAATCTCATCTGAAAGCACAAAAATATTAGGATATTTTTTTATAACAGATGCTATATTATTTAAGTCTTCTTCATTGAATACACTTCCGCTTGGATTGTTTGGAGAGTTGATAATAATCATTTTAGTTTTATCATTAATTGCTCTTTCAATTTCTTCAGCATTGACCTTAAAATCAGAGCTAATATCACTTTTAATTATTTTTGGGATACCTTCTGCCATTAATACGATTGCTGAGTAACTTACCCAGAAAGGAGCAAGAAGAATAACTTCTTCACCTGGTTTTACTAGTGCTTGAACAGCATTAGCAATGGACTGTTTTGCGCCAGTTGATACTACAATTTGATTTGTGTTATAATTCAATTTATTGTCTCTTTTGAATTTAGTAGATATAGATTGTTTTAGGTCGAGGTACCCATCTACAGGTGTGTAAGAATTATAATTATCATTAATGGCATCTATCGCAGCATCTTTTATGTATTCAGGAATATTAAAATCAGGTTCACCTAAACTAAGACCAATAATATCAATTCCTTTATTTTTCAGTTCTCTAGCCTTTGCAGCCATAGTTAATGTTGCAGATGCAGGTAAATCATTAATTTTGTTACTCAAATATTCTTTCATCAGAATTAAATTATAGTAATCAAAGATATTTAAATTACATTAGTATATATCTTAAAAATGAACTTGATAAAAAAATATTTTCCACAATTAAATCATTCTCAGCTAAAGAAATTATTATACTTTGAAGAGCTTATTAAGGAATGGAATATAAAAATAAATTTGGTATCAAGGAAAGATGTTGAAAACTTTCATATAAATCATCTAATACATTCACTAAGTATTTCAAAATTAATTTTATTTGAACCAAAAACTAAAGTTTTAGATATTGGAACTGGAGGAGGTTTGCCTGGAGTTCCTTTAGCTATTTTTTTTCCTGAAACTAAATTTCATTTAGTTGATAGAAAAGAAAAAAAAATAGATGTTTTAAAAAATATTGTCATTGAGCTAAAACTTAAAAATGTTAGTGTTGAAAGAATTGATGCTAAAGACCTTTCTAAAAAATATGATTTTATTTTAAATAGGGCTGTTAGTTCCACAGAAAATATATTGAGTATTTGTAAAAATAAAATTGATCAAAATAGTTTTAACAAAATTCAGAATGGAATAATATGTTTAAAAGGCGGTGATTTAAAAAGTGAGTTAGTTAATTTAAAATCTTTTGAAATCCTGAGCTTAAATAAAGTATTTTTAGAACCCTTTTTTGAAACTAAAAAAATACTTTACATACCTAATCCATATACTCATATGGGTAATGGGTAGGTGGGTTATGTGTTCGACTAACTAGCCTTGGACTAACCCATCTTAGTAAATTAAGCTTTGATCCTGCCTTATCATCAGTTCCAGATGCCCTGCACCCTCCGAAGGGTTGTTGACCGACAACCGCACCTGATGGTTTGTCATTAACGTAAAAATTTCCAGCACTGTATTTTAATTTTTTTAGGGCGTATTCAATACTTTCTTCATCTTTAGAGATAAAAGCTCCTGTTAAGGCATAATCGGATGTATTATCAACTATATCAAGCATATCCTTCCAATTATCATCATCATATACATATAAAGTTACTACAGGTCCAAAAATTTCTTCTTGCATAGTTTTAAACTGATGATTTGTAGTTAGAATTATTGTTGGTTCTACAAAATATCCAACAGAATTATCATAATTACCACCATGTAATATTGTGCATTCATCGCTATTTTTTGCATAATCTATGTAACTAGATATTCTTTTAAAGGCGTCCTCATGTATAACAGCAGTCATAAAGTTATTAAAGTCAATAGGTGACCCCATCTTTATAGTTTTTGTTTCTTCAACAACTTTAGTTATTAGTTTTTCTGAAATAGATTCTGGAATATAAATTCTTGAGGCTGCAGAACATTTTTGACCTTGAAATTCAAATGCACCTCGAATTATTGCTGTTGCTGAAGCATCAATATCAGCAGTTGGATGACAAAAGATAAAATCCTTACCTCCTGTTTCTCCGACTATTTTTGGATAATCTCTGTATAATGAAATATTATTCCCTATTTTTTTCCATAAATCTCTGAAAACAGATGTGGATCCGGTAAAATGCAATCCTGAAAATTCAGGATGTTTTAATGCTATGTCGCTTATCATTTCGGGATCACCAGTTACTAAATTTATAACTCCATCAGGAAGACCAGCTTCTTTGAAGATATCCATTGTTATTTTAGCTGTGAAAATTTGGTTATCACTAGGCTTCCATAAAACTACATTTCCCATTATAGCTGCACTAGCACATAGATTTCCGCCGATAGCTGTAAAATTAAATGGGGTTACAGCATAAACAAAACCTTCTAAGGCTCTGTACTCAAGATGATTAGATTTTCCAGGTCCATCTATTGGTTGTTCATTATAAATTTCTGTTAGATATGATACATTAAATCTTAGAAAATCTATAAACTCACAAGCTGCATCAATTTCTGCTTGAAAAATATTTTTAGACTGCCCTATCATTGTGCCAGCTGTTATTTTAGATCTGTATTCATTAGCCAATAAGTCAGCAGCTTTTAAAAAAATGTCACATCTTTTTTTCCATGGTGTATTAGACCAAGAGCTTTTATTTTGAATTAAATTTTCAATCGCATCATTAACATGCTTTTCAGTAGCTTGAGAAAATGTTCCAACAATATTCTTATGATCATGTGGAGGTAGAATGTTTTTTCTTATGTCAGTTAAAATCTCCTCTTTACCTATATAAAGTGGGACATCTACTTTTGAGTTAAACATTTGATTATATGTTTTTTCAACATTTAATCTTTCTTCTGAACCTTTTTGGTAACCAAGAACAGGCTCATTCTCTGCTTTGTAAACTTTTATTGTATTCATTAATTTAAAATTTCTGGATGTGAAAGTTTTGTTTGGGGTATGTATGCCTTAAATCTTGTTGAATTATTCAGACTAATAACTGAAAAATAACCCATTAGAGTTGCAATCTTGGATTTAGTGGAATAATTAAGATTAAGAGTGATTTTTTTTCCTGGTTTTATAACAGGTTTTTCTTTTAAAATTGAGCTTAACTTTTTAACACCAAATAATTCTAGAATTTTTTTGTGTTTTGAAATTACCTGAATTGTATTTTTGCTCTTATTAGAAATAGTTATAACATTTTTATACAGGTATTTAATATTCTTTTGGAAATAAATTTTTTTCACAAAAAAAGCATTGGTTGAAATTCTTATTCCCTTAAGATTATCTAGGTCTGTAATTTTACTAATCATCTAAAAAAATATTACTTCTAATTTACAATATTATCCGAATTTTTTTTGGTATATCCAACAATTTTATAAAACCTATCAGTAGGTTTTTTTTGAAAAAGAAATGCAGAGTAATCGTTTTCTGTTTGCCAAAAATTTGATAAACTTTCAATTAACCCGTTACTGCTTTTTACATACATGTAATTATAATATCCTTGTTTGAGTTTAATTGTTTTCTCATATAAATTATTTTTCGTTCTTTTTAGTTTATTTTTCTCAATTACTTCATGGTTATTGAAGCCGCCAATTATGTATACGTCATTATCTTGATCGCTATTAGTCCTTATAGAAAATGATACTTTAGTATAATCAGATTCTAAATCTTTATTTTGACTAAGATTATTATTTATGAAAATTCCGTTTTTATCAGGATTATATGAATAGCTTAAATTTTCAATATCCTCATAAAGAATTGTTGAGTATATATTTCCAGTAAGAATTTGTTTTATTTCATTGTTTGTAATTAGAATGTTTTTGTTATCAAAACTTAGATATTCATCACCACCTTTAAATAATATATTATCAAATATCATTTCAGTCGACGTTTTTAATGTTGAGTTATTTATTAATTGATAGTTGTTAAAATTATTATTTTGAAGCACAACTAACTTGTATTTTGATCTGGTGTCAAAAACACATTCTATACATCTGAATTTAATTTTAAGGTTTTGGTAAGAATTTCTTTTGTTAATGTCTTTTGACCTAGATATCTCAATATTTCCAATATTTCCTTTTTCTACTATTATAAACTTTCGCTGAAAAATAATATTATCATTGTAATCTTTTACTGTTAACAAATAATTTCCTGAAAGTAATATTGTAAATTTTTCATTTGGAAAAGAAAATGAATAGTTGGTGAATTTTTGAAGAGTATTAAACGATTTTTTATAGTCAGAAATTCTTATGTCATCATATCCAGATATAATTTCATTTTTAAAAATATTGGATTTATTCCAGTCATAATCATAATGGTCAATTGAATAATAATAATTATTTGTGTTATAAGATAATTCATCAAAACTTACATTAATAATTTCACCTTTATAAAAAACAGATTTTTGGGCGTTTTTTTTTGTTCCAAAAAGCTGAATGTTTTTAATTTCTTCAGTCTGTGAGTTTGACTCATTACTAAAAAATAATATTAAAAATAAAACGTAAATAAATTGACTAATATTTCTCATAAAAAAACTACTTAATATTAGTAATAAATATTTTACTTCGTCGTATATTTGAATAGAAATTTATTGGGTTTATGTCTGAAGACATTAGAATCAAAAAGGGTTTATCCATAAATATCAAAGGTGTAGCTGATAAAGAATTAAAAAAAGTTCCTTTACCAAAACAACTCGCCCTAATTTTAGACGATTTTCACTTAGTCATTCCGAAGCTAATTTTAAGAGAAGGAGACAATGTAAAAAGAGGTCAAACTATATTCTATTCAAAAACAAATGAAAGAATAAAGTTTGTTTCACCTGCTTCCGGAATTATTGAAAAAATTGAAAGAGGAGAAAGAAGAAAAATTTTAAAAATTGTAATTAAAACAAATAAAGATGATTCTTCAATTAAACATGAAATTCCTTCATTTGATAAATTAAGCTCATCAACCGCTATTGATATATTATTGGATTCTGGATGTTGGCCTTTTATCAAGCAGAGGCCTTTTGATATTATTGCAAATCCTGAATTACTTCCAAAATCAATTTTTATTTCATGTTTTGATAGTGCTCCACTTGGAGTTGATTTTGAATTTATCTTAAAAGATCAAATTGATTCCTTTAAACATGGTCTTGAAGTTTTAAAAAAAATAACCCCAAATAATCTTAATATTGGCTTAAGTAAAAATCAAGAATTTCTACATTCTCAATTAAGCAAATTTGAAAAAAATACTTTTTCTGGTCCTCATCCATCAGGAAATGTAGGTGTTCAAATTCATCATCTAGATCCAATTTCACAAGGAGAGTCTGTTTGGGTTTTAAGACCTGAAGATGTCTGCATAATTGGAAATTTATTTAAAAATGGTGAATATAAACCAACTAGAACTGTTGCTGTTTCAGGACCACCTGTAAAGAATCCAAAGTATTATAAAACAATACTTGGGACAAAGTTAAGTTCCATTCTAACAGATATTAAGTTTGATAATGATGAAGAGTTTAGAATTATAAATGGTGATGTTTTATCAGGTAAAAAAGTGAAAAATAGTGGCTTTATAGGTTATTATAATAATAACATTTCCATATTAAGAGAAGGCAATAATTATAAGCTTTTTGGGTGGATACCATTCGTTAATAATAACGTACCAAGTATATATAGATCATCATTTAGTTGGTTGACTTCATCAAAACCTAAAGATTATGACACTAATTTAAATGGTGAAGAAAGAGCTTTAGTTGTAACAGGTGAAATGGAAAAGTTTTTTCCAATGGATATTTATCCAATGCAGTTGATAAAAGAGTGTATGACAGGAAATATTGAAAAAATGGAAAGACTTGGTATTTATGAAGTTGCACCTGAAGATTTTGGCTTAATTGATTATGCATCTTCATCAAAAATAGAGGCTCAGTCAATTGTAAGAGATGGACTTGATTATTTAATTAAAGAAACTTTGTAAATGAATATTAGAGGGATAGTTGATAAAATGAAAACTCCTTTTGAAAAAGGTCAAAAACTGGAAAAATTATACCCAGCATTCAATGCTTTTGAAACTTTTTTATTTGTCCCAAATCATACTTCTAAAACAGGTGCTCATATAAGAGATGCAATAGATCTTAAAAGAGTAATGATTACTGTGATTATTGCTCTATTACCTGCTTTATTTTATGGTATTTATAACACTGGATACCAATACCTTTATCAAACAGGTGAGAGTTTTACTACAATTGATGCAATTTTACATGGCTCATATAAAATTGTACCAATGATTGCTGTATCATACATTGTTGGTTTGGGTATTGAATTTGCATTTGCTGTATTTAGAGGACATCAAGTTAATGAAGGTTACTTAGTGACAGGTCTTTTAATACCTATGATAATGCCTGTTGATATTCCTCTTTGGATGGTTGGTGTTTCTGTTGCTTTTGCAGTATTGATTGGCAAAGAAGCCTTTGGTGGTACAGGTATGAATATTTTAAACCCAGCATTGACTGCTAGAGCATTTGCTTTTTTTGCTTATCCAACTTACATGTCAGGAAATCAAGTTTGGGTTTCTGAAGCTTCAAATGTAGATGGTGTTTCTGGAGAAACAATTTTAGGAATTCTTGCAGCTGGTAATAGCCCAGACCAATACAGTATCTTTGATATGTTTATCGGCTCAATACCTGGTTCAATCGCAGAAACTTCTACATTAATGGTATTAATTGGTGCTTTTATTTTAATATATACTGGAGTTGGGAGTTGGAGAATAATGTTTGGATCTATTATTGGGGCTGCATTAACCGGCATGCTTTTTAATTTGTGGGGAGCTAATGAACTAATGAGTTTTAATTGGTTCAATCAATTAATCGTTGGAGGGTTTGCATTTGGAATAGTTTTTATGGCAACTGACCCTGTATCTGCTGCCCAAACTCTTAAAGGAAAATGGATTTATGGAATTTTAGTTGGAGTATTTTGTATTTTGATAAGAGTCTTTAATCCTGCTTATCCGGAGGGTGTTATGTTAGCTATTTTATTAATGAATGTATTTGCACCAACAATTGACCACTATGTTATAGAATCTAGCGTTAAAAGAAGAGAAAAGAGATTTCATTCTAAATTAAAAACAGTATAAATGAATAGAGACTCAAACTTATATACCTTTTTATTTGTTGGAATTATGGTAATAGGTATTGCATCAATACTTGCATTCACTTCTCAAACATTAAAACCAATGCAAAAGGAGAATGTTAAAAATGAAAAAATGCAAAATATTTTATCAACTGTAGGAATTAACGTATCAAGAGATGAAGCAAAGGATCTTTACAGCAAGTACATTACTCAAGAGCTCGCATTAAAAATTGATGGTTCTGTAAATGAAGATATAAACGCTTTTTCAGATTTAAATCTTGCCAAAGAAATTAAAAAAGATTATAGTGAACAGCACTTCCCACTATATATTGCTGAAATTGAATCAGAAAAATATTATATAATTGAACTTAGAGGTGTTGGATTGTGGGATGCAATTTGGGGATATATGTCATTAAAAAGTGATTTTAATACTGTTAATGGTGTGTCTTTTGACCACAAAGGTGAAACAGCAGGTTTAGGAGCTGAGATTACAAAAGATTGGTTTAAGGAAAGTTTTATCAATGAAAAAGTTTTTAATTCTGCTGGTAAACTTGTTGGTATTACAGTTCTGAAAGGAAATAATGATCCAGGAAATATTGATAAAGATGACCATGAGGTTGATGCTATTTCTGGTTCTACCATAACTGGTGATGGTGTGACTAATATGATTATTGAAAGGTTAAATAATTATTTACCATACTTAGAAAAATTAAATGTTGCTCAATTATAATTGATGAAAAAAGAAAACAACAAAAAACCAATTTTTTTATTCATAGGAAGAAACGATGAACCAATTTTTTCTAAGAAAAATAGAAAACTTCTTTCAGATCCTCTTGACGATAATAACCCAATTACAGTTCAAGTTCTTGGAATTTGTTCTGCTCTTGCCATTACTGTTCAGTTAAAGCCAGCTATAGTTATGACTATGTCTGTGATTTTTGTTATGGCAGCTAGTAATGTTATTATTTCAATTTTAAGAAATCTTATCCCAAATAGAATTAGAATTATTGTATTTCTAGTTGTAATCTCATCGTTGGTTGCTTTAGTAGATCAGTTTTTAAAAGCTTACGCATATGACGTAAGTAAAGAACTTTCAATTTTTATAGGTTTAATTGTAACAAATTGTATTGTTATGGGTAGATTAGAAGCATTTGCGCTTGGTAATGGAGTTTGGAAATCGTTTTTAGATGGTATTGGAAATGCTATAGGATATGGCATAATTTTAATCATAGTTGCATTTTTTAGAGAGTTGTTAGGATCTGGTAATTTGATGGGATATCAAGTAATACCTGATTTCATTTACGAAATGGGTTATGAAAACAACGGATTGATGTTATTGTCTCCAATGGCTTTAATAACTGTTGGCCTAATTATATGGGTACAAAGATCAAGAAATACGAATTTAATAGAAGATAACTAATATGTTAGAACAATATTTAAATTTATTTGTCAAGAGTATTTTTATTGAAAATATGGTTTTTGCATATTTTCTTGGAATGTGTTCTTATTTAGCAATATCAAAAACATTAAAAAATGGTGTAGGAATGGGGTTTGCAGTAATATTTGTACTAACTATTACAGTCCCTTTAAACTATCTAATTTTTGAATATTTACTTTCTGATGGAGCATTAAAATGGATAGGACCTGAGTATGCAGAGCTTGATCTTAGTTTTTTAAGCTTGATAATGTTTATTGCTGTCATTGCATCTATGGTACAATTGGTTGAAATGATTGTAGAAAAGTTTTCACCAGCCCTCTATGGATCTTTAGGAATATTTTTACCACTTATTGCGGTTAATTGTGCAATCCTTGGTGGTTCACTTTTTATGCAAATTAAGGATTTCTCAGGTGTTTCAGAAGCTACCGTATATGGATTTGGGTCTGGTGTTGGTTGGTTTTTAGCTATTGTTGCAATTGCAGCAATTAGAGAAAAAATTGCTTATTCAAATGTTCCTGCTCCATTAAGAGGTTTAGGTATAACTTTTATAATTACTGGACTAATGGCTTTAGGTTTTATGAGTTTTATGGGTATAAAATTATAATAGATGAGTGTTTTTACATACATACTAATTAGTGCTATAATATTTATGTTAATCATATTTGTTTTAGTAGCAATGTTATTGGGAGTAAAAGCTAAACTTTTACCCTCTGGACCAGTAAAAATTTTAATAAATGAGGAAAAAGAAATTGAAGTTGATTCTGGAAGTACACTTCTTTCTACCTTAGGAAATAACAAACTCTTTTTGCCCTCTGCATGTGGAGGTGGAGGCACTTGTGTACAGTGTAAGTGTATTGTAAATGATGGAGGAGGTGAAATATTACCAACAGAAGTTCCTCATTTTTCAAGAAAGGAGATCAAAGATGGTTGGAGATTAGGTTGTCAAGTTAAGGTTAAGGAGGATATGAAAATTCATGTTCCTGAGGAAGTTTTTGGAATTAAAAAATATGAAGCTAAAGTTGTTAGAAATTATAATGTGGCATCATTTATTAAAGAATTTGTAGTAGAAATACCTGAAGAAATGAATTATAAAGCTGGTGGATATATTCAAATTGAGATTCCAAAATGTGAAGTTAATTATAAGGATATTGACATCACATCTCATCCAAAAGAACACCCAGATGATCCAAATAAGTTTAAAATGGAGTGGGATAAGTTTGGATTGTGGGATTTAAATATGAAAAATGATGAAGATGTTGAAAGAGCCTACTCAATGGCTTCATTCCCAGCAGAAGGTAAGGAGATAATGTTAAATGTTAGGATAGCCACCCCACCATGGGACAGAAATAAAAATGCATGGATGGATGTAAATCCAGGTATTGCATCAACTTATGTTTTCTCTAAAAAACCAGGTGATACAGTTACAATTTCAGGACCTTATGGAGACTTCTTTATAAATGAATCAGATGCTGAGATGTTATATGTTGGTGGTGGAGCAGGTATGGCACCAATGAGATCGCATTTATATCATTTATTTAGAACAATAAAATCCGGAAGAAAAGTTAATTTTTGGTATGGTGGAAGATCAAAAAGAGAGCTTTTTTATGTTGATCATTTTAGAGCTTTAGAAAAAGACTTCCCAAACTTTAAATTTCACATTGCCCTATCTGAACCAATGGAAGAAGATAATTGGAAAGTAAAGGATGGACTAGATGGAGAAGGAGATGGATTTATAGGTTTTATTCACCAAGCTGTTATTGATAATTACCTTGCACATCATGATTCACCTGAGGATATTGAAGTATACTATTGTGGTCCTCCGCTAATGAACAAAGCAGTTGACAAGATGGCCCTTGACTTTGGAGTCCCACCCGAGAATATAAGGTTTGATGATTTTGGTGAGTAATTTTAAAAAAATAATTTTCTTTTTAATTTTTTTTTCGTTCATAGTCTCGTGCGAATCTGAGCCAAAAAGTCATGAATTAGCAGGCTCCACGTTCGGGACATATTATAAGTTAAAATATTATTCCTATCAAAATAATATTATAAGACAGACTGAAATTGATTCTATTTTTGAAAAATTTAATAATTCTTTTTCAACTTATCAAAGTAATTCAACCATTTCAAAAATTAATTCTGGACAAAACGTTCAGCTTGATGACTTATTTCTAGATATTTTTTATAAATCCAAAACTTTATATGATAAAACTAACGGAATGTTTGATCCATCTATTGGATTACTACTTGAGTATTATGGGTTTGGTCCAGAAAAACAAACAAGTTATAATAGTAACATTAATTTAATTATGCAATCTGTAGGTTTTAATAAATTGAATATTGTCAATGATCAATTGGTTAAAAAAAATATATCTACAAAACTAGATTTCAATGCAATTGCTAAAGGTTATGCAGTTGATATAATATCAAAATTATTGAATAGCAAAGACATTTATAATTATTTAATTGATATAGGTGGTGAAATTAGATCAAAGGGTATGAACTTAGAAAAGAATTCTTTTTGGACAGTAGCAATTAATAATCCCGATTTAGATTCAAATAAAAAGTTTTATAAAATATTACAACTTAATGATAAATCTATTGCTACATCTGGAAATTACAGAAATTATCGAATAGACTCTATTACTAATAAAAAATATGTACATACATTAAATCCATTAAATGGAAAGTCTGAGCAAACAGATATTTTAAGTGCTAGTGTAGTGGCAAATACATGTTTTGAAGCTGATGCCTTTGCTACTGCTTTAATGGCTGGAAACTTCAATGATGCAAAAGAATTAATTAAAAAAAATAATCTAATACAGGTTTATCTGATTTATGTTAATTCAGAAAATAAAGTATCTGACTATTATACTGATGGATTTTCAAATTACTTTATTATTCCTTGATACAAACTGGTATTAGCTCATCTTTTACTAGGCCATACTTTCTAACCTGATTATTAGTTAAATTATCACAGTACTTTACTTTTTTCACTGTAAATCCATGTTTCTCAATTTTTTTAAAAAAATCTTTTCCATAAGTTCTTAGATGATCGTACTGACCAAACAACTCATTCCTTATATTGGGGTCTTGAATATTTCTCCCGTCTATTGTTTTATTCAATTCATTTTTAATAGGTACTTGCATAATAGCAATTCCATTTTTTTTCAGTACTCTTCGTAACTCTTTTATGGCTAGATCATCATCATAAACATGTTCTAAAACATGATTGCAAAGAATAAAATCAAATGAATTGTCTTCAAAAGGCATTTTACATACATCCACTTTGTACTCTGCTAGTGGTGAATTTAAATCAGCTGTGTAGTAATTTTTAAAATGTTTTTTAAAAAAACTATAAAAACATTGTTCAGGAGCAATATGAAGAATTTTATTTTCGCTATTAAAAAATGATGTTTCATTTTTTAGAAATAACCATAATAATCTGTGTCTTTCAAGAGATAAAGTTCCTAATGACAATGCATTTTTCCTTTGCTTATTATACCCATATGGAAAAAATTTACTGTATGATTTTCCATTAATTGGGTCAGTGAATTTTGTTCCTCTTAAACAAAAATTAAACAGTGGATTAAATAATATACTAAGTCTGATCAAAAGACTTCTAGGAAAAGAATTTAATAAAAATTTAATAACTCGACTCATCCCATTTAAACTCATTTTCTTCGATAGAATTAATACCCAAGGCATTATAGATAAAATCAAATGTTGATAAAAGAACTGGATTGCCGTTTATCATTGCTACATCATGTTCAAAATGTACACTTGGAAGTTTATCAGCTGTTTCAACTGTCCAACCATCACCAAGAAAATTTACTTTTTCTGTACCCATATTAATCATTGGTTCAATAGCTATGACCATGCCATTTTCAAATTTTTTTCCATTACCTTTTTTTCCAAAATTTGGTATTTCTGGGCTTTCATGTAATTCTTTTCCAAGTCCATGGCCAACTAATTCCCTTACAACACCATAGCCATGTAATTCATTATGCTCTTGAATTGCATTACTAATGTCACCAACTCTTTTACCAAGTTTAAATTCTTTAATTCCAAGATATAAAGATTCTAGAGCAACTTTTAATAGTTTCTCCATTTCAGAATCAACTTGACCTACTTTAAATGTATAAGCATGGTCACCATAAAATCCATTTTTCAATACACCACAATCAATCGACAATATATCTCCATCAACTAAAGGTTTATTATTTGGAATTCCATGAACAACTTCATAATTAGGACTTACACATAATGTGTTTGGAAAGTCATACATACCTAAGAACCCAGGCTCAGCACCATTGTCTCTAATAAATTCTTCAGCTATTTTATCTAGTGAAAGACTTGTAATTCCAGGTTTTATTTCCTTTGCTAATAA
>Ga0115011_10001143_pt1 | contig 19437 bp, 17 predicted proteins | sample TroAtlMetagenome_2_FD_88705 | JGI IMG/M metagenome (GOLD analysis project Ga0115011, IMG submission 88705) | Marine eukaryotic phytoplankton communities from Atlantic Ocean - Tropical Atlantic ANT8 Metagenome | ecosystem: Environmental > Aquatic > Marine > Oceanic | place: Tropical Atlantic...
ATTTTTCGGCGGGCGATGAGAGAGATTGGGTGCCCGACCTCGTCGAGCGCGCCACCGACGCCCTAGAGACAGCACTTCGTCTGGGCATGAAGGCGGCGATGAACGAGGTCCACGCGAAGACGTGAAGTAAACGATATTAGGCCTCTAACTGGTGGGACAATGGAAGGTCCACGAGAAAGACGAGGGGCCGACTCTGAAAGAGAAGGAGCCGATCTGTGAGCAGTTACCTGTGGGCGATTCCAACGGCGGGCGTTTTGGCCCTCCTGTTTGCCTTCATTAAGTCAGCTTGGGTCAACAAGCAGGATGTCGGCAACGATGTCATGGCCAAGATCGCGAACGATATTCGCGACGGCGCCATGGCTTTCCTTTCTGCCGAATACAAGAAGCTCGCCATCTTTGTAGTGGCGGTCGCCATTCTTTTGGCATGGGCCAACTCTAGCCAGGAAGACAGCAACGCCCTCATCGCACTGAGCTTTGTGGTCGGTGCTGTGTGCTCGGGCCTCGCCGGCTTCTTCGGTATGCGTGTCGCAACCGCAGCGAACGTGCGGACCACCAACGCAGCTCAGGATGGCCTCCCTAAGGCTTTGAATGTCGCTTTTAGCGGCGGTGCTGTGATGGGGATGTGCGTAGTCGGCCTCGGTGTGCTCGGCCTCGGTGGGCTCTTCATGCTCTTCTCGGGCTCCAGCTTGCTCGGAGAGGTCAGCCTGGACAAGGTCCTCGATATCACGAAGATCTTGAACGTGGTCGCCGGTTTCAGCCTCGGTGCCAGTTCCATTGCACTCTTCGCACGCGTAGGCGGCGGCATCTTCACCAAGGCCGCTGACGTCGGCGCCGACCTCGTCGGTAAGGTAGAGGCCGGCATTCCCGAAGACGACCCCCGTAACCCTGCCACCATCGCAGACAACGTTGGCGACAACGTTGGTGACGTGGCGGGTATGGGCGCGGACCTCTTCGAGTCCTATGTGGGTGCCATCATCGGCTCCATGGTTCTCGGACTCGCCTGGATGACGGCCATGGGCAATAACCTCGATCCCGTCATCTTGCCCCTCTTCATTGCGGCAGCCGGCATCGTGGTCAGTATCGTGTGTACCTTCTTGGTCAAGACCAAGGAAGGCGGCAACCCCCAGCGCGCGCTCGATACCGGTACCTTTGTCGCCGGCGGCATCATGCTTGTCGTGAGCTGGTTCCTCATCAACCACTTCATCGGCAGCGATGACGTGACCCTCGCCAACCCCTTCACGGGCGGCGAATCGGTCTACAACGCAACGGGCGTCTTCTTCGCCGTCCTCGGCGGACTCATCTCGGGGATCCTCATCGGGATCGTCACCGAGTACTACACCAGCGATCACAAGCCGCCGGTCAAGAGCATCGCCGACGAAAGCCTCACTGGGCCGGCCACCAACATCATCTCTGGTCTGGGCGTCGGCATGATGTCGACCGCCATCCCGACCGTTCTGATCTGTGCAGCGATTCTCATCGCGTACAAGTTTGCCGGTCTCTACGGCATTGCGATGGCCGCGCTCGGTATGCTGAGCACCACCGGTATTCAGCTCGCAGTCGACGCATACGGACCCATTGCGGACAACGCCGGCGGGATCGCCGAGATGGCGCACCTCGACCCCGTGGTTCGGGAGCGTACCGACAAGTTGGACGCCGTGGGGAACACCACCGCCGCCATCGGTAAGGGCTTCGCCATCGGTTCAGCAGCATTGACGGCCTTGGCCCTCTTCGCCGCTTACGCAACCAAGGTCGGTCTTTTGGAGAGGGGCATCAACGTGATGAACCCCGAGGTCATGGTTGGTGTCTTCGTGGGTGGCATGCTGCCCTTCGTGTTCAGCGCCATGGCGATGAAGGCCGTTGGCCGAGCCGCTGGTCAAATGATCGAAGAGGTCCGTCGCCAGTTCCGTGAGATTCCCGGACTCCGTGAAGGCAAGGAAGGCGTCAAGGCCGAGGCTGCCAAGTGTGTCGCCATTTCCACCGATGCCGCCATCAAAGAGATGGTCGCGCCGGGGATGCTCGCCGTAATCGCGCCGGTCGTAGCCGGGCTCTATAGCACCGAGACCTTGGGTGGACTCCTCGTGGGTACCACGGTGGGCGGCGTCATGATGGCGCTGTTCATGTCCAACGCCGGTGGTGCTTGGGACAACGCCAAGAAGTACATCGAGGGCGGTAACAACGGTGGTAAGGGCAGCGAAGCCCACAAGGCCGCCGTGATTGGCGACACCGTCGGTGACCCCTTCAAGGACACCGCGGGTCCCTCCCTCAACATCTTGATCAAGCTCATGAGCGTGGTGGCCCTAGTCATCGCCCCTGTGCTGGTCAAGTTCCACGGGGGCTGAGCAACCGACGTCATTGACGTCGAGTTGTAACGCGATCTTCCCTACTCCCCTGTCGGCGTACCGATCCTGGTCGCCGACCGGGAGATGGATCCCGCGTTACTCTGCTTCAAAGCGCCTTGACCGAAGGGGTCTTGACCCCGACTCGGTCGACCCTTAGTATGCCGGGCCGCGCATGGTGCGCGACCGATTATAACCGGGGCACATCGCCCCCTCCCTGCTCGTGATTCAGACATCGCGGGCTACCTCAACCCGAAGGGAGACTCCCCATGGCAAACGCCAAACTCCGCAAGTACGAGTTGATCTATCTCGTACATCCGGAAGCAACAGACGAAGAGCGTGCACGCGTTGCGGGCCGTGTCAGTCAGGTCCTCGAAGAGTACGGTGCTCACCTCATCAGCAATGAGGATTGGGGCAAGCGTAAGCTCGCCTACGAGATCCAGAAGTTCAACAAGGCCTACTACACCTACATGATCTTCATCACCAAGCCTGGAACCACCCAGGAAATCGAGCGCGTCTTGCGCATGCTCGACTCCTGCGTCCGTTTCCAGACCATCAAGCTGCTGGACGGGATTGACCCCGACCACCTCGACCGGTACTTGCCGGAGCCCGAGGCTGCAACTGAGGCCAAGGAGGAAGCAGATGCGTAATCCACGATTTGGAGATGGTGATGGCGGCCGTGGTCGTGGTGGACGACGCAAGGTCGATCGGTTCTTGGCCGACAAGACCTTGGTCATCGACTACAAGGATCCGTCGACGTTGAAGTACTTCGTCACCGAGCGTGGCAAGATTGTGCCTCGCCGGGTCTCGGGTCTCTGCGCAAAGAACCAGCGTAAGATTACCCAGGCCATCAAGCGTGCGCGAATGATTGCGTTGATGCCGTTCACCACCGTGAACGCTCACTGAGAAGGAGGCGAAAATGCGGGTCATCCTGCGAGAAGACGTCGCCCAACTCGGTGACATCGGAGATGTAGTCAACGTCAAGGCGGGCTACGCTAGAAATTTCCTGCTGCCCCGTGGCCTGGCCGTCGTGGCCAACGAGCGCCAAATGAAGCGCTTGGTTCACGAGCAGAAGGTCATTGAAGCACGGGTCGCCAAGGCCCGAACTGCCGCTCAGGGCGTCAAGAACAAGCTTGACCAGTTGGTGTTGACCATCGACAAGGCGGCTGGTGAAAACGAGAAGCTCTTCGGCTCGGTGACGGCCATGGAAATCGACGCGCTGCTCCGCGAGCAGGGCTTCGAGGTTGACCGTCGTAAGCTGGGCATGAGTGAGAACATCAAGGCCCTCGGTGAGTATCCCATCGAGATTAAGCTGCACCGAGACGTGACGGCGACCATCAAGGTCAATGTCGTGGCTCGCGAGGAGCCAGCTGTCTGAGCTGGCGGAGTGATTGAGCGCCTGTGTCGACGGCTCGCCATCTCGAAGCCCGTGAAGCGGAATTCGCTGTCCTGGGGGCGATCCTCCTGGACAATGGTACCTTAGACCAGGTCGCTGAATTTCTTGTGGCCGACGACTTCTTCGACGGCCGCAATAAGATCGTCTACCAGCACATGCAAAAGCTGGGGGACGACAGCCAACCCATCGACACCGTCACCTTAGCCACCGGACTCGAACAAGTCGGTCTCTTGGCCAAGGCTGGCGGGCTCGACCACCTCCATGTGTTAGACGAAGCGTCTGCGTCTTCGGTCAACGCAACCCACTACGCACACATCGTTCATGATTACGGCGAAATCCGCCGACTGGTACAGGCGTGTACCGGTGTCGTCGAGAAAGCCCAAAGTGGCGACTACGAAGACACCAATCGCCTATTCGATGAAGCGCAGCAGGCCATTTTCGAAATTGGGCTGAAGAAACGACAGGGATCCTTCATCCCCGTAGCAACAGCCCTCGAGGGTGTGCTGGAAAAGGTCCAACTGGCGTTCTCCAGTAAAGAATCTGTGACGGGCACCGCAACCGGTTTTGCGGACCTCGACAAAAAGACGGCCGGCTGGCAAGGAGGCGATCTCATCATCCTTGCTGCCCGACCAGCCATGGGCAAGACCGCCTTCGCCCTCAACTTGGCAGCCAACGCTGCACGGGAATCCAATTGTACGGTTGCGGTCTTTAGTTTGGAGATGCCGACGGGCCAGTTGGCGGCTCGTCTTCTGGCCTGCGATGCCCGAGTAGACTCGGAACGCATGCGGTCGGGAAATTTGCTCGACGGGGATATCGATCGGCTTCTGGTTTCGGTCCGGCGAATGAATTCAATGTCGATTCAGATCGACGATACGCCGGGTGCCACGGTCATGGAGGTTCGTTCCAAATGCCGACGTTTGGCCAGCGACCGAAATCTTGCTCCCCTTGGATTGGTGGTCATCGATTACCTCCAATTGATGAAGGGCAAGGCGTCGGCGGGGTCTCGCGAACAAGAAATCAGCGATATCAGTCGGAATTTGAAGACGCTCGCCAAAGAGTTGGACGTACCGGTTATCGCGTTGTCCCAGCTCAATCGTGGCGTCGAGAGTCGGCCGAACAAGCGGCCGATGTTGAGCGACCTGCGTGAGTCTGGGGCCATCGAGCAGGACGCAGACATCATCATGTTCGTCTATCGCGACGAGTACTATAACGAAGACACCGAGGAAGAAGGCATCACGGAGATTATCATCGGCAAACAGCGAAATGGTCCCATCGGGACTGTGAAGCTGCGCTTCTTCAAGGAGTGGAGCCGATTCGTCAATCTCTTGGATAATTGACGCCGGGCGGAAGAATATTATGGCCCAGGAAATCAGAATCCTGATCGTCGACGACGACGAAGACATTTGCGCATACATGCAGACGATGCTCGTAGCCACAGGCTACGAGGTCTGTACCCTCCCCGATCCAACGCTGGCCATCGAAGAGATTCGAGCCAAGGATTACCATGTCCTGATCATCGACCTGATGATGCCCAAGATGGATGGGATCGAACTCATCAAGCGTATACGGAAGGTCGATAGCGACATCGCTGTGGTGGTCTTCACTGGATACCCCTCCGTCGAAACCGCCATCGATGCCTTGAAACTGAACGTATCCGACTACGTCAAAAAGCCCTTCGACATTACGGAGTTTCGGGAAAAGATCGCCGATATCCTCAAAAAGAAGGGTCTCTTGGTCAACCCCGAGGCTGAGCTGCACCGGACGATCGGCAAGACCATTCGTGGTCTCCGAAAGGGCGAGAAACTCACGCTCAAGCAGCTTTCTCGGCGAACAGGACTGTCCGTCAGCCTACTCAGCCAGATCGAACGTGCGGAATCGAGTGCATCAGTGAGCTCGCTCTACAAGATTTCCAGCGCACTCGGCGTGAAGATTACCGTGCTGTTCGGGAATCTCTGAAGTCGATTTTCGAGAGACGTTTCACCGCCTCAAATCTATATCTGACAAAAGAATTTCATTCCGTTATTGACGGCAGGAACACTTTTCACCACAGTGTAGGTGTAAGTGGTGGAGTGTGTTATGCGCTGTCCTCGTTGTGACCGGTCTATTCCCAGCGCGGATCGCTTCTGCGGTCGCTGTGGACTTGCACGGTCTAACGACAGTCAACCGATCGATCCTTTGATCGGAATTACTGTAGCCGACCGATATCGGATCGAGCGCCGAATTGGTGTCGGCGGCATGGGGACCGTCTATCTAGGGACCCACACTCGACTGGGACAGAAGGTCGCCATCAAGGTCCTCCACCAGCGATACGCTGGTGATGAACACCTCACCCGGCGGTTTGAAAAAGAAGCACTGATGTACGGTCAGGTTGCACATCCCAATTTGGTGGGATTGCATGAGTACGGCCGGACAGATGATGGCACCTTTTTCATGGTTCTGGAGTATTGCCCCGGTACACCCCTCGCGACTCTCCTCAGAGATCGCGAGCGACTGCGTCCCACGCTCTGTGCAGATATTGTGGTGCAGATCGCACAAGGCCTGGGTGCTGCCCACGCGGCGGGCGTAATCCACCGTGATCTAAAGCCGGAAAACGTCATTTTGATGGAGACGCGACCCGGTCGGTATCACGCTCGGCTCCTCGACTTTGGAATCGCTAAGCGTTTAGACGATGACGGTCCGCGCCTTACCCAAGCAGGCATGGTTTACGGAACGCCAGAGTATATGGCGCCGGAGCAGGCGCGTGGCAAAGAGGTCGATGGACGAAGCGACATCTACGCGCTGGGGGTTTTGTTTTATGAGCTGCTGACGGGTGGTCCTCCTTTTGCGGGGTCCGACAAGCTCCGAATCATGAACCAGCAGGCCCACGACGATCCGGAACATCCATCGGAGCGCATCACGGAGGGCACGATTCCCCCGGCGATCGAAGACATCGTAATGCGATGTCTCTCCAAGGAGCCGGATGGACGCTATGCATCGACCGGCAAGTTAATCGAAGCGATCGAGGGTGCTCTCGAGACCACGGTTCGCGTAACACCGGTTCCGCTGCCTGCGACCACAGGCGATACAGAGAGAGCTGATCCCCTGAGTGAGAGCATCGAAAATGTTTCTCTTTTTAGTGAGGGGACGGATAGCGCTTCGCTCTTCGGAGAAGAATTGCTCGTCTCCGGGTCATATAGCGACCGAAGACCGACATCACCCCCGACGGTAAGAGATGCGGTGATCGACGTTGATCTCCCCACCCGGACGCCACCGCCCCCCATCAATGCCTTGGGGATTGGTGCGGTGCTCTTTTGCGCATTGATCGCCACGACGGCATGGGTCGTCAGTGGGGAGGAGGCGCCTCGAGAAACCACGCGAAGCACGAACCAAACAGCTGTGACTGCATCGAGCGCAACGCCTGTCCCGGCAAACCGCTTTGCTGCAGTAAGCCGTAAAGCAGACGTCGTTGAAACGGCGTCGGCCGCCACGACGGCCGAGCAGAAGAGTGCGACTAAAACGGTGGCGGAGACGACTGCCCAGGCAACGATTGCTCGTGAAGAGGCCCGGAAAGCCGCAGAAGCAAAGGCGCGGAAAGCGCAGGCGGAGGCGCGAGCCAAAGCAGAGCAAAAACGCGCCAAGGTGCGTCTCGCTGCACGTCATAAGAAAGCGCTGAACAAGGCACGCCAGTCACTGCGAAAAGGTCACCTCAAGACCGCCGGACGTACGGCCAAGAAGGTGCTCTCGAGTTCACCCAAGCATCGAGATGCGCGTCGTTTGAGTAAACAGGTGGCGGCTCTCAATCAGGCTATCGCGACGGGTCGGTCAGCCTTCGAAACCGCCGACTGCGTGGGCACGTTAAAGGCCCTCGAGCCTGTTTTGCGCGCTGCGCCGGGTGCACGGCAGGTCAACGACATGGTCAGCCGGTGTAAAAACGCCCTCCCCCCTCGCCACCTCTAGGACCGGCGCCCTCGCAGAAACGCGGGTATCCGCCGCTCGTCCTTTTCTCTTCTCTGAGTCCCATTACACGAAGCTAGAACCGTCACGGCGACTCTATTCTGTCCCCGAAATCCCTGGAAAAAACGCTTTGAGCGATCCTGTCCCGCTGTCTATGGAGTGAGGACGAATCGGTCTCCACATCTCCCTGCTCATACACGCGCACTGATTCGAGACAACTGCGGGGGACACGGTGGGCGCACTGGACGTGGCGCACAATGAAAGTGTTCTACGGGTGCGAGAGCGCCTGGTGGAGCGCATCTAGGCCCTCTTGCTGGCCATTGGCGCCACCAATGAGGCCAAGGGCGAGGTGTACCCTGGGATCGGCATCACCGCGGGCGAGTGCACCTAAGATTTGCTTTGCTTCATCTATGCGCTTTGCACCCATAAGCGCCAACGCCTGAGCATATCGGAGTCTCGAGTCACTGGGCGCGACTGGCGCGAGTGTCGTCACGGCCTCAGCAAATCGACCGGACACAAGATGGTCGAGCCCGGTGACAGCCGCGACAAGTTCCTCCGCGCCTCGAGGCATCGGGGCGTCAATCTCATTCAAGCCGATCCACCCATTCACCAGCGTGCCCAGGCGGCGAGACGATAATTTTTCCGTCGGGCTCCACCAGGTAGAAACGGCTTCTTTCGACCCGGTCAAAAGTGCGGTGTGAATCGCATCTCGGCCGCGGGCAAGGGCCGGCCCGATATATTTCCCGGTCATCAATTTTGCGTAAACGGCGACTGCGCCCTTTTTGCCTGCAAGACGACCGGATTGAACCCTCTTGTCGATCTGCTTCAGCGCTTTCTTTACCCGACTCGGTGGCCCTTCCTTGGGGGGTCTCTTGGTCTTGCGAAGTACCAAATCGAGTTCTGCCTGGATCTTCTCTCGATCGGCGGCATCGGGCAGGAGAATCAAATATGCTCGGTACGCATTGATGGCGTCATTGGGTTTGCTATCCCAAGTACATGCCCGTGCAAGCGCTCTATAGACAGCCGCATTTCCTGGCCACCGACGGGCCAAATTCCTGAAATGGCCGATTGCCTCCCCGTATTTTCCGGCGTTGTATGCCGCTTTTGCCGCCGCCGTGTCGGGGTGCGTTGGAAGGCTCAAGCCATCATCACCGCCCACAGACGAGCCAATGGCGGGTGGTTGAGGCGCCGCCGGCGGTGGTGGTGGCGGTGCAGCAGGCGCTGCGGCCGGTGGCGCTGCAGGCTCTGCGGCCGGTGGCGCTGCAGGCTCTGCGGCCGGTGGCGTAGCCTCTGGCGCCTCTTTTTTCTCTGCTTTGGGCGGTGTTTTCTTCGGCGGCGAATCTTTCTTGGCACCGTCCGATGGGGGTGGGGGCGCATCCTGTGCGTCCTGAGCCAGACTCGGCGTCGCGAAACCGCAGACCAGGATCACTGCAAGCAATCGAGTACGCCATTGAAGGCTCGGAGAGGATTCCCGCATCACTTCAACCCCGGAATGTCAAAGGCGAAACCGCCATCTAGGGTGAAGGTCGCCATGGTGCGTGATCCGGGCCACAGGGTCACCGAGGTCGCCGCACCGGCAAAGAAATCTGGTGAAATGACGTATCGCATGCCCATCTCGAAGCCGAGCAAGAGTCGGGTATCATTCACCTCGAACTCACTGCCACCCGCAGTCACCCCACGAATCGACTCTTTACTGATCTCGAGTCCTCCAAGGACATACGGCTCTATGCGCCATATCGGATACCGAAGGCCGACCCAACCGGGCCGAATACTGACTCGAGTCATCCCCTGAAGTTCGCCCAAGATGGCCTGGGCCAGCTTGGTTTCAGTGGTGTCGCTCCCCGTCTGTATACCGACTCCAAGGGCCTCGATGATCATGTGGCGATCACGCCAGCCAGCCGCTATGCCCATCCCGACCAGGCCAATGCTCTGCTTTTGCTCCAAAACCTCGACATCGACCTTGCCCTCGGCAGGCAGTCCCACATCCCCATCACGGGCTGACACCAAATCGAAACGAAGTCGAGCATACGTCTTGCGGGCCAAAGTATCTGGATGGGGAGACTTGGCTGCGGTCCGCCAAGGTGGCTCGGCAGGCCTCAGCTTGAGGGTCAAATCATGTTGCGTGGCCGCTTTGATGGTGACCGTTTGAGAGAACGTCTCATACCCTTTCGATTCGACTCGAAGTTGGTATTTGCCGGGCGCTAAATCCCGGGCAGTCTGAGGCGTTTTCCAAGGCACACCATCCAAGAAAATAGCGGCATCGGCGGGTTGAGGAGCCAAAGTCAGCTTCCCCGAAATCACCGACAAATCGACCACCAGACGAAGCACCTGTCCCGACGAGAGGATGACCTCTTGTTCGACGGTCTGCCTCGCGGGTGCTTCGACGGAGAGCGTGTGCTTACCCGCAGGCAGCGTATAACTGCCCGAGCCTTGCCCAAATGGCTGTCCGTTGAGGCGTAGATTTGCATCCGCCGGTTCGAGATTCAGGATCAGCATCGCTTCACCCAAAACAGCGGCAAAAGCGGCAGCAGCGGCTGCCTGCATCGTTTCCCCACTGCCGGCATGGACGACGGGGTCACCCCCCTGCGCTGATGTCTGTTTGAGACGCACGATCAGACCATCGTCTGTTCGCTCCGCAGTGGCATCGATCCGGGCTGTGAGACCCAATAAACCGAGAACACCGCGGGTGGCGTCGGCGCAAATTCCCTGATTCGCCAGACAACCCAAGTTTTCCGGCATCGTACGGCCAGAAAGGTAGGTGTTTTGGGCTTTGCGAGTGATCAAATGGGCGGGGTTCCCCCCGGCGATGTTGACCAAAGCTGCCCTGACCTGCTCTCCATAAGGACCAGGAAATGTCCAATAAACGTAGGACGTCTCCGCTGTAGGCGCAGGTTGGGCGAGAAGAATTGCGAGTAGAAAAGCGTGCACGCGGAGACTTTATCTTTCTGAGCAGCCGATGCCAACGGCTCCGTCCGCTTGCCACGACACGCATGGGTGCCCTATTCTGCGGGCCTTCGCGACACACTGGGAGCCAGTCACCATGTATCGAACCCTATCGTGCCTCATCTTAGGCGCTCTTTTTCTCCCCGCTTGTGGAGATGAAATCCCCGTCTACGAGCCGGAAATTGTGAGCTTCGAGGTGACCTGTCGAGCCATCGATCAGGGCTTTGGCCCCATCCAAAAATTAGATCGAATTATCGTGAAGGTCCGTGATCTAGACGGCGCTGATGACCTCCTTGATCCCACCGTCGTGGTGGAAGCCACTCGGCTAGAGATGGAAGTCGTCCCCACCGAGACCGATCCGGCGGCCGCCAAGTGCAGCGCACCGGAAGCAAAGTGCGATGTGGTCTATCGATGGGTAAACAGTTCGGACTCGGAACAGATTTTCTGTGGTGAGTCCGGGAATGGGCTCGACGTTCACTTCGAGGTCCGTGATGCCGACGGGCACGGCGGCACATACATTATCCCCGCACAGCCCTCAGCCTAAGGGCCGAACGGCTTCCCCCGATTTCTGTTCGGGTAAATCCTCAGTCACTGTCCTCAGACATGCGCGTACCAGCGAAGTCCCCCACGAATGGAGGACCCTCGTCCTGGTTGGTACGAATGATCCCACGCCAGACCCCGTCGACGATTTGATCCGGCAGTAGATCGTCGGTCTCCTCGATGAAGCGCATCGTCCCATCCAAAGTGAGGCGGGTATCGATGCGGAGGCCGCCCAAGATACTACTGGCCACACTGCCGACACCGCCGATGATGTCTTCACAAATCCCGGCGATTTGATCGTCCGTCACCCGTGCAATCCCAAAATCGATCTCCCCATCTCGACCCGTAATGCTGAGGGCAAAACCTGGGCAGTTGGTGAGATTGAGTAGGGCATCCCGGAGATTGGTGGCGCCATCAGCGACAGCCGGCAAAATGAGATTATTGAGGATGAACATGATGAATCGGCCGTACTGCAGATCGAGAGTGTGGGAATAGATTACGCCTTGGTTATAGCTGTGAATCCGGCCATCGAATTGTCCGAAAACCAGCTGAATCCCGTCACCTCCAGAGATGAGTTCGTCCATGGTAAAGGCGTAGCGACCGCAATCTTCAGGGTCATTGGGGCCACAGCCCAAGCGCCAATACACAGCCAAACCAACCCAGTTCTGACTCCCGTTGAATTCACCATCACGCCGCGGTTTCGTGAACCGCATCTCACTGATGACCTCCATTTGGGCAACGATGCTGACAAGATCACTGCCGATGGTGAAAAAGTCCTGCACCCAATCTGGGGAATCGTTGTCGATCCAATCGTTGATGATGTCGTTGAGCGGTCCCTCGACCCAGTTGCCGAGGGCATCGACAATAGCCCCTGCGATCTCACCCAAAATACGTCGCACACCGGACTCGACCAAATCGATCAGCAGGCCGGCGATGTTTCGTGTGTGGTTTTGGGTGCCAAAGAAATCGACCAAACCACGGATCACATCACCCAATGTGCCCGGGAGTGCACCGGTGAAATCAAAGTGGTTGATCACCTCATAGGTCCCGGCTGGATTGAGGGGCAAGGTCCGCAAAAGTACGTCGACGTTGAGCTCTTCGTCAGCCCGGACCCGAACATCGCTCACGCAGCCCCCAGCCGCTAAAACGCCACTCTCAGCCAAGCGTCCTCGTGCCACGAGACTGAACCGGCTGCCCGCAATAATAGGACCCAAGACGAGGCCATCTGTGTGCCATTCGACGTAATGGGTCTCCACCGGATCTGGGGGCGGGGCGAGGTAATACGGGTCGTTACACCACTCGATATCGGGGATCAAAAACAGCTCGACGGACCCGATGTCCACCAATCCATCCTCTTCGAATTCGATGTTGATGGTCCCTGTCGGGAGATTCACGACACGAATATAGAATTGGACCGGTTGAGGCCCAGGACCTTGGGCAGAGATGGTGTATTCCGCCACGTCCTCCCCTGCTTTGAGATCGACCTCCGCTGCCCCTTGGCTATCGGTGACAGCATTACGGGCGCTCAGACGCGCATCGCCGCTGGCATCTTCGTTGACGGTAAACGCGATTCGCTGACCTTCTACGGGCGCGCCGGTGGTGTCGAACAAGAGCACTCGAAGCTCCGCCTCACCACCCACAGGGACCTCTCGGTCCTCGTCTCCATCCACCAAGAGAATATAGCCACCGCCTTCGGCGATGCTGGGGAGTGGGTCACCATTGTCTTCGGGAATGAGTACGCCCGACGGGGGCAACTCGACGAAGATCTGACGATGGTGGGGTGCTGTGTCTGCACAGGCGGTCAAGCCGATGACGACCCCAATGAGTAGGGATATGCGCGTGGCTGTATTCACGGAGGCGTGCTCCTGGCTCGGACCGAACCAAATCGATGGACGCCTCAATCTACCGAAAAACGGCTTTCGACGACAGCGACGGAAGCGAACACCCCCTCAGGTCGCGCTTTAGGACTCTCTACGGCGGACCAAGAGAAGACGGATCAAGCCGAACAAAGCCAAGATGGCCGTCAGGGCCAATGCGCCGAAGGCAACGGCCTTTGGCCATAGATCCGACGCCGTGGCGGTGGTGTTGAAGACCCATATTTGTTGTGTGTCTGGCACACCAAAATTGGACCGCAAGCCGCGCTCAACACTGAGATAACGTTCGCTCGTTGCCGGGTCGAATAGATGCCCTTCGGCGTCTACGGGAAGACCAAGCAACGTGTCTTGGCGCTGGAAGTAATCGTAGACCTTGGGATTGTCTGCCGCCAAGACCGCATAGACCTGATCGCCGGTCAACTTCACGTAGTACTTCACGCCGGCCAGGCTTTCCCGCGAGGTCTCCACCAAAGATTCGATTTCGGCGTCTTTGGGCACTGCCGACAGCGGCTTTAGAGATTGGACGAGGCCCCGGAGGTTGCAGAAGGTGTTGTTCTCGAATGCGGGCACCTTGTCTGGACTCTTCTTGCGCAGAGCCGGCCGCTCTGTGACGTCGCCACAGTCCCTGGTCTCAAAGAAGACTGGAGATACTACGGGCCAATAGGCAGACATCAACATCATGGCCATGACGGCCACCACACCCAAAAGAATAGGATTACGCATGATTAGACCCCGGCGCGGCGGTGGCGGCGGTGCCTCGGGCCAATCAGCGAAGTCAGGTAAATCCGCGGATTCGTTCTCGGTCATGACGACTACTTTCAGTGGTTGAGCACCAAGCGCCCCCTTGGGGGGACACGCGGTTCTAACTCCAATCTATGGACCTAGACAACGGCATATGGCCCAAGGTTTCCACGAAGACGCGTGTTAAGGGGTCTGCGCCCCATCGATTCGACCTTTTTCTTCTAACTCTCGGACGGCTCCAACCCCCATCACGACTGCGACGGGAAGACCCAATAAATTAAGGACGGGAACCGATAAAAGGGCCGTGCCAAGCAAACCAACCGTGATGGTCATTGCCTTGTTCGCCAGCACCAAATCAACCTTCTCTCGAAAAGGAAGTTGGCGACGTGAAAGCGTGCTGTCGAAAAGATCAAAGCCGAGAAACATCGGGGTCCAGACGAAGAAAACGAAGGGTCCGACCAGAAAGCCGACGATCGGGATGAAACCGAGGAGGAAGAACAATACTGTCCCCGCCAATCCCACCGCCAAAATGCCCAATGTGGTGGTCAATGTCTTGGCAATGTCAGCCCAGAAACTACCGTCTACGGGCTTACCCCCCAAGATTTCGTCGACCTTTGCAGCCAAGGGTCCGCAGAGCGGGAGACCCAGTAACATCACCAGCCAAGGCGTGAGCAACAGGGTCAAGACCACCGAAGCAACACGGAAGATGCTTTGGAAGATGGCCCAGATCACATGCAGAATCGCATTCTGCGGCTCGGCCCAAATGAAATTGAAGATGTCCGCCCCGTACTCGAACGCCAGGTGCAAGCCCAAGAATGACGCAAGCATTGCAACCAAGGCCGGTAAAGCAGCGAGCGGCCATAGAGACCGGTTAGCGAAGAGCAGACTCACGCCGAGACCAAAGGCAGAAAAAGCGTTCCCAATCCCCATTTGTCACTCCTCGGCTTCGACGGAAGACGGACTATGCCGCATCATGAGGCTGTACGTCACCTCTTGGTCGAATCCGCTCTGCTCATTGGATTCGAAGGGGCCCGACTGATCATCAGTCTCAATCCACCTTTAGGACATAGAGCAACAAAGTAGTGCATCGATTAGGGGAGTGCGGCACCCATGGGATATCGTGACCCCGTGGATTGGATTCGACGATGGATAGATCGGCTCTCTGACTACGCGGAGACGCGAGAGAAACCCTGGCTCAAGTGGGTCGCACGGGCCGTCGATCTATTGATCGAAATCGGCCGCCAACTGGTAAGCGACAGCGCCCTCCGAACCGCGGCCTCTTTGGCCTTCACCACCATTCTCTCCATGGTTCCTCTGCTGGCGGTGTCCTTTGCTGCCCTGCGCACAATCGTGCCCGACGAAGCGGTGGCGGCCAAAATTCGAGAATGGGTGTTGGAAACGGTGCTTGCGGACAGCGTGTCCGGGGTGGCCGAGTATCTCGAGCGTTTTCTCAATGAGAGCCAAGGGCACGCGGTCGGCGTCGTTGGCCTGACCATGCTGGTGGTGACCTCCATCGCCTTGTTTCTCTCCGTGGAGCGCGCCGTCAATACCATCTGGCGAGTCCCACAAAGTCGGCCAATCCATCGACGTCTCATCACTTTCTATGCCGTGATCACCCTCACGCCGGCGCTCATTGCGTTGGGCACCGCACTGGGGGGCTGGGTTCTCGAAGCTTTGGACACCCCTTCCTTGGGCGCAACGCTGAGCAGTCTCGTCTCGTCTTTCCTGGTCATGCTTGCCTTGACCCTCATGTACAAATTGCTCCCGCACACCCTCGTCCGCTGGTCGGTGGCTATGGTGGGTGCACTGTGGGCTGCCGTTGTCCTGAGTGTGTCTCAATGGGCGTTCAATTTTTTCGTGGAATCGATTTACGCAGGCTCGGTGTCTTCGAAGATCTATGGGGCGTTTGCCCTGATCCCGTTGTTCTTTCTTTGGGTCTACCTGATTTGGATCATCATCCTGGGCGGCGTCACCATGGCCTATATGATCCAGCATCGGACCGTGCTGACCCGCGCCCTCTTGCGTCGGCGTGGTCGCACATCAGGGATTCTCCAACCGGCCACCGGTTATTTGGTCACGCGGGTGTTCTTTTCCATCGCACGTCACTTTCGACGCCATGGGGGTGGCCTTGGCCCCGAGGTCATCGCCGCAGAGCTCCAGATTGAAGGCACAGAACTCAAGGCGCCGATTCGGCTCTTGAGGCAGGGGGGATTCATCCTCCAAGTCACGGACGGCGACGGACATGACCTGGTGCCGGCACGGGCCCTCGACCAAGTCAACGTCGTCGACCTTTACTCCTTGGTGGACGCAGAGGGATACCGTCCTGGCGAACTGCCTGCCGCCGATGATGATCCGCTCGAGAAACTATTGGCTGGGTTGACTGAGGACCGGACGCGACAGATGAAAACATCCGTCGCCGATCTCTTGGAGGGGTAGACCGGAGACGTTCGGTGCCGGGTTATTCGGCTTGAAAGTCACACGGCTTCATCTTCACCTTGCCCTTGTCGTCCATCTCGGGCTTGGGCTCGTTCTCTGGGAGAACCACCTCCATCTCGCGGATCAACTCTTCCCGACAGGGCTTGGCCTTCTTGTCGCATTTCATCTTTTGGACGTCAGGAATTCCCCGCACCTGGATGCCATAAGAGCAGCTGACGTCGTACTTGCCGAGGGGGAGCGAATAGAAGGTGAAAACTGACTGATAGCCTAAGTCCGGTGTCTCCGTCGCCAAGTGAACCATGTGTCGTTCCTTGGTCTTCTGGTTGACGGCGACGATGGTCCCGATGGACTCCGGCGTATTCTTGAAGGCTGGGCAGAGTCGAACGTGAAGTCGCCCCTCGCCCGGCTTGACCTGCTTGCGTGCCTCGGCCTTCTTGCGCCTGGCATCGGCCTTTGCTTTTCGCTCGGCAGCCTTTTCAGCCGCAGTGCGCTTGCCCTTCAAACATTTCTTCTCTTTGCAGATGAATCCCTTGATGCAGTCGCTGTCTTTTTCACAGTCTGCGGCATCATAAATCGCAGCGTTGAGGCGATCTTGCCCGCCAGGCCCGTCACAGGCGAATAGGGGCAGGGTAAAGAGGGCAATGAATCCGAAGATTAAGGCGCGCATATGCATGCTCCGAGCAATAGGTCGACGGAATCTACCCTATTCCGGCGCTGGATTGAACGCTTGGGCGTAGAGGGCCTCGATCAAATCTTCTGAGAGTCGATCTACCGCCCTCTCCAGGCCCTATAGGCGACGCCTTCTCACGCAGAAGAGCAAAAACGCCAAGGCGAAAAGCGGAGCGGCCGGTGACCCTTCGGCGGTACTACACAACGGTGCTCCACCATTATCGTCATCATCATTATTGCTCCCCCCCCCGTCTGCAGTGGCCTCCCCACCGCCACCAACGCCGCCATCACCGCCCCCTACGCTCGCATCGACGTCGGGAATTGTTGCTTCGGGATCCGCTCCCCCGAGCCCAATATTGGGGCAGATCTGCCCGGGAATCGGAGGATTGGTCTCAAACGGGTTCGGATCGGGAAAAGACATGCACATCATTGCACCCGGATCACAGCCTTCTGGGCAGATATCCAAGGGAGCGAGCACCGTACAGACCTCATTCGCCAAATCGCCTCGCTCACGCCCGTATTCGTCGACGGCCAAGACGGCGTAACATTCGCGTCGGGGAAGTGGGTAGTAGGGGACTGTGACGCGAGCGTTTCGCTCCGGAACCCCGGTGCCGAACAAATCACGGGCACCATTCTCGAAACCGACCAAAAGCGGCTCGACATCGGCTTGATCGACAATGTCTGCCCCGTTCTCGTCTAACGGCGTGACCGAGGTTCGATAGATGGCATACCCAATCTCGGGTCGATCAAGAGGCAAGAACCGAATGCCAACGCGCAAGCGGTTGGGCAGCGGACACGCCGCGTTGGTGTCATTGAATTCCATGAACGGCCCACCGCTCTGACAACGGTCACCGTCGAGACCCACGCTCAAAACACCCTCGAAGTCGGGCAATGGTTCCGCCTTTCCTCGCTTCGTACGGAACTCCAAATTCACCTCTCGGTAGAGAGACAGTGCCGGGTCTGGGGTGTTGATGGTCAGAAAATAGTCGCTCCGAGGCTCCAATTCGATTGTGGGGTCGATCTCCATGATGCTCGGAGGCGGCGGGGCATTCGACACCAGGGTAAATGGAGACCGAATACGGACTTGGGCGGGAATTTCATTCCCCTCCTCGTCTCGCAGACGTACTTGCTCTGCCGATGGACACCAAACACCACCATAAGCGAGGCGGATACTCCCATCGGTTGGCCATCGGATCGCATTTTGATCCGAAATCGCCACGTTATTGGGTTGGCTCCAGCTAATGGATTGCTGGGTGATGGTGCACGGCTGCGCGACGACGGTCGCGGGGGTCAGAATGACAAGAGCAGCCAAGATGACAATTCGATTCATGAGGTCCTCCCACTGGGCGGCCCATCATAGAGGAAATCGGGCCTCCGGATCTTTAACTCCGATAATCAGCATTGATTCGCACGTAATCCGCGCTGAAGTCGCAAGTGAAAATTGTGCGCATATGCTCACCGTGTGTGCCCAAGTCGAGACGAATGGGGTAATCCGCCGTGAGCATCACCTCGTGAGCCGCCGATTCTGCACTCGATCCCTGCCAAACACCGTCGAGATAGATGGCCACGTCACCGATCCAGAGCTTCATTTTCTCGGGGACCACCTTGGCCCCAGAACGCCCAGCAGCGGCAATGATCCGACCCCAATTGGGGTCTTCTCCATGAATCGCAGTCTTGACCAAGGGGCTGAGCGCAACGGCATTGGCCGCCACCCGCACATCGACGTCGCTGGCGGCACTGGAGACGGTGATGCGGACAAGCTTAGTCGCCCCCTCGCCGTCTCTGATGATGTCTCGTGCCAACTCGCCGGCGACCTCCTCAATGGCAGCCTCGAGAAAATCGAGGTCTGTGCCGGTCAGGGGCGAGCCCCCGGCGGCGCCACTGGCCAAAAGCAAGGCGGTGTCGTTGGTGCTCGTGTCTCCATCGATGGTGATGGCGTTGAAGCTACGGTCACACACACCGCGCCAGAGGCGGTCTAAATCATCGGAGTCGACGGGGGCATCCGTTACGACCACCCCGAGCATGGTGGCCATATTCGGGTGGATCATCCCCGCGCCTTTAGAGCAACCGGCGATCCGGATGGTTCGGCCGCCGAGTTCGAGTTCGATCCCGCGAACCTTACGCCGCGTATCGGTAGTGCAAATGGCCTCGCCAAAATCCTCCAGCGTGCCTTTACCGAGGGCATCGAAGGCCGCATCAATCCCGGCCTCTACCGTCTGCATGGGTAGAGGTGCTCCAATGACCCCGGTACTGCACACCTGGACGTCTCGCGCAGCACAGCCCAGGTGGTCAGCCACTCGCTGAGTCATGCTCACAGCGTCCCGATCACCGCGCTCACCGGTGCACGCATTGGCGTTCCCGCTATTGATGACCACCGCTCGCGCTCGACCATCTTGTTTGAGATAGCCCCGACTCAAAACCACTGGGGCCGCGACGATTTGATTTTGGGTGAAAACGCCGGCGCAGGCAGCCCCATCGTGCGCCACGAGCAGCGCCATGTCCGGCTTGCCACTCTTCTTGATGCCACAGGCGATGCCGGCGAAGGAAAAACCGCGAACCTGAGGAACTG
>Ga0115011_10001145_pt1 | contig 19425 bp, 15 predicted proteins | sample TroAtlMetagenome_2_FD_88705 | JGI IMG/M metagenome (GOLD analysis project Ga0115011, IMG submission 88705) | Marine eukaryotic phytoplankton communities from Atlantic Ocean - Tropical Atlantic ANT8 Metagenome | ecosystem: Environmental > Aquatic > Marine > Oceanic | place: Tropical Atlantic...
TGCGGAGGAAATCAAAATAACAGTTGGTTCCGCTTTTCCGCTTGAAGAGGAGCTTTCAATGGATGTTAAAGGCCGCGATTTGAGCGCTGGCTTACCGCGGATCATGACGGTTAGGTCTGAGGAGATTCGCGACGCATTGAAAGAGCCATTAAATAACATTCTGGAGTCCATCCGATTAACATTGGAGCGTTGCCCCCCAGAACTCTCAGCTGATTTAGTAGACCGCGGTATTGTGGTTGCAGGTGGGGGAGCTCTTGTTAGGGGGATCGACCAATTAATTGCTAAGGAGACTGGCTTGCCGGTTCATATCGCGGACTCTCCCCTAACTGCTGTGGCAGAGGGAACCGGGAAAGTTTTGCAGGAATTGCAATTTCTCCGGAGGGTAGCATCTTCTAGTGCGGAATAATGTGCGTTCGTCCCGTTGGAAAACGGGATGAAACAGTTTTTTTACAGGTCTAGGCAGACAGCGGTTGGAGCAGTGCTCTTGGCGCTTATTGTGCTGCTTATTATTCCCGGAATTGCGCGGGCAAAGTTAAAGTCTACTATTGGGGGTATGTTTCTACCTGCTATTGGGGTTAGTAGTGTTGGAAATAATGTATTAGGAGTTTTATCTTCAAAATCTCTAAACCCTGTTCAGGATGAGATTATTGACCAAGCTTTAGATTCTGATTTAAAACTTGAGAATATCCATTTACGAGCTGAAAACCTTCGATTACGAGCTGCTGCTGATTGGGGACTGCGCGTGCCTTGGAAAACCAAACTAGCTCAAGTTATTGGTAGAGATTCGTTCAACTGGTGGCGCCGTGTAAAGTTGAATCTTGGTAGCCAACACGGTATCCGATCTAATCAACCGTTGGTCTCTATTGAGGGATATCTAGTGGGGAGGATAACAGAAGTTGGATTAAAAACCTCTTGGGCTGTTTTATTAGGAGATCCAAACTGTCGTTTTTCGGCATTGATAAAATCTTCGCGTCAGCAAGGAGGGATAGTTTCTCCAAGAAGGTTTAATTCAAATTACCGTATCGTTGAATTAACCTATTTGCCAAATGATATTGAGGTTCGCCCAGGGAATTTAGTTGTGACTAGTGGTTTAGGAGGGGCGTTTCCTAAGGAAATTCCAGTTGGGCAAGTGGAAGATTCCTGGCTGTCTAGGGATGGATTGTATTTAGAAGCAAAGGTTAAAATACATGCAGATTTAAACCGTTTAGAAGAAGTTCGAATATTGACTGAGTACTGAGCATGACTTTTAGAATTAGCAAAATGCTTTTACTTTTGATTGGAGCGTATTTTTTAACGTTCATCCAGTCCTACTGGCATTGGCCTAGGCTGTTGTTAGGGTTCCAGCCTGACTTGACGCCTGCATTCTTGGTCTTTGTTGGGATGACTATGGGGGCTGGATATGTGTCTTCCATGGCTTTAGCGACGGGTCTTTGGCTGGATAGCCTTTCAGCAAACCCTTTTGGTATTAGTGTTTTTCCTTTGTTTTTTGTTGGTTGGGTTGTTTTTTGTGTTCGAGAAAAAATTATGACCAGAGAATTCATGGCACAAATTTATCTTGGTATTATAGCTAGTTTGATTGTCTTCTTATTTCAATTAATACTTTTGAGAATGTTTTCAGCTAATCCAATGATAGGATGGGAAATGGTTTTTTGGTCTTTGTTAAATGCATTTTTTTGCGGGTTGTTTGTGCCTTTGTTTACCCTGTCTCATAAAGCATTTGGACGATGGTTCTCTCATCCTTCATATGAGCCTAATAAATGGTTGGATAATAATCGTCAAATTGTGAGAGGTAAGGATTAGAAAAGAATATGTTTATTTTTGACCAGCTAAGAAGCAAAGATATACCTATTAAGATAATAGTTATATTCATTCTTTGCTGCTTTTTGGTTTTAGTTGCGAAGTTGTGGAAGCTGCAGGTTTCTACTGCTGTTAGTTTTCAGGACAGGCAGGAAAATCAATCTGTTAGAGCGATACGGTTGCCCGCAACTCGAGGTAATATTCTAGATAGAAACAAAAAACCATTGGCAGTTAACCGTTTAAGGTTTGATGTTCACATATATATAGACGAATTGAGATCTTTATTTAGAGAACATTATTTTAGTCTTAAAAATGGACGGAAAATGAATCGATCTGAGCAGCGTAGGCTTGGTAAAGAAGCTCGGTATCAAGTTGTCAGTAATCTTACAATGCAAGTTAGTATGCGTATCGGTGAGCCTCTGGTGCTAAATGAAAAACGATTTCATGAACACTACGAACAAAGGCTATATATGCCTTTGCCTGTTATGCAGGATCTCTCCCCAAGTCAAGTGGCTAAATTTGTTGAGTTGATTCACAGCCTTCCGGGGGTTGGATTGTCGGTTAATCCCGTTCGTACTTATCCAAATGGTGAAATGGCTTTTCATGCGCTTGGATATCTTCGGCGAGATGATAATCCTGAAGATGATCAGGAAGTGCAGTTTTCATATCGCTATCGAATGCCTGATTATGTAGGGATAGATGGACTAGAGGGGATTTATGATCGGCTGCTTCGAGGAGAGGCGGGAGCTAAAGCTATTCGGGTTAATAATATTAGTTATCGAACGAGTGAGGATGTTTGGGTTTGGCCCGAGTCGGGTCGTGATATTGAGTTGTCAATTAACCGTGATATTCAGTTAGCTGCTGAAGAGGCTTTAAAATCCAATGGTCCAGAAACACGTGGATCTATAATTGTAATGGATCCAAATAATGGGGACTTACTAGCATTGGTGTCCAAGCCAAGTTTTGATTCAAATAAATTTATTTCAGGATTTTCGAGAGAGGAGATTGCTCAGTTAAATGATAGCCAATTGAATCGTTGGATCAATCGTGCTTCAGGGAGTGGTAATGTTGCCTATCCACCTGGTTCTATCTTTAAAATAATATCATCAATTGCTTACCTTGAAGAAGGGTTAATTAATAATCCGAATAAAGAAATTTTCAATAAGGGGTTCTTTAGGAATGAACAACTTTATCCAAATTACTCACTTGATGATACTGCTCCATCAGGAAATTATAATTTTATTCGAGCGTTTAAGCTTTCTTGTAATTCATATTTCATACATTTCGCTCTAACTCCAGACGGTTTAACTGACCAATGGCGTCAAGGGAAACGGGTATTAATAGATTGGGGGAATCGGTTTCGGTTGGGGAAGAAGACTATTCATCCATTGCAGGTATCTGGGTATGAGTTTCAAAGCCCGCTAAGAGAAGGAAGTGGTTATTTTCCGGTTGTGGGAAATGAGTACAAGACAAAAGATCAATACGGAAAGAAATCTAGATGGGCTGCGGGAGACGTTGCAAATCTATGTATTGGTCAAGGGGAAATAACAGTGACGCCATTGCAAATGGCTGTAATGACCGCAGCAATAGCAAATGGAGGAAAGTTGATTCAGCCACGTTTGGTTTTGAGTGTTAGTTCTTCAAATGAAGATACCCAATCCAATTTAAGAAATATTCCAAGTAAAGTATTGGGGGATCTTAATCTTAAGGATGAAACGGTTTCATTACTGCATGAGGCGATGCTAGCTGATGTTGATGACCGTGATGGTAGTGGCAGAGGAGCTAGAGTAAGCGGCATTTCAATTGGAGGTAAAACGGGTACTGCAGAGAAAAAAGTTCCAACAGGAAAATTTAACCCTAAGACTGGGGCAAGGCTATTCCGTATGGATCATATCACTTGGTTTGTCTCTTTTGCCCCAGTTGAATCACCCAGATATGCGATGGTTGTAATGGTTGAGAGTGGAGCGTCTGGAGGTAAAATCTGTGCGCCAATTGCTGGTCGTGTTTATCGAGCTATCCGGGAAGTGGAGAATAGTAATAATAAAGAAGGGGCTAAGTTAGCTAATAGATGATGAACTCATTTTTGATGCATTTTCGTAAGCTTCGAGTGGATCTGTTACTGGGTTTTTCTCTATTTGGATTAATGTTTTTTGGTTCAGCTTTTATTTTAAGTGCGTCAATTGACCAATATGAGATTAATGCTTTATTTGAGACTTATTTTTTTCGTCAGGTCGTTTTTTATTTTGTTGGTATTACATTTGGAGTTTTTTTTGTAATTGTTGATTATCATCGGTTGTCTGGGTACGCACAGACTTCTTACTGGATTATTATTTTGCTTCTTGTTTTGGTTTTAATACCAGGTGTAGGTGAGGTGCGTTTCGGGGCGAGGCGTTGGTTTGATCTTGGGGTAACGCTTGTTCAGCCATCAGAATTTGCAAAATTGGCTTTTATTTTTGCATTGGCTGATTTTTTGACTCGGCCAAGTGATGAAATGTTTATGCCAGGAGTTTTTGTTAAGGCTATTGGAATGACTGCTTTACCATTTTTATTAATATTAAAAGAGCCTGACCTTGGCTCGTCTTTAGTATTTTTTCCAATTGGAACCGCTATGATGTTTGTTGCTGGGGTACCCCTTCGTTTTTTGGGGAAATTTCTAGGTTTTTCCAGTGTTTTGGTTTTATTGGTTATAATTAATGTTTTATATGCTCCTGCAGATTGGCGCATACCATTGAATGAATATCAACGTCATCGATTACTAGTATATTTTAATAAAGATTTTGCTTCGGCTGATGCTACTCCTGCAGAGCGTAAAGAGGCACGAGAGTTACAGCGTAGTCGAACTCATAATATCCGGCAGGCTGAGATTTCAGTTGGTTCTGGTGGCTTAATGGGTAAAGGATGGGGTCAGGGGCCGCAAACGCGATTAGGCTATCTGCCGAAAGGGGTTGCCCATAACGACTTTATTTTTTCTGTGATATCCGAGGAAACAGGATTTTTGGGCAGTATGGCAGTATTATCGCTATATGCTATTCTTCTTTTAAAGGGGATGCAGATTGCAGATCAGGCGAGAGACCGCCTTGGTAAGTTATTGGCAGTAGGTGTAGTGGCTATGATTTTTTGCCACGTATTTGTTAATATCGGTATGCATCTTAGATTGATGCCTGTAACCGGTATCCCGCTGCCGCTACTAAGTTATGGTGGGTCGTCTGTTCTTAGTTCGTTAATCGCCATTGCTGTCCTTCAAAACGTAAAACTACATAAAAATTCATATTAAATAAAATGTCAGATAATAATTCATTTAAACGAGGTAAAAAACGAGGAATGAGATTTAAACCTTCCGGTGGTTTTAACAGACGCTCTAGTCGTTCTGGGGTTAAGGCGAGGGCAGATGTTGAAAGCGTTAAGACTACACAGGATGAAATTTTCAATACGAGAGAACATGAAAATGAGATTGTTCGTTCTGAAAACAAAGCGCATGGGCTTTCGCCCAATGCTGATTTGGAATCTGCCAAGGCTCAGAGATTGATGAATAATAAGGAAGCTGATGTTGACGTTAGGAAAAATGAGAGTGAATCTAAAAGCTCTTTTGAACCGGTTCCGCTCCCTGAAGAGCCTGCTAAATCTGTTACTGAAAAGATTAATCGAGCTGCAAAGAAATTCTGCAGTAAGGTGAAAGGTGTATTTCGACCTGTGCAGCACTCACATAAGGAAGTGTTAATTAATGCGGAATCACTTGAAACACGTGTTGCTTTAACAGTTAAAGGTCAGCTTGAAAATCTTACTATTGAAAGAGTTGATGATTTGCGAATGGTTGGCAGTATATACAAGGGTAAGATTCGTAATTTAGAAGATGGGCTTAAAGCTGCTTTTGTTGATATCGGCTATGAAAAAAATGCTTTCCTCCATTATTGGGATATAATTCCGAGTCCCCTTGATTCATCTTATGATGTTGTGGATCGGGGGGGTAGAAAGAAAAAGTTAAAGCCTAAAATTACCAACAAGGATATTCCAAAGAAATATCCGTCAGGTAGTGAGTTAATTGTGCAAGTGACTAAAGGGCCAATAGGTACTAAAGGACCACGTGTTACAACAAATGTGCTTTTGCCTGGTAGATACTTGGTTTTACTTCCTAACTCGGAACAATCTGGGGTTTCTCGAAAAATTGAAAACAAAGAAGAGCGCTCTCGCTTAAAGAAAATTGTTCGTGAACTTAATATACCCGAAGGAATGGGCGTGATAATTCGAACTGCTGGCGAGGGGCAGCGCAAGGCTTATTTTATAAGGGATTTAGTAATATTGATAGAAAAATGGAATCAGATCAAGGAGCGCGTTCATAGTCAGAATGCTGGTAGTTGCGTTTTTGAAGAACCGGATCTAATAGAGAGAACAGTTCGAGATTTTTTGACTGAAGATATAGAGCGAATAGTAGTGGATAATGCAAATGAGGCCGATCGCGTAAAGGAACTCATAGGACGTGTTTCTAAGCGCTCTATTGAGAAAGTTCACCGTTACGCTTTTTCAGAGCCTATATTTGATCGATTTGGTGTTACAAGGCAATTGGAGACTGCATATTTAAGGCAGGTGTCACTCCCTAGCGGTGGTTATATTATTATCGACGAGACAGAGGCGTTGGTGGCAATTGATGTAAATACAGGAAGCCATCGTAATAAGCGTAATAACAAGAAAGAGCAGGATAAAACTTTATTAAGAGTGAACTTAGAAGCTGCAGATGAAATCTGTCGTCAATTGAGATTGCGGAATATTGGAGGTCTTATTGTATTGGACTTTATAGATATGAAGGGTCCTCGTGATAGACGAGAAGTTTATCAGCGAATGCGTGATTCATTGCGTAAGGACAAGTCTAAGACACATGTTTTACCAATATCGGATCTTGGATTAATGGAAATGACCAGGCAGAGGCAGTCGGAGAGTGTAAGGGAAACTGCTTATTCGGATTGCGATCATTGTAGCGGTCGAGGAAAGCTAAAAAGCTCTCTCACTATGAGTGTTGACATACAAAGGAAGCTTGGTGAAATTATTAAGAAACGAGATAAATTTGAGGAGCGGCGTGAACAGGAGTCAGATTTTAATCTTCGAGTTAATGTTCATCCATTGGTATTAGAAAGGCTGAGAAATGAGGATGAGGATATATTTATAGATATGGAAAAGAGATATTTAGTGAAAATCTCATTTAGATCAGAAGAAAATATGCACCAGGAAGAGTTTGAAGTTTATGATGCTAATACTAACAAGAGTTTAGCAAAGATAGATAGGTGACAGTAGGTTAATTATCTCTATTTAAACTCACTATATTTAGCCCCCAATGCAGCTCATTGTTCTTTTTGGCTGAAAGAAATCTGGTTTGCCAATTTTGTGGCCAGCTTCTTTTTTAAGCACAATGTTTTTTATGGTAGATGCTAATTGATCATCGCTTGCTCCATCTCGAATTACTGATTTAAGATCATGCTCGTTAAGGCTAAATAGGCAGGTTCGAACTTTTCCGTCAGAAGTTAGCCGAATGCGATTGCAATTACCACAGAATGGATTCGTTACAGGTGCAATAATTCCAAGCTCTGCTTCATCACCTCCAATAGACCATCGAGAGGCAGTCTCAGATATGTTTTGAGAGGGTAGGGCGGCTATAGAGAATTTGGATTTAATTCGATTTAGAATCTCTTGGCCAGGCACAACATGATTTCTTTGCCATGATCGTCCGGAATCAAGTGGCATGAATTCTATCATTCTAATAATAATTTTATTCCTTATTGCGAATTCAACTAGAGATTCAATTTCGTGATCATTAATCCCTCTAATGATCACTGTATTTACTTTAACTGGATTAAGGTTAAGGGTCTTTGCTAATTGAATTGATTCAATTATATTATTTAATCCGTTATATCCTGTAATTCTTCTGAAGTTTTTCTGGTTCAGTGAGTCTAGGCTAAGAGTTACTCTGGTTAAGCCAGCTTCTTTTAGTTTTTTTGCCAAGCTTGGAAATTTTGAACCATTGCTTGTTAATGAAAGATCTTCGATTCCACTTAAGTTGGAGATTGATGAAATAAGATCTTCTATACCACGTCTCAATAGTGGTTCACCACCTGTAATTCGGATTTTATTAACGCCTAGTGATGTTGAAACTTTTACTATACGTGTAATTTCTTCAAAGCTTAAGATTTCAGATTTAGGTTTCCAATTGTGAATTATCTTTTCTGTTCCAACTGCTTTAGATTTAAATCTTTTTCTTGATCGATAAAAATTAGCTGCCTCTTCTGTATCTGGTAGGCAGTAAGCGCAACGGAAATTACACCGGTCGGTTATGCTGATTCGCAAATCGCGAATTGTTCTGTTATATGTATCTCTTAGTACACCATACTGCGTCATGGGGCAGTTGCATTTTGACTCCCAGTTGATGGCGCGATTTTCACCGTTCCGTCACTTTTGATCTCAACATTTAAATCAGTTTTCTTTGTGCTTTCTTCTTTTGGTTTTCTTGAACTCATGCTCATTAGCTTGGAACCGCCTTTTCTTCTAGCGCTGCCGTAGAGCCCTCGGCGAATCCACTCGAGTTTTTTCGAGGCCATAAGTTCACCTTGCAGTTTTAAAACCTTCTGTCGGAGAACGGCTATGTCTTGAAATTGTTTTTCTAGTTCTGCTTTTTCAGCAATTAGTTTGTCGCGTTGCTTAAGTAGGTATTCACGATCGGCTTCACTGGCTTCAAGGCGTCGTTCGATTGAGCTTATTTCCTCATCCTTTGAAACGATTTGTGTGTTAAGAGTTTTAATTTGAGAATCGTAATCTTTATTCTTATTTTGTGCTGTTTCGAGATCCTTATTTAAAGCAACAATTTTTTCATCTTTTGCAGCTAGAGCATCGGCAGCTTGTTTTTGAAAAGAGGCGTACTCTGTTAAATTGAGGTTTAATTCCTTTTCCACTTTTAGGAGTCTATCTTGTGTAGTAGCTACCTTGGTTGTTGCAGCATTTAGCTGTTCCGTTAGCTCTTTGCTCTCTGATTCTAAACTAGTTTTTTCCTCTGTTAGCTTTGTTATTTCTTTGTCTTTGGATTCAATTGTCGTGTTTTTTTCGTTGATAGTCTTAGATAGAATAATCACAGATGAAGCACCTAAAACTACTGCAATAACTGCAAAAATTAGTAAACCGTTTCCCTTCATAGCTAGGGGAAATTAAAGGCAGGTGCCTTTAGTGGCAATAATAAATTCTTTTATTTAAGAACGAAAAAGACATTTAAATTTAATTTTCTTCACGTTCTTAAGGAATTACGATTGGTTCAGAAAGTACGCTTATTTTAATAATCAAGTATATATTAAAACTGCACAATACGAATTGTCCCGATGTTAGAATCAGTTTCTAGTTCGGCTAAGCATTCAGAATTGGGAATACTATCAATATTAAGAGCTGTTAACGCTTCGCCGCCTTTATGATCCCGGCAGAGGCTCATATTAGCGATATTAATTCCGTATTTGCCTAGTACGGTTCCTAAATGTCCGACTATTCCAGGTGTGTCTTTATTCTCCATCATGAAAAGAACACCATCTGGTATGATTTCTACGGGTTGACTGTTTAGTCTTACAATTCTGGGGTGTTGGATAAGTCCGAAAAATGAGCCTGCAACTGATATTTCTTCGTTTCCTGCACAAGCTTGAATTTGAAGCCATTCACGAAAGTCAACTTGTTCATTAGATTTAACCTCTTGAATAATGAGTCCTCTTTCTTTTGCTATAGAGTGAACGTTAACAAGATTAATTTCCTCTCCTTCGGCTGCACCAAGAAAACCTTTTATGATTGAACGAGCTATTGGATCACCTGGGAGCTCGGTTGCTAATCCACCGTAGGTTATAGTTAAACGTTCTGTGCCAACTTGGCCTAATTTTGCCAATAACAAGCCGAGTTTTTCTCCGAGTTTAAGATACGGTTGGACTTGAGCTGATGTCTGGGCATCAAGACTTGGCATATTGATGGAATTGATAAGGCTACCATGTAGCAGATAGTCGGTAATCCCTTGCGAGACTTCTAGGCCAACATTGTCTTGAGCTTCTTTAGTGCTTGCTCCGAGATGTGGAGTTAGAATTAAGTTTGGGCATTTGCGCAGTTCGGAATCGTTATCCAATGGCTCTGATTCATATACGTCTAGTGCGGCTCCAGCAATTAATCCTCCCTTTAGGGCGTCGAGAAGATCTTTTTCGTTTATTATTCCCCCTCTTGCGCAGTTAAGCAGGCGTATTTCAGGTTTCATTTTGGCAAATGTATCCTTATTGATCATGCCTCGTGTTTCATCTGTCAAAGGCATATGGACAGTTATGAAATCTGCGTTTTTATAAATTTCTTCTAGCGAAGCTAGTTCTACTTGAAGCGCTTTTGCTCTAGATGGCGTAATATATGGATCGAAAGCCATGACTCGCATTCCAAATGCTACTGCACGCCTGGCTACCTCGCCACCGATACGGCCCATGCCAAGCACTCCTAAAGTTTTATTGTATAGTTCAACTCCTTTGTATGCTTTTCGGTTCCATTCTCCAGAGTTCATAGAGCCGTGTGCTTGAGGAATATTCCGGGCAAGTGCCATCATCATCGAGAAAGTTAGTTCGCATGTGGCGATGGTGTTACCTCCTGGGGTGTTCATCACGATAACTCCATTTTGAGTTGCTGCTTCGATATCAATGTTATCAACGCCTACGCCAGCGCGTCCAACGATTTTCAATTTTTGAGCTGATTCAATTATAGTCTTCGTTATCTTTGTTTCAGAACGAACAGCAATCGCTGATATATTTTTAATCAGAGGAAGTAATTCCTCTTCTGAATAGGTTTGGTCAAGAACGATAGTTTCTATACCACTTTGTTGCTTTAGGTGATTAATTCCTGTTTGAGAAATAGGATCGCAGACAAGTACTTTCATAAAATTTATTTTTTGTGGAGCGTTAGCCTTCACGTGTTTGAATACGCTCAAGTATTTTGTTGATTACTTCTTCTTTTGGATTACTGCCCAAATCTCCTTTGCCGTGCTCTCTGACAGCTAGATTCTCCGATTCTTGCTCGCGTTTTCCAATTAGAAGAATGGTGTGTACTTTTTCTGTTTCGGCACGACGAATGCGAGCTCCGATTTTATCAGAAGTTGTATCTATACTTGTTCGAACGCCGTTTTTACGAAGGCGTGAAACAGTATCGTTAGCAAAATTGATTTGGTCCTCCCCGAATGGTAATACGCGAACTTGGTCCGGAGCCAGCCAGAGCGGAAAGTTTCCTGCATAATGCTCAATTAAAAACGCAATAAAACGTTCGTGGGTTCCTAGTGGTGCACGATGAATACATAATGGGACTTCGGGTTTATTGTCACGTGTTTTATATTCAAGTCCGAAACGTTTAGGCACTGCAAAATCTACTTGATTAGTAGCTATAGTGAATTCCCTCCCTGAAATACTATATACTTGCACGTCAATTTTTGGTCCGTAAAATGCAGCCTCGTCTGGAACCTCTACAAAATCTACCCCAGATTCCACAAGTACGTTCCTTACCATGTCTTCAGTTTGTTTCCATAGTGCAGGCTCGTTTACGTATTTGTCACCTAGCCTTTCGGAACTGTGGGTGCTAAAGCGCATATTATATTTTTGAAATCCAAATATTTTGAAATATTTTAAGTACATTTCGTTTACCGCTTTAAATTCATCGGCGAATTGATCTGCTGTACAATATATGTGTGCATCGTTCATTTGCATGGATCGAACTCGCATTAGTCCCATAAGTTCTCCTGAGCGTTCGTAGCGATAACATGTTCCGTATTCAGCAAGTCGAAGCGGTAGTTCGCGGTAGCTACGTGGTACTGCTGAAAAGATTTTGTGATGATGGGGACAGTTCATAGCCTTGAGATAGATTTTATCAGATGGCTTATCGGGATCTCCCTCGTTTAATTCCATTGGGGGAAACATGCTTTCTGCATAATAGGGGAGATGGCCAGAGGTTTTGTACATGCTTTCTCTGGCGAGGTGGGGCGTCCTGACACGGTCATAACCAGCTTCAAATTCAGTTTCTTTTGCTAGTTTTTCTAGTTCTTCTATTAGAACTGTTCCTTTAGGAAGCCACAAGGGGAGTCCAGGGCCAACATCATCATCGAATGCAAATAATTGCATTTCACGCCCTATTTTTCGATGGTCGCGTCTAAGGGCTTCTTCTTGTGCTTCTAGCCATTCGTTGAGTTGAGTTTTATTCTTGAATGCTGTTCCGTAAATCCTTTGAAGCTGTGGGTTGTTTTCGTTGCCTCTATAGTAAGCTGCTGCAACTCGTAGTAACTTATATGCCTTAATATTACCGGTGCGCATTACATGTGGGCCGGCGCATAGATCAATAAATTCTCCGTTTTGGTAAAAAGATATTTCTTCGCCTTCGGGGATGTCATCAACCCGTTCTAGCTTGTATTTCTGATCTTGTTCTTTGTAAAAAGCCTTCGCTTCTTCGCGTGACTTAGTTGATCGCTCAAACTTTTGGTTTTCCTTTATTACTTTTTTCATTTCAGCCTCTATGGCTTCAAAGTCTTCTGGGGAAAAACGGTGCTCTAGATCAAAGTCATAATAAAACCCTTCATCAGTAGGGGGCCCGATATCGAGTTTGGCATTTGGCCAAAGGCGAAGAACAGCGGTTGCAAGTACATGGGCACAAGAATGGCGCAAGCGCTCAAGATCACTCATTTGACTGCGCTGTTCGAGCGTCTTGCGTTGAATATCTTGTTTTGCAGATTCCATAATCTTGTACCTCTTTAGACCGATGCTAGTGAAGGGAAATCTTAAGCTACTTTTTGGCTCGAAGGATAATTGCTTTATCGTGAGTCCCGTCAACTTCGACGCTATGCGTCTCTACATCCGGGTCGTCCTTGAGTGCGTTATGAATTGTTCTTCGATCGTAAGAGTTCATTGGTTCTAATTCAACAATGTCTCCCCATCGCCGAACTTGATCAGCGGATTTTAATGCTTTTTCTACAAGTTTATCTTGTTCGCTGAAACGATATCCAGCTACATCAATCATTACTTTTTCAGCATTTTCATCCATTTGAAATAGAATACGATTGATTATATACTGAAGGTCGAAAAGAGTTTGGCCTTTGCGCCCGATTAGGCGACCAGAGTCGTCAGGAGCTTGTATGTCCAATACTTTGCTGCCGTCTCTATCTTTTTCTTCTATGGTGAACTCAAATCCAAGGTTTTTTAGAATGGATTCAAGTAGCGCTTTAGGATCTTTGGTAGGTTCGTTCATAGTATTAATTGTTAATTATTTTTTACGTTTATTTTTAGCTTTAATTGGTTTTGCCAGAGCGGAATTTGTAGATGTTGAATTTGGTATTTCAACGACAATGTCCCTCGTCATCTTTGTCTGTATAATGGTAAGTATGTTAGATACAGTCCAGTAAAGGGTCAGTCCAGACGGAAAATAGTACATTATAAAAGCAAACATTAGGGGCATGAACTTCATCATTTTTTGTTGAACAGGATCCATTGTTGGGGAGACTGGAGTCATTCTCATTTGAAGGACCATGGTGATAGTCATAATGACGGGGAGTGGATTGATAGGGAATCCTGCAATGTGTGCTATTGTGTCGGATTGTGAAAGATCGGTAGCCCATAGGAATTCAGCACCTCGTAGTTCAACAGCACTTCGAAGCATATAAAAATAGCCAAGAAATATTGGGAGCTGAATTAGCATAGGAAGGCAACTTCCCATGGGGTTGATCCTATGTTCTCTCATGAACTCCATAGTTTTTTTGTTCATTTTTTGAGGGTCCCCCTTATACTTCTCCCTAATCTCTGCCATTTGAGGCTGGAAGGCCGCCATTCGTTTCATCGAAACTGTACTGGCTCTAGTTAGTGGAAAAAATAATAATTTAATGATTATTGTGATAACGATTATGCTCCATGCATAAGTAAGCCCCCAGCTGTTTAAGCCATTCATCGATCTTAATAGTACTCTTGCAAAGAAGCCGAAGAATCCATCAAAATCCATAATTGACTGTAGTGAGTTTTTGTATGTGATTCCTAATTGGACTAGTGTTCGATATTCTTTTGGTCCAGCGTAAGACGTAAATGTTTGTTCGAAGGATTCACCTGGTTTGAGTTCTTCTGAAGGGAATTTGAAACTAGCTGCGATTCCAGTGTTATGAATGTATTGTCCATTTGCTGACTGGTTATCTATTTGGGCTGCCCCAATTTGTTTTGAATGAGCTATTGCACCAGAAAATTGCTGCATTGGCATTGTAGCAATCGCAAAAAACCGATTATGAACGCCTGTCCAATTATTAGTTGTGATTCCGGCTATCGGATTCGATGTGTAATGGGTGCGTGGTGTTCCAGGGATGCAGCCTAGTGTTCTGTTTGCGAACCAGCCTTCGTCAATTTCTTCCATTTCCTCTCCGTTATAAAATTGAACCCCCCAAGATGATTGATTATCAGGTATTGTAAGGGGCATTGCTGTGCCCAGATTTAATGTTCTAGGCTTTAATATGATGGGCTTATCAGTGGTGTTTACTAGTTTAATGGAAGTCTGTAATAGATAGTTCGAAGTTGTAGTAAATTTTTTAATAATTTGAATGCCGACTTGGTTCGTTGAGGTCATTGTTAACCATTTATCGTCATTTTTTATTGAGAATTCGCTATCGTCGATTCCTCCTAATGAAAATAACGGGAGCTTGGCGCCATGGTTTAAAAATATAATATTATTATTGGTAGGGCTACTCGGGTCTGCCTTGTAGTTGGTAAGGCCAATTGATTTTAGTCCTCCTGCTGATGTGAAGGTGAAAATTGAGTTCTCTGTCTCTAACGTAACTAATTTTTCAGACGCTAGTGTTATTGGAGGCGAAGAATCCCCAGCAAATGGTAAGACTGTGTTTGTATTTGTGACTGTTTGTGAAGAATTAATTGATGGTGCGTTAGTATTGGTTCTGCTATTTGGCTGTTGACTTGGGGAAGGGGGGGATGGCCAAGTAAAATAGAGTAGCAAAACGCATATTGAGACAACAATGAAGGCAGTTCGATCCATAAAATTTTTAGTTTTTAAGTTTAGTCGCGCTTAAGTTTAACTGTTTAGGAGGAACAGGATCGTGTCCGTGGTTACCCCAAGGATTACAGCGCAATATTCTGTATATTCCTAGTAAAGAGCCTTTAATTGAGCCGTGTAGTTTAATTGCTTCTATCGTGTACATTGAACAAGATGGTGAAAAACGACAGGAACCAGTTGGCCCAAACAGGGCATTTTTGATAGGAGATAAAAACAATCTATATACGCGAATAATTAGCAGTAGTATGTGCTGTATCAGGTTCATCACGGTTTTTCATTAAGTTCCGCCTGGAACGGGATAGTGCTGGTTGGAAGCAGTTCGCATTTTTTAAGCAGTGTTATAAAATCTTTTTCTACGTCGCGAAAACTATGTTTTGCAATGGATTTTCGCGCGATTAAAATTAAGTCGACTTTGCGAAGGAGTTCTTTTCTATGTAATCGGAAGCATTCCCTCATTAGTCTTCTGGCTCGATTACGAATTACAGCTTTTCCTAAGCGCTTACTTGTAACCACTCCTAGCCTAGAGAATGACGCTGTTGGTAAAATCTGCCAGTTTGCCAATAGGCAGCCTTTGGCTAAACGTTCACCTTTTTCTTTGTGGTTCCGAAAATCCGAACTGGCTTGAATGCGGACTGATTTTGGAAAACTGGCAATTTGGCCGGAGGCCGTCATGACTGCCGAATTTGTCTTATGCTGCTGTCAGCTTTGCCCGGCCGCGTGCTCTACGACCTGCTAGAATCTTTCGACCTGCTTTAGTAGCCATTTTGGCTCGGAAACCGTGTTTGCGTTTGCGTCGAATGTTTGACGGTTGAAATGTTTGTTTCATCTGGATCTAAAAACTATTAATAATTGGGCGAACTGCAGTTTAAAAGTTTACTTTTTGCCCCAACTTGATTCCTTCTTTCCCCCTTGTTCTCCTTAAAAAGGGGAAGAAAACTAGCAGTAAAGCCGAAACTGTCAAGCATCTGGGTTAGGTAAATATAAATATCATTTTAACATTGTAAATCGATGAAAAGTTTATTTTTGAGATGCTTTTTGCTCCTTTGAGCTATATTAAGCGATTGCAATGTTAATGCTTAGAGCAAAACCGCCAGAATCTTGGCTTGTAAAAGTAATGGATAATCTGGGTGAGGTACTTGTTGATCATGCACATTTAGAGCGAAAAGCAGCTCAATCAGCCTTAAAGCTTCAGAGGTATAATCAGCTTGAGCATAATCTTCATGAGTTGAGTAATATTGCTATTGAGGAATTAGAGCACTTCAAACTTGTCCTCAATTTTTTGGAACAAAGGAGAATTAAATTAGGCAAGGCTATTTCTAGCCCGTGGATATCCGGGATGATGAATGCTGTTCGAAAAGGGCTTAATGAGCAAGTAATCGATCATTTGATTTGTGCGGCAATGATTGAGGGGCGAAGTTGCGAGAAATTTCAAATACTTGCAGTCGCGCTTAAAACTGTTGATGCCTGTTTATCAGAATTTTACAGAGGATTAGTTGAGTCTGAAGGTAATCATTACGCTACTTATTTGTTAATGGCTAAAAGAATAGACGAGAATGAGACGGAAAGGCGTTTAGACTTTTTTTTGGATCTAGATGCCGAGCTGGTAGAGAAGGCCAACGACTTACCTATTCTGCATTAAAATCCTACTAGTAACGTTGACTTTTCAGCTTGCATATTAAGCAAATAAGGAGAAAATTCCTGAAACCTATGTCTTTTGAATTTACCGCAATTTTTAGGAGGATTGTTGGTTTGGTGGGAGGACTAGCCGTTTTCTTGTTCGGCATCATGGAGGTAACTGCTGATGTTCAAATTAGTGCACCTATATGGGGAGGGGAAGTGTCGGGTCATATTGTGCTGGATGGTTCTGATTCTCGTCATCAATTATTAGTCACTCATATTCAATCTGAAGCTGTACAGGAAGATAAAACTCGAAGTGTTAAACTTACAGCAGAACCTGAGGGTTTAGTGCGTATAAGCAATGGTTTAGTTGAACCTCTTTCGAATGGTAAAGGTAAGATTTATGTCGGTGATACAGTTGGAAATGGTACGGCTATTACATTTGAGGTCAAAAATGTAGATGCTTATAAACAAGTTAATTTTTCGAATTCAATTGTGCCTTTGTTTACTAAGCATGGTTGTAACGGGGGAGGTTGTCATGGTAAGTCTGGCGGCCAAAATGGTTTTAGGCTTTCATTGCTTGGTTTCGAACCTCAGGAAGATTTTGAGTATCTGCTTCGTGAGGCACGTGGGCGTAGGCTTTTCCCTGCTGCTCCGGAGCGAAGCCTACTTTTGTTAAAGGCAAGTGGTCAGTTGCCTCACGGGGGAGGGGCTCGAATTAATGCGAATTCCTTTGATTATAAAATGATCGTCAATTGGATGAGGCAAGGAATGCCGTATGGGAAATCTACAGATCCTAAACTTGAGTCAATCGAGGTTCATCCGAAAGAGAGGCTCATGAAGAGAGGCGCACAACAACAGTTAGTTGTTTTAGCCCGAATGACAGATGGATCCGTTGAAGATATTACGCATTCTTCTGTTTATGAGTCTAATGATCGTGAATTTGCCGAAGCGGATAATTCAGGTTTAGTTATAGCTGGTAATCAGCCAGGTGAAATTGCCATCATGATACGTTATCAGGATAAGACTTCTGTATTTCGAGGCGTTATCCCATTGGGTGCTCCTGTCAAGGAAACGCCGAATGAAAGAAATTTCATAGATAAGTTTATTTTTGCTAAATTGAAAAAAGTTGGTATGCCGCCTTCAAATATTTCAGATGATTCTACTTATCTACGGCGTGTAACCTTAGATATTGTCGGGAGGCTTCCGACAATCGAAGAGGCGGGATTATTTCTCAAAGATAATTCTGCTAACAAAAGAGCTGCGTTAGTTGATCGTTTGATTTCGACAGAGGAATATGCGGAGTTCTTTGCCAACAAGTGGTCATCACTACTTCGAAACAAAAGGTCAAATGGAGCGCAGTTGCGAACCACTATGGCTTTTTATGACTGGATAAAAGAGAGTTTTTATAACAATAAGCCTTACGATAGTTTTACGCGTGAAATTCTAGCTGCGTCTGGCGATATAAAACAAAGCCCGGCAACTGCATGGTTTAAACAAGTAAATTCCCAGCAGGCTCAGATGGAAGATGCGGCACAATTGTTTCTTGGAACACGTTTGCAATGTGCTCAATGTCATCATCATCCTTATGAAAAATGGTCGCAAAACGACTACTATAGATTTATGGCATTTTTCTCCCGAGTTGGGAAGGCTAATGCGGGTCGCCCTGGAGATGATATGGTTTTTCACCGGGCAGGTATCGCTCAGGTGACTAATAAGAAAACGAACAAACCTGTTAAGCCGGCTGGTTTGGGTTCTCAAGAACTAATTATTGCAGCCGTAGATGATCCAAGGCACTTATTAGTGGATTGGATGAAGTCGGATGAGAATCGATTGTTTTCAAAGACGTTGGTGAATAGATATTGGAAGCATTTCTTTGGTCGTGGGTTGGTTGATCCTGAGGATGATTTTCGTTCAACAAATCCTGCGACACACCCTAAACTTCTGAATGCGCTTGCCGATTATTTTGAGAGATCTAATTACAATTTAAAGGAGTTGGTTCGCGTGATTTCCAATTCATCTACATATCAATTGAGTTCTGTTCCGAATAAGTATAACTCGAAAGATAAACATTACTTTTCACGTTTTCAGCCTAAACGCCTAACAGCTGAGGTGCTTTACGATTCATTAAATAATTTGATTTTGGCTAAAAGTGACTTCAGTGGTTTGCCCGTTGGGACTCGCGCAGTGTGTTTGCCGGACAACAGTTATAATAGTTCAAATTATTTTCTTAGTGTATTTGGTAGGCCAGATTCTTCAAGTGCCTGCGAATGTGAGAGGTCTCAAGAGGCTAGCCTTGCGCAGAGTCTTCATCTGTTTAACGCTAAAAATATTCATGATCAACTTGCCCGCAAGGACGGTAGGGCTGCCCGATTGGCATCAGACAAAGACACTAGTCATCTTGCAAAAATTAATAGTTTATACTACCGGGCATTTGCTAGGCTTCCTAGACAAGAGGAAGTTGATGTTGCGGTTAGTTACTTAAATCGTGTCGCTGTTAGTAAAGGAGGGGAGTCAGTTGGCAAAATTAAGGAGCGTTATGAGGATATTCTTTGGGCTTTAGTTAACACTAAAGAGTTTCTTTTCAATCACTAGCCAGGAATTTTTGTAAAACTTCAGATAATCTCGAAAAACGTACTGTTTATACCAGTACGTTTATTTTTTTTACTAATTGTTTACCCACATTCGGACCCATTCGAAACTTAATACTTTCCGTTCGGATACCACAAATGTGGCGACCGTCGCCAGTTTTCCAAACCTAATTGTCGCCACTCGTTGCCATAGCTTGACTAGTGGGTGAATCGTTACCACTAGTAGTTGTTAGACCCCTAGTTTGGGGTCGGCGATTACATGAAAACTATTTAATTAAAACCCGAAGATATTCAAGTGGTGGAGTGAGTTGGTTTAGTTATCCGCTAATGATTAAAAGCTTAATTTGAACATGTAGACAATTATTTCCCA
>Ga0115011_10001146_pt1 | contig 19423 bp, 23 predicted proteins | sample TroAtlMetagenome_2_FD_88705 | JGI IMG/M metagenome (GOLD analysis project Ga0115011, IMG submission 88705) | Marine eukaryotic phytoplankton communities from Atlantic Ocean - Tropical Atlantic ANT8 Metagenome | ecosystem: Environmental > Aquatic > Marine > Oceanic | place: Tropical Atlantic...
AATTGATGGATAAAGGGGTGCATCCTACAGCTATTTCTAATGGCTACAGACGAGCTTCAAATGAGTCCTTAGAATTGCTTGACAAAATATCAAGAAAAGTGAGCCGTTCAGATTTGAAAACACTTAAATCAATAGCAATTACTTCGATGACCGGGAAATCATCTGAGGCGAATGCAGAATTTTTGGCTGATTTAACTGTAAATTCAATAAAAGCAGTGGCTGAAAAAATGGATAAGCGTGTTGAAGTGGATCGAACCAATATTAAAATTCAGAAGAAGCAAGGAGGTTCTATTGCAGATACAGAACAGGTTTCAGGAATAATAATGGATAAAGAACCAGTTCACACAGATATGCCTAGAAGTGTTCAGAAAGCTAAGGTTGCCTTGATAGATGCCGCACTTGAGATTAAGAAAACCGAAATTGAATCAAAGATACAGATTAATGATCCTTCTCAAATTCAAGCATTTTTAGATCAAGAAGAAGCAACAATTAAGAAAATGGTTGATACAATAGCTAAGTCAGGTGCTAATGTATTAATTTGTCAAAAGGGAATTGATGATTTGGCTCAGCATTTTTTAGCTAAGAATAATATTATGGCAATAAGGAGAGCAAAGAAATCAGATATTGATGCATTATCAAAAGCTACTGGCGGTAGAGTAATTTCAAATATTGATTCGATGAGTAAAAAGGATTTAGGTTTTGCAGGTCTTGTTGAAGTTAGGAAGATTGGGGATGATGATATGACATTTGTTACAGATTGTAAAAATCCAAAAGCCGTCAGTATTTTAGTTCGTGCAGGTAGTGAACATGTCGCAGATGAAATAGAGAGAAATCTGGATGATGCTATAGGTGTAGTCTCTTTAGTTTTCAAGGATGGGAAAATTGTTACTGGAGGGGGAGCTGCGGAGATAGAATTAGCTTTAAAATTGCGAAAATTTGCCCCAAGAGTCGGCGGTCGAGAGCAAATGGCCATTGAGGCCTTTGCTAATGCAATTGAAGTTGTGCCAAGTACCTTGGCAGAGAATGCAGGTCTTGATGTAATAGATACTTTAATGGGATTGAGAAAGTCTCATACTAAGAAGGGGAGAAACCAACATGCTGGGCTTGATGCCTTTACAGGTAAAGTTGTGAATATGCAATCAAGAAATGTGGTGGAGCCTTTAAGAGTTAAAACTCAGGCAGTTAGTAGCGCTACAGATGTTGCTACAATGATTTTACGTATTGATGATGTCATTGCCTCAAAACAACCAGAAGGTCCAGAACCTGATGGTAGTGATGGCATGGGTGGAATGCCTCCTGGAATGATGTAAAATTAATTCCTTGAGGGTTCGGGTGCGTCAGGATTTATGTCTAAACTGTTTAAGGCTTTTTCAGCTTTAGATTTAGATATTTTCCCCTCTTTAAGAAGAGAACTTATTGCTGCAGCAGCAATATATTGATCATTTATTTCAAAGAATTTCCTCAGATTTTCCCGAGTATCACTTCTTCCAAATCCATCTGTGCCTAGTGTGATATATTCACCAGGAATCCATCTCTTAATCATATCAGGTACGGCTTTTATGTGATCAGTGGCAGCTACAGTAGTGATATCCTTATTTCCCATAACTTTGGCAATGTAAGGAATTTTAGATTTTTTCAAAGGATTCAAATTATTCCATCTTTCACATTCAGTAGCTTCTCTACGTAGTCCGCCAAAACTAGTAGCACTCCATACTTCACATTTAATTCCAAGATCATTTAATATCTTTTCAGCTTCTAAGACTTGTTGCATTATTGGGCCACTACCTATCAGCCGAACTTGAGCTTTTTGAGAACTTTTAAATTTATATATTCCTTTAATTATACCTTCTTCACAATTTTTTGGTATTGCAGGCATTGCATAGTTTTCATTATACAGAGTTAGATAATAGAATATATCTTCATTATTCTCATACATTCTTCTTAATCCTTCTTTAACAATAACTCCAATTTCATACGCAAAGGCTGCATCATAAGATAAACAATTTGGAACTGTTGTAGATGTCAAAAGACTGTGTCCATCTTGATGTTGAAGTCCTTCACCATTTAATGTAGTTCTTCCAGCAGTTGCACCTAACAGAAATCCTTTTGTTCTTGAATCTGCAGCACACCATATTTGGTCACCTACTCGCTGGAATCCAAACATCGAATAATAAATATAAAATGGAATAGTTGGTTTTCCCACAGTAGAATAAGCCATACCTGCAGCTGTGAAACTACTCATAGCTCCAGCCTCTGAAATTCCTTCCTCCAAGATTTGTCCACTTTCGGATTCTTTATAACTTAATAACAATTGTGAATCTACGGGAGTGTATACTTGTCCTTGAGCATTATATATTTTAAATTCAGTAAAAAGGGCTTCCATACCAAATGTTCTTGCTTCATCGGGAACTATAGGGACTATTAAATTTCCTATTTTATCATCTTTCATTAAATTTCTAAGTAGTCTTACAAAAGCCATTGTTGTAGAAACTTCTTGTTCTTTAGGAGTTCCTTTATCAAATTCTGTAAATACGCTATTTTTAGGCATATGGAATCCACTGTAGGTATTTTTCCTTGTAGGTAAATATCCACCTAAACTTTCTCTTCTATCTCTAAGATATTTTATTTCCTCACTATCAGAAGGTGGTTTGTAGTACGGCATCTCTTCTAGTTCAGAGTCTGTGAAAGGTATTTCCAATAAATCTCTAAAGTAGGCCCAATCAGATTTTTCCAATGACTTCTTCTGATGCGTCATATTACGAGCTTCAAATCCTTTTCCTAAGGCCCAACCTTTGACAGTTTTAGCGAGTACTACAGAAGGTTGCCCTCTATGCTCCGTAGCTTCCTTGTAAGCTGAAAATAATTTTGCAGAATCATGTCCTCCTCTACGTAATTTTGTCAATGCTTTGTCATCTAAATGCTCAACGAGTTGCTTCAGTTCGTTTTCAGGGCCAAAAAAGTTTTCTCGGATATAATCTCCAGTTGATGCAGCCAAATTTTGATAATCTCCATCCACTGTATTTTCCATTTTTCTTAATAAATGTCCCATATCGTCTTTTTGTAATAATTCATCCCAATCTCTTCCCCATAAAACCTTGAGAACATTCCATCCAGAGCCTCTGAATATTGCCTCTAATTCCTGAACAATTTTTCCATTTCCTCTGACAGGACCATCTAATCTTTGTAGATTACAATTAATTACAAAAGTAAGATTGTCTAATTTCTCTCGATGAGCTAAGTGTAAGGCATGTAAAGTTTCAGGTTCATCACATTCCCCATCGCCCAGGAAAGCCCATACTCTGCTGTTAGAAGTATCAGCTATTCCTCTTTCATGTAAATAACGTAAGAATCTTGCATGATATATTGCATTTGTAGGTCCAAGCCCCATTGATACTGTAGGAAATTCCCAGAAATCTGGCATTAATCTTGGATGCGGATAACTTGACAAACCATCAGTAAATGCTTCTCTTCTGAAGTGATCAAGTTGTTTGTCTGTTAATCTTCCTTCAAGAAAAGCTCTTGAGTATATTCCTGGTGAGGAGTGACCCTGATAATAAATAAAATCTCCGATTCCATTATCTTTACCTTTAAAAAAGTGATTAAATCCAACTTCGTATAGGCTAGCTGCAGAGGCATATGTTGAGATATGTCCGCCTAAACCAGCAAAATTCTTATTTGCTTTGGAAACCATCATTGCAGCATTCCATCTGATAATTCTTCTGATTTTCTTTTCAATTACTTCGTCACCAGGATAATTAGGTTCCGATTCAGGAGGTATTGTGTTTACATATGGGCTGTTTGTTAGCAAGGGTATTGAGATATTCCGAGTCCTAGCTTCTCTAATTAGAGTTTGTAAAAGATATCTTGCTCTTTCTTCACCTTTAAGGTCTATGATGGCTGCAATTGATTCAATCCATTCCTCAGTTTCCTGAGGGTCTCTGTCTGGCAATTGTTGACGATATCCCTTTTCCATTATTTCCTCTTCTTCAATACGTTTGTATTGATGTGTTTATTTAACTCTTTTTTATCCTTTCTTTTAACCCTATTAACATAAGACAATAGCAGAGGAAAATAAACTGAAGCTTCACCCCAGATCATAATTTCTTCCATTTCATGGTCATTTTTTCCCCATGATATGGCTTCCTTGAGTGTAGATCCAGATAGCCCTCCATCTCTGGGGTCTGCAGTGCTTATTTGAATTCCAAACTTATGTTTTTCTACCTCATAGCCAAGCATTTCAGCCATTACTACAGAATCTTGTGAATAATTTTTAGGAACTCCTCCGCCAACTATGATTATTCCTGAATCTCCGCATATATTTTTCATCATCGCAATTTCTCTTAAATCTTTGATGGAATCAATGCAAATTCCGTCATCAGATTCAGCTTGATTCATTGCCAATCCAATTCCAATCGAGCAATCGTTTATTGCAGGAACAAAAATTGGAATGTTCATCTCATAGGCTGCAAGCATGACACTATCTTTTGCATCTTTTGTTTTAGAAAGCCATTTACCACATTCATACATAAATTCTCTACTTGAGTAGTTTCCAGGAGCGAGCTGTTCAGCAATCTTTTTGTATGTTAAATCTACGTGTTGTAGTTCTAATTCATCAAGAAGGTGATCATAAATTCTGTCGATTAATAAGCTTTGCAATTTTCCGTCATCATTTTTGCTTGTTTGAGCATAATGCTTGTGCCCTAAAGCCTCAAGCATATCTTGTTCAAATAATGCTCCAGTACAGACCAAACAATCAACAAGATTCTTTCTTATTGATTCTATAACTAGCTCTCTAAGTCCAGCACTGAAGATACTCCCGGCCAATGACCAAATAATAGTAGTTTCATTTTCAAGTTCTTTTTTGTAAAGTTTAGCCCCTTCCCCAAGGTTACGGGCCTGAAAGCTACTATTGCTGAATGCATCTATTAGTGACGCAGTGTCTTTCAAATCATTATAATTAATATGTTCAATTGGCTTTTTCAGTATTACTTTTCTCTGAGATAATTGCTCTTTTGTAAATTCATATTGGGGTTTGTCAGGAAATCTAAATACTTTCATTTATTCTTTCTCCGTCATCATTAGTTTGTTTTTTTCTCTTATTCGGAGTGCATTAATTCCTTCATTTTTTAAATGATTTAATATTTCTTTATCATTAGTCGCAACAAGATGTCCTTTTTTAGCAGATTTTACTAGTAAATCATCAGCATATCCATTTCCAATGTCAATAGTTTTCATATTTCTACAGAATGCAATCGCCGCAGTGCTTTGTTTAGTCCCTAATTTCTCTAATTCATTAAGAACGCAGGTAGGAATTCTTATTTGGTGTTCTGGAGCAGCTGCACTAATGGCTTCCCTGAAATCAACACCTCCACTAAAAGTCCAAAGAATGATATTTGTGTCAGGTAATACTATTTTCATTCTTCAATAATGCCATAGCCTATTAGGTGCCATTTACCATCAACTCTTCTGCTTAGTGCTATTCTTTGGCCTACAGGAGCACATACAGGTATTGTTAATTTAATATCAACGATGTTATCTCTTACAGTAATTGGAACTCCAACAGTAGTTCTTGTACCAACAGTAATCATTAAAGGTTCTTTTGTTTTTATTTCATCCATGTCTTTAACATTTTTAGTACCGACCACTCTTTCAAGTAATGTAGCATTAACATTAAAACGTTCCCAAACAGGAGGTAATGTACCTGGCTTTCCAATTACATTCCCTAATAATGAATCTGATTTTGTTATGGAAGGATCAAGACTGGTTCCAATAGCTACAAGTCCTCCAGGTTTAATTTCTTTTCTAGAAGTACCACTATGAAGAGTCGTAACATTAGTGTTGATTGGTTCTAAACCTTTTTTTGTGTTTCTTCCAGGTCTAATTTCAAGTTTATCTCCAATATTAATTTTCCCTTTCTTAATTGTTCCTCCAAGAATTCCTCCTTTAATATTTTTAGGAATAGTTCCTGGTTTATTTATATCGAATGAACGAGCTATATCCATTTGGAAATCGTCTTTTGTATTCTTATCTGGCGTTGGGAATAAATTTTCAATAACTTCAATTAGCAAATCTATATTTTTATTATGATGTGCTGAAACAGGCACGATTGGAGCATTTTCAAGTAATGATCCTTTTAAGAAATCTTTTATTTCATGATATGATTCTAATGATCTTTCCTTAGAACAAATATCTATTTTACTTTGAACTACAATAAACTTATCAAATCCCATAATTTCCAAAGCAGAAAGATGTTCGCGCGTCTGTGGTTGAGGGCATTTTTCGTTTGCAGCTATTATTAAGATTGCTGCATCCATTATTGCAGCACCACTCAACATTACTGCCATCAATGTTTCATGCCCTGGTGCATCTACGAAACTTACTGTTCTTAGATGTTCGTTCTTAGCACCTTTATAATTTTTAAGATTAGGTTCTGAGGTATATATTGTATTTTTCTTATCAGTTACTTTGTAGAATTCTGCATCTGCATATCCAAGTTTGATAGAAATACCTCTTTTAAGTTCTTCACTATGTTGATCGGTCCATTTACCAGTTAAAGCTTGTGTAAGTGTAGTTTTACCGTGATCTACATGCCCTACCATACCGATATTTATTTCGGCTTGGGGGGCAGCACTCAATTTAAGCCTCCTCTGGCTGTAATAACTCCTCTATTGATTTAGGGCCATATTCAATAACCTTTAGATTAATTTGTGAAACTTCACTATTTAGACTTCTTCCTCTAATCAATTTTCTACGCCTTTGACCATGTTTTGTTGGATGAAATCCAACAGACTCTCTCATCAAAATCTTTCTTCTTTGATTACCATCAATGTCTCCTCTTAATGGAACGCCAGAATTGTCGGATCCTCCGGTGATTTTTAGACGATATCCAGGCAAGTCTAAGAAAATCCCATCAATCTCTTCACCTACAGATTTTCCAACAAGTGCATTTGACTTGTCCTCTGCAAGAACTTTTTGATAAGCTTTCTTTTCTTTTGGGTCTGCTATAACGGTTTTGAATTCAGCCATTTAACTCCTCAGTTAGATTAGCGCACAAATGCTAATATTTAAAGAATCGTCTCAAAGTAACATTAATATACTAAGTAATTACATTACATCTATGAGTCTACTCGTTATTGCCATAGATAGGGACAATGATTTGGGTAGAAAAACAGGTATTCGTAGTCCCGTTCTTGGTCGTGAAGCTAATATCAGAGCTAGTCTAGAATTGGGCCTTTCTGATCCTGAAGAAAGTGACACTAATACTATGCTTGCAGCGATAAAGACATATGATCAACTTTTGGAGAAAGGTAAAAAAGTAGAAGTGGTTACAATTTGTGGTGACGTAAGAGTAGGAACTAAATCTGATATGAAGATAGCAAATACTTTAGATCAAGTCATTTCAAAAACTGGAGCTACGAGGGCGATACTTGTTAGTGATGGAGCTGAAGATAGAGAACTAGAGCCAATTATTCGCTCACGATTGAGGATTGATTCAACAAGAATGGTTGTTGTTCAACAGTCAAGACCTATTGAGGATACATTATACACTATAATTCACAAGATGGAAGATCCTAAAATTCAGAGGCAATTTATTCTTCCTATGGCATTAATAGCCTTAGCTTGGGGATTAGCCAGTTTATTAGGTTCCTCAGATATTGCTTCAGGAGCGATATGGGTTATACTTGGTGGTTATTTGCTCGTCAAGGTAGCAGGTTGGGAAGAAGCTATCAAGAAATTTTATACAGATTTATTGACGGTTACGAGTGAAAGAGTTCCACTGTATTCCTATGCATGGCTTATTGCCGCACTGATGATGATTGTAGGACTTACAAAAGGTCTTGATCAAATGCAAGAAGCTGCCAACGGTGGTGGTGGTATTTTGGGTATGGTTCTTGCTTTCTTATCATTAGATGGTATTCTCTTGCTTTTCTTGTTTGCTTTAGTTATTATTGAAGTAGCAAGGACAATTGATACTTATCTAAGAGATGGTATTTTCAATATTAATATAGTTAGATTTATTTTTACTGTGGCTAGTATGGGCCTTATATTTGCAGGTATAGTTGAGATTGTTGATGATATTTTTGTTAAAGATAATTTTAATTCTGAGAATGTAACTTATATTCTTAGTGGTCTAATCTTACAATTTATTGGACTTTTAGTACACGACAGTATTCGTGGTAAAGTGGATGATATTCCAGTCGCTACTGAAGAATAATTGATGGTAGTCTGTGAAGTATTAAGAATAGGTCACAGACCTGAAAGAGATAAAAGAATTACAACACATGTGGCATTGACGGCAAGGGCATTTGGCGCTTCTAAAGTTTATATCTCTAATCCTGATAGCAGAGTCATAAAGTCTGTGGAGGAAGTTGTTACTAAATTTGGCGGGGATTTCAGAATTATTCCTACTAATAATCCTAAGAAAATTGTTAAATCTTCTAAATCAATAATTGTTCATTTGACTATGTTTGGATTATCAATAGATGAAAAGGTAGAATCAATTAAAAATGGAGATAAAGATATCTTATTTGTAGTGGGGGCTGAGAAAGTACCTCCATGGGTTTTTGAATTGGCAGATTATAATATTTCAGTAGGTAATCAACCACATTCAGAAGTTGCAGCTCTTGCGATTGCAATGAATAAGTTAAGTTCTGAAAGCTACAATACTAATTTTAAAGGTAAATTATCAGTTATTCCTTCGGCAACACATAGAGAGATGACTGAATTAGATTAACTCTCTATTTCTATTTTTGACATTGTTATGTCTATGAAGGACATTTTTATTTTACCTTTTTTATCTTTACGAGGAACTTGTTCAGTGCCTATATCTACATTATCTATCTTTGTCTTTATTTCTTTACCGAAACGATTTTTGAACTGTTCAGCAACATTAACTGCATTTGAGATTGATTTACCTCTTGCTTTTAGGTGAATATTCTCGATCTCATCTCTACTTAGATATGACATCATATCTGGAAAATAGAGGAAAGGATCTTCATGGCCTATGAATATAATTCCGGTTTTTCCATCTAACTTCTTATTAATTCGGAAATTTCTTTTTGGCTTGAATTTTTTCTTTTCATTCTTGGCATTACTTTTGCTTTTATCCTTCTTTTCAGCCATAAAATAATATTTGATGTATCTATATATTGCTAATCAAAACTTTCATTGTTCCATTTAGTGTTTATTCTTTTGTAAAAAGCTAGGCTCAGTAATGATAATATTCCACAGATTATTGATAAGGCTACAAGTATAGTAGAAGGTTTGTGATTGATAGCTAAGCTTAGAATAGTCATTGCAATCATTGGAGGTACAGAAATTAGGAAGAATTTAATAAAAACAAAAGCATCAAAGAGTGCTGAATTAGTTTTTAGTCCGGTAGACATTGCAGTGTAATTTACGATATATATTCCTACAGTGACCATCACTATTAAACCAATAGGAAGCAAATTTAGTTCATTACTCATATAAGAAATCAAAGCCATAAATATCAATGGTATCCACCAAGTAATTGTTCCAAAAAGAAATAATCTTGCACGTATGATATCCGATACTTGTATAGGCAATGTCGAATAAAAATGGGGAGTGTCTATTGAGTTTAACCAAGAGTATAACATTGTTCCAAAAAATCCGATCATAACTCCATAGAATATTGTGTTGAAATCAATTTGTATTGGCAGACCCTTATCGAGAAACCAATTCATGAATGTCAGAAATCCTAATGGGAAGAGGAAGGAAAAGAACATTTTGGTTCCAGTTTTACTTCGCTCCAAATCTATCCTTTCCTTTGCAATTATTCCAGGTAGGCTCACTTTTTTTGCCCAAGAGTATCTTTGACTATATTCTTCAAATCTATTTTTGTATCCAATTACGTTAATGCTTCCATTTGAGGCATGTTCCTTAATATTAATAGTTGCTATGAGGGAGAGAATTAGTGGAACGATTAGTCCTAATAATAGTAATCTTGTATTTCCATGAATATACCAGTCAAGACTTCCAGTTATTTCATAATCATAGAACAAAAAGGAATATAATACAAGAAATAAGAATGCCCCTATAACAGAGTAAGTGGTGGAAATTCTATAGAAACTTGAAATATAATATGAAAAGGAGATGCCAGTACAAAAAGAGATGTAAAGTGTAAAACTAAATATTACTAAATTAAAAATATTAATATCTGCATAATAGCTTCCAATAATTGCACCTAAAAGTGCTGGAACCATTGTGAATAAAGTATAGAATATGATTTCTTTACAGAAATATAGGAGTGTAATTTTCCGCTGTGTTATAGGTTGTGTAGCAGAGAGGCCCAATATTAATCCAAAGTATCCAAAAATCCTTTCAAGAAATTCATTGCCGAAAAAGGCTAAAGATCCTGCAAAGAGGCCATAAAATATTGCAGAAATATGTAATATTTGAAGATATTCTTTGTACCCCATATCTTCTATCATTACATTAGAAAATAATACCGCTAGTAATCCAGAGATTAGGACTAGGATTGGGAAGGAAAAAAACCCTTTCCCACTCGCAAAACTAGTATTTAGTCTGACCTCCTCTTGTAACATTCTGAATAAAATTAATTTATTCATTTAACAATCTCATGGAACAATTCCTCAAGTGTAAGATTTTGTTTTCTTAAGTCCTCTAGAGTAATCAAAGATTGAATTTTTCCCTGATGAATAATTGCAGCCCTATTACATAATCTTTCAGCATTTTCTAGTAAGTGTGTATTGATGAAAACAGTTCCTCCTTCAGCCACATATTGTTTTAGCCATTCTCTTACTTTTGTTTGCACAAGAGGGTCTAGATTTATGAATGGTTCATCTAAAAACATTAGTTTAGTTTCTGAAATAAATGCAGAGGCTAGCATAACTTTTTGCTTTTGTCCTCTGGATAAATTTCTACAGACTCTTCCTTCCATCTCCTCTAGTTCAAAGAATTCTAGCCAATAATCAATATTATTGGTGCTAATTTTCCTGATATTGGTTACCAATTCCAATACTTCTCTAGGCGTTAGGAAACTTGGAGGAGATTCTTGTTCGGGCACTATTGATATTTTAGGTTTTATACTTACAAATTCTTTAGAAGTCTCAAGTCCAAACACTTCAGCTTTTCCCTCAGATGGCTTTAATTGACAAGTTAGTATTTTCAAAAGAGTAGTTTTACCGGCCCCGTTTGGACCTAATAATCCGAAAAACTCACCTTCGTTTACTTCTAAATCTATTTTTTTTAAGGCCTCTACCTCATCATATTTTTTAGAAAGATTTGAACATTGTATAACTGACATATTATCTAAACATTTTTTTGATGGTTCTAGAGATAATATTTTCATCATCAGAATCCACTTTAGGTTGCTCTTTATCTTTACCAAATATAGATTTTCTTAAAAAATACATATTGTCTTCATAACTAAGAGTTTCTTTTCCAATTAATCGCATTGGGAGAGGTAGCATTTCCCACGTTTTATCAATTATGCTTTGATATTTTTGATCATTATTAATATATGAAAATCCTTTACTTGCTATTCCATTCATGGATTTAGTTACAATTTGTGTGGCTACACTCAATACTACAGAATCTACCTTGCTTTTTGCCATTCCAGATACTGCTGAAGCAGAATTATTTATTTCTTTACCGATTTCTTTCGCGTTATCATTAATTTTATTTTTTATATCCTCAAGCATAATTCATTATCTCCTTTATGTTAATTAAATCTGTGCTGATTTTTTTCATAGTTTTCCCTTATTGAAACTTCATTTTTGATATTTATATTTATAAACTTTGCGACCAATTCTATTATTAATTCAGTTTTCCAGAGGTATTTCAAGCGGGGGTCGCATAGCCAGGCCAATTGCGCTGGGTTTAGGTCCCAGTCCTTAGTGGTACGAGGGTTCAAATCCCTCCCCCCGCACCACTATAGTTGTTCTTGCAATAAGCTTTAACTATTTCTTATTTAATGTATATCAATGATTGGAGGTATTGAGCTCGGCGGCACGAAATGTGTGCTAGCTGTGGCGGAATCGCCAGATAATATATTAATTAAGAAAATAATATCAACCAAAGATCCCAATAGTACCTTTTCAGAAATAATTTCATTCTTTAAAGATTATGAAATAGAAAGTTTGGGAATTGGCTCATTTGGACCTATAGTACTTGATTCTAAATCTAAAGATTATGGCATTATAGTTGCTGAAAGTAAGGAAGGTTGGAATGGAGTAAATGTAGTGAAAAATTTATCCAATATTTGTTCCCAAATTATTCTAGATACAGACGTAAATGCAGCAGCTTATGGGGAATATAATTACGGCTCTGGTCGAAAATGTAAAACATTAGTTTATGTGACAATAGGGACTGGAATTGGGGCCGGAATTTTAGTTAAGGGAAAGTCACACATTGGTAATTTTCATTTGGAGATAGGACATATGCAGATTCCTAACTTGGACAATTCAAAAGGAGTTTGTAGAAGTCACGGAAATTGTTGGGAGGGCTTAGCCTCTGGGCCAGCTATGAAATCTAGGTGGAATATAGAGGCAAGTAAATTGGGCAAACGGCATGTGGCTTGGGAAAAAGAAGCTGAATTGATAGCATTTGGACTAGTAAATATAATTAGCAATCATTCTCCAGATAAAATTATATTGGGAGGAGGTGTTATGAAACAAAAACATTTACTTCCTATGATTAGAAAGAATGTAGAATTATTGTGGAATAATTATATTCCATTAGGGTCAGTATCTAATTTAATTATTGAACCTGGATTGGGTTTAGATTCAGGAATAATAGGTTCATTGGAACTTACAAAAAATTGATATGGTGAGCCCGCCCAGATTTGAACTGGAGTCTATACCACCCCAAGGTACAAGGATGCCAAGCTACCCCACGGGCTCAGAATTTTTATAATTCAGCCCTTATTGCTTAAAAATTTAATCGTAAGGAAGCAATTCATCTATCAAATCTAAGTGAGATACATAGATTTTTCGACAGCAATATCTCTTGATTCCCAAATCATCCATAACTTTGGCAGGATCTTCTCCATTCTCTCGCCTTTCAACGAATTCTTCATAGGCCCCTCCAACTATTTTATTACAACTGAAACATCGAACTGGTACTAACATTTTTTGATCACCTGTATGACTTCTGCCTCTTTTTCCTTGCCCCTCTTCCAAGTGGGTGTTTAGGTTCTTTACGCCTTGTATCGTTAACTAAGAGTGCACGATCATAACTTTGGAATAATTTTTGTAAATCTTCATCACCAAACCATTCAACAATTCCTCTAGCTATAGCTGTTCTTGTAGCTTCAGCTTGACCCATAACTCCTCCACCAGCTACATTGACATTAATATCTACACGATTTTTTTGTTTACCGGCTAACTCAAGAGGTTCTTGAATTTTTAGCCTTGCTAATTCGGGTTGGTAAAATTCCACAGGTTTATTATTAATTCTAACACGACCCTTACCAGATTTGAATGTAGCTCTAGCAATGGCAGTTTTTCTTTTACCACTAGTATGAATCACTTTTGCCATTTTAGAATTTAGCTCCTAATATTTTGGAAACATCACCGAGTGACACATATTTAGTATTATCATTCATTTGGGCTTTCTGTATGGTCTCTATTTTTTCATCACCAACTGAGGCTGGCTTTCCAATATCTACTCTTAATCTTTTGAAAGCTTCTCTACCGCGAGGCTTTTGGTAAGGGATCATTCCTCTTACAGCTCTTTTTAGCATAAGATGTGGCATTCGTGGGTAAAATGGTCCTTTTCTTGGATGGTTTAATTGTCTTTTTTCGACATACTCACCAATTACACTATCTTTGTTTCCAGAGATAACAGCTTCTTCAGCATTGATTATGTGTATTTCATCCCCATTTAGTAAGCTTTTAGCAGCATGGCTAGCTAATCTTCCCATAATACATCCACTTGCATCTATTATCTTCATTAACCAATCACCACAACATCTTTTCCACTTGGGTTCTTCTTAATAAAATCGTTATAAATCATACATTTTCCTCCAGCATTTTCTATTTTTTCAATTGCAGACTTAGTAAAACTATAAGCAGATACAGTGACTTTTTTACTTAAATTTCCACTGCCCATAATTTTTCCAGGGATAACTACTTTTCCATTCTTGGAAGCATTATATTCAATTTTACTAATGTTGACAACTGGCCAATTACGACTTGGCCCTTCTAACTTTTTAGCAATACTTTTCCAAATAGGCGCATCATTTTCTCTCGATGCTTTCTTCAATTCATCTATAGTTTTCACTAATTCTGAGTTGCTTTTCCTTGAAATTTGCTTCTTTGACATAGTCTTTCTTAAAGTCAGATTGGCGGCCAGACTGTGCCGTATTTAAAGTATTAGTCGGCCTCTATAGTTACTTTCCCTTCATTTATTCTCAGTTTCTGAGAGGTTAAAAGATTGAGAGCTATTGGGAATATTTGATGTTCTAATGGCAAAATTTTTTCTGCTAAAGTTTTTTCAGTTTCATTTTTATTAATTGCCACAGTTTTTTGCATGATCACTGGTCCAGTATCTACTCCATGGTCAACAAAATGGACAGTACATCCACTTTCGGAAACTCCTGCCTTAATAGTTTCTCTATGTGCATGTGCTCCCGGGAATAAAGGTAATAATGAGGGATGAATATTGATGATCTTGTTTTTATATTTGTTCACAAATTGCTTAGATAAAATTCTCATAAATCCTGCTAAAACAATAATGTCTATTTTATTTTTATTTAATATTTCTAACATTTCTAAGTCAAAGTCAGTCCTTTTCTTATTTTCTGATTCAACAATGTAATAAGGTATATTGTTATTTTTCGCCCTTTCAATGGCGTATGCTTCTTTATTATTAACGATTAATAATTTAACATTGGCATTTGGAAGTTCACCTCTGTTTGAAGCATCGATTATTGACTGGAAATTACTTCCCCTTCCAGAAGCTAAAATTGCTACTTCCATTATTTCAATTATTTGGCCACCCTTTTTATGGTTATATTTTACGATATTGTAATAAAACGCCATCTCCCAATTTTTCAACATTATTTAGAGATAATTTCAGAGTATCTAGTTGGGTAGAAAATCCTTTTCCGCCAGCCATCGTAGGAGTTTCTTTGCCTCCTATGATTGTACTTGCAATAAATATATTTATTTCATCAAATAGATTTTCATTTAAAAAAGACCAAAGTACAGTCTCCCCACCCTCTACTAATATTTTTTGAATTCCTTTTTTGGATAATTTTTCAAGTAATAATCTTATGTCAATCTGGTCACTGCCACATTTAATTATTTCTGCACTTCCTAATTCGTTAATATTGCAATTATTCCCAACTGCAATGATGGTCTGGGCTTCTTCATCAAGTATATTAGATTCAGGAGGCGTTCTTCCTTCAGTGTCTAAAACAATTCTGATAGGGTTTTTTATGTTCTTATTATTTCCCCTAACAGTTAATTTTGGATTATCTTCAATTACAGTTCCTATTCCTACCAGAATGGCATCGCAATTTTCTCTGAGTTGGTCAACTCTTTTTTCATCAAATTTGTTTGAGAGTTTAATCTGCTTTCTATTAGATAGGGCTATTTTTCCATCGGCCGACATCGCACAATTGATGATAATTTTAGTATCCACGATTTTCTATAAGGGTGGTGATTAAATAAAATGGGTAGCTACTTATTTTTGAGTATCAATACTCTTCATTTTTGTTTGGAAAATCTTCACTCTTAACATCTTCAACATAATTCTGGACTGCTTTGTTGATATCTTCATAAAGATTTAGATACCTTCTCAAGAAACGAGGATTAAATTCATGCGTCATTCCCAACATATCATGTAGAACAAGTACTTGCCCGTCTACTCCATTTCCAGCTCCAATTCCTATTATTGGAATATTTAATTCTTTAGCAACTTCTTTAGCTAAATCAGCAGGTATTTTTTCTAAAACAATTGCAAAGCAACCTGCCTTTTGCAATAATTTGGCATCATTAATTAATTTCTTGGCCTCTGCTTTTTGTTTTGCTCTAACTGTATAAGTTCCAAATTTATAAATGGATTGAGGAGTGAGTCCCAAATGGCCCATTACTGGAATTCCTGCAGTAAGTATTCTTTCTACAGAATCTATTATTTCATTCCCACCTTCAAGTTTAACTGCATGAGCTCCAGATTCTTTCATTATTCGAATTGAAGATCTCAATGCTTTTTTTGAATCTCCTTGATAAGATCCGAAAGGTAAATCGACTACAACTAAAGATCGTTTTGCAGCTTTGACGACAGAACTTGCATGATATATCATATGGTCTAATGTAATTGGGAGTGTGGTTTCATGTCCAGCCATTACGTTAGATGCTGAATCTCCAACTAATATGACGTCAATACCTGCGTTATCAACAATCTTTGCTAGTGTATAATCATATGATGTTAGCATGGATATTTTTTCATTATTATCCTTCATTTCTTGAAGAACATTTGTCGTGATTCTCTTATATTTAGTTGTCATTTACTATCAATACACGATTAAGAATGGACTAGTTATTATTTTTTGTATATTTAGCTTTCTTTTTTTGGCATTAGCCCGAACGCTTTTAATAGGGTTATACAAAAGGGTGGATGTGCTTGGACATGAGTACGTTCCGATAGGTATTTTTGCGCTTATAGCGTTATCATTTCCTGTCTTAACATTCTTTGCCGGGAGATTTTTCCGTCCCAATAATGAAAATGCTCTAAAAAATTCGACATATGAGTGTGGAGAAGTTCCTGTTGGAGAGGCTCATATTCAGTTCCATTTTCAGTATTATATGTTTGCAATATTATTTGTTGTTTTTGATTTAGTTGTAGTTTTTTTGATTTTGTGGGTGCAAGTATACTTAGCCCTTCAAGTTTCAGCAAAGGTAGTCATGATGTTATTTTTGCTTATTACTTTACTTGGTTTGTGGTATGCATTTAGGAAAGAGGATGTGATTTGGATATGAGTGCAAAAGGAATAAGGGGCAATCCAGATTTAAGAAGAGGTCTTGGTTCTAAGACTACTGATCGAGATAAAATAATGGAGGATGGTCCTGCTGGCGATTGGTTGGCATTGCGTTCAGATCAATTGTTGAAATGGATTGATGATGCAGTTTACAATGCTTCAGAAGCCACAGGAATGAGAGAGGTAGTTGATCGAGTCACACGGCCTATCTTCAATTTTGCTCAAAGATTTTCACCACATCCGCTTCACTTTGGTATAATGTGTTGTGCTATTGAAATGGGTCAGGCATCTGCACCAGATCATGATATTGATAGATTGGGTTTAGTATATCGTTCTTCACCTCGGCAATGTGATGTCCTAATTGTTAATGGGCCAGTTTGTGAGAAACTGAGGCCAAAGTTAAAAACATTATATGAACAAATGCCAGAACCTAAGTGGGTGATTGCAATGGGTGAATGTGCTATATCTGGTGGCCCTTACTGGGATTCATACTCAGTTGTTGCTGGAGCTGACACATTTATGCCAGTGGATGTTTACATTCCAGGCTGCCCAGTAAGGCCTGAAGCTTTAATGCATGGTTTTTTGACATTACAAAAGAAAATACGTGAAAAGGAACCCGGGATGTTCTTAAGGCGATAATTTATGAATTTTAAGGACTTGCAAAAACTGTTAAAAGCAAATGAAGGAGTTACCAATATTTCTACACTTCGTGAAAATGTGATTAAGTTTGATTTAGATAAATCAATTTCAAAAGAATTCTTTAAAAAACTAAAAGAGGAATATTATTTTGAGCATTGTTCATTAATAACGGCTATTGACAATCAACCGGATTTTGAATTGGTTTACCATTTGTCTTGCCTTAGTGGAGAATTATCAGTAGGCAATACAAAAATGGCAGCCATGGTGGAAGTTCACATTCATTTAACGAGAGATTCGCCTTCAATTGATTCAGTTTCGGATTTATGGTTTGGAGCTAATTGGCATGAACGTGAGGCTTTTGATTTGATGGGGATTTATTTTATCGGTCATCCAGATCTTCGAAGAGTTTTATTGCCAGAAGGCTTTGCTGGACATCCTCTAAGAAAAGATTACGTGTATGAAATACACGAGGAGGAGTGGTAATGGCAGAAATGTGGATCAGCATGGGTCCTCAGCACCCTATGACACATGGTTTGTGGACTCTAAAGGTTAAGGTAGATGGTGAAACTATTGTTGATGCAGATCCTGAATTAGGCTACCTTCATAGATCTGTAGAAAAAATGGGGGAAAGAAGAAAATATTTCATGAATACCACTTTAACAGACAGACTTTGCTATGCAAGTTCTACAACCTGGACTCATAGTTATGTTGTTGCAGTTGAAGAGTTAATGGAAGTAGAAGTACCTACACGTGCCCAATATATTAGAACAGTAATGCTTGAACTACAAAGATTGGCTTCTCATTTGATGTGGGCTGGAGCATATATGCCTGATTTAGGACATATAACGGGAGCTCTTTATTTTTGGAGAGACAGAGAACTTTTCTTAAATTTGTTAGAATTGCCTAGTGGAAGTCGTTTACTCTATAATTACATTAGAATTGGAGGAGTTAAGCGAGATTTGCCAGATGGCTTTCAAGAAAAGACAGAAAGAATTTTGACATTGTTCGAGCAAAGACTTGATGAGTATGCTGATTTATTTGAAAATTCAAAAATATTCCGTATGAGAACTGAGGATGTGGGGAAATTTACAGGCAGTCAAGCTATGAATTTAGGCATCACTGGACCTAATCTTAGAGGCTGTGGTGTAAAGCATGATCTTAGAAGAGACGATACTTATGAAATTTATGAAGAAATAGATTGGGATATCTGTACTAGAGAGGCAGGACCGGGGTATAGTGATTGTTTCAGTAGATATATGGTTCGCATAGATGAAATGAGAGAATCTGTCAAAATTATACGTGAATGTTTCAAAAAGATGCCAAAAGGTCCAACTATGTCTTCACGAGTTCCCGTTAGAGCTTCTGGAGAAGCTTTTCGTAGGACTGAGGATTCTAGAGGGGAAGCGTTGATGTATCTTGTAGGTGATGGTTCAGATAGGCCTTATAGATGGAAAATTAAGAGTCCAATGTTTACGACTATTTCTGCATGTCCATATTATCTCAAAGGATACAAACTTGCAGATATACCTGCAATAATGGGAAGTATTGATATTTGTATAGGGGAGACTGACAAATGACCTTATTCAATTTGTGTAAAGCAATGGCTGAGTTAACTGCAGATATGTTTATTGTCCCAATGCTCCGTTTTCAGAGGAATATTTTCCCTCCATTTAGTTATCCTGCAGGTGATTTAGCAGATTGGTTTGCTAGTGAAGGAGGCATTGTTACTTTGGCTTGGATTTATGCAGTTAACATTGCATTTGCAGTGGGTATGACAAATTTAATTCTTGTAATACACCTTGAAAGAAAGATTGCAGC
>Ga0115011_10001148_pt1 | contig 19408 bp, 16 predicted proteins | sample TroAtlMetagenome_2_FD_88705 | JGI IMG/M metagenome (GOLD analysis project Ga0115011, IMG submission 88705) | Marine eukaryotic phytoplankton communities from Atlantic Ocean - Tropical Atlantic ANT8 Metagenome | ecosystem: Environmental > Aquatic > Marine > Oceanic | place: Tropical Atlantic...
GATTCGCTTCCATGCGGCTTCTTGTGCATCGTTCCAAATACCTGTGCAGCCTGGTGTGATGCGCCCTTCGGGCGAGACATCCGTCATCTCTGTGAACACAAGTCCCGCGCCGCCCTTCGCAAGAGAACCGTAATGAACCAGATGCCAATCATCAGGGACACCATCTTTGGCGCTGTACATGGACATCGGCGAAACCACCACTCGATTGATTAAAACCAAATTACCCAGCTTAAAAGGGAGAAACATTGGAGGAACAGGTTTTTCCGGGGGAACTTCAAAAGCTTTACTCGCCAAATGCTTTTCCATTCCCTCCAACCAAGTTTTATCTCTTAACCTTAGATTTTCATGACTAACACGTTGACTCCGAGTAAGCATCGAATAGTTAAATTGTTTCAGATCAAACGCTTGTGCATAGCGGGGAACATTTTCAAACCAAATCATGGCATTTCGAGCGGCATTTTGAAGTCGCAATGCATCGATCTCACGTTCTGATTGGTACGCCTTCAAAGCAGCGGGAACAGAGGGGGAATTATGGAGATGATCCGCAAGAGAAATCGCGTCCTCTAATCCGAGTTTGGTACCAGACCCTATGGAAAAGTGAGCCGTGTGAGCCGCATCTCCTATCAAAACAATACGATCATCTTTTACCCAGTTCCGACACAGCACAAATGGAAAATTTATCCAGGCAGAGCCCCTGACATGTTCAGAATTACTTAATAAATTATTTCCACCTAGATAATTTTCAAAAATCTTTCGACACGTCTCTGCACTCTCGGCGTGGCTCATCTCTTCAAATCCATAGGCATCGTAAACATCGGGATTGCATTCGACTATGAATGTAGATGTCTCATTATCAAACTGATAACAATGCGCCCAAATCCAACCTTTCTCAGTTTCCTCAAAAATAAAGGTGAACGCATCTTCAAATTTTTGCTTGGTGCCAAGCCAAACAAACTTATTCGGCCTTACATCTACGGTGCATTCAAAAATATCAAGATCCGCATTTCTAATCTTAGAATTTAATCCGTCTGCTGCGACAATGAGATCTGCTTCCGGGAACTGCGTAGTCAGATTTTCGGCTTCAAACTCATGCTCAAAAACCAATTTCACTCCAAGCTCTTCGCAACGCTTGTGAAGTAACTGAAGCATTCTTTTCCTGCCAAGGCCTATAAAACCATGACCATCTGAACGCTCCACTTCTCCATTGAGAAAACAATCAATTTTATCCCAATGGATAAATTCATCCTTTATCCATTCTCCACTATCCGGATCATTTGCGATGAGGTTATCAACTGTTTGATCAGAAAAAACAACTCCCCAACCAAATGTGTCCCCCGGACGATTCCGCTCATATACAGTAATGGTGTGTTGAGGATCTCTAAGTTTCATGGAGATCCCAAAGTAAAGGCCAGCAGGACCTCCACCCAAGCAAACAATATTCATCAGACTTCCTTGCTATCTATCAATTAATGATGCTTATGCACCATCCAAATCGTATACTGAAGGAATATTAAGCAATCGTGCTTACCCGCAGCATTGAATCACGAATTAAATAGTTTAAGCTTAAAATATTAGAGATACCAGTGATGATACGTAAAAAATGAGCTCTGTCACCGACCATGAAACACGTCTAGTCGAGTCTGACCACCACAGCCTCAAACTGTGGCTTAGACTGTTAACTTGTTCGAGTCTCATTGAGAAGAAGCTTCGTGATGAGTTAAGACTTTCTTTCGATATGACACTACCTAGATTTGATTTTCTTTCACAATTAGAAAGAGCTCCAGATGGTCTTACTATGGGAGAACTTTCAAAAAGAATGATGGTCTCTGGAGGCAATATTTCTGGTATTGCTGCTCAGTTAGTCGATGAGGGTCTGATTGATCGCTGTCAGGTACCCAATAATCGACGTACTTTTATAGTCACATTGACTCAAAAAGGCCGCAATGAATTTGAGACCATAGCGAAAGCACACGAGCGCTGGGTGATCGAGATGCTTGGGCAACTGGATCAGGATGATGTAAAGCAACTCATGAGCTTATTGCTAAAGGTTAAAAACACTGTCTTGACTGATCCAATATTTTAAACTTAAAATATCTTATCTCCACAACTCAAACCTCACATTATGTGGAAACCCGAAGAACGAATTAAATACATCCCCACTTGCGAGAATTGGCCCACCTCAAGTGAAGCAGAGAGTAGTTTGTTATATTCCAATCTCCGCGTTGGACCAATGACCCTTGAGCAACGCACCTGGGTTCCAGCTATGGTTCCATGGCGCTCTAATGAACAGGGCGAAGTAACTGAGGACGTACTTGAATGGTATGAACGTTTTGCTAAAGGAAAACCAGGAGCAATCGTTGTAGAAGCTACAGGAATAAGAGATATACCCAGCGGCCCCTTGCTTAGAATTGGCCATGACAGATATATTCCTGGGCTTAAACGACTCGCTGACAGAGTGCGCAGTGCGAGCGAGGGCAAAACTCGACTACTTATTCAGATTATCGACTTCCTCAATATTCGAAGACGACCAGATCCTGAAAAATATTTAACTCGATTTCTACCTATAACAGCAAATCATCGAAAACACATGGCTATGGATGTGGCTGATGAAAATTCGGTTAGAGAAAAATTACTTGAATTCAATTCTGACGAGCTGGCCGCAGTTCTTACTGCAAAGGAATGGGAAGACATGCAATTCGGTCAACGGGAAAGAGTTACCGATACACATATCCCAGATATAGCCAACTTACCAAAAACCCTTCCGCGGCTTTTTGCTGATGCTGGACATCGTGCGGAACAAGCAGGATTCGACGGCGTCGAGCTTCACTATGCGCATGCCTATACCATGGCTTCTTTTCTTTCGGCAACCAATACTCGGAATGACGGTTACGGTGGATCGAGAGAAAATAGAATCAAACTCCCCCTTGATGTCTACAGAGCAGTCAGAGAAAACACCGGGAAGGATTTTGCCGTGGGGTGCCGATTTCTAAGTGATGAAATCATCGAAGATGGCAGTAAAATTGAAGATGCCCGCTACTTCGCCACTGCCTTCGCAAAGGCCGGCATGGATTTCTTATCACTTTCCAGAGGCGGTAAATTTGATGACGCTAAACAACCGAAAATTGGCTGGGCAGCTTATCCTTACACTGGCCGCAGCGGTTACGAATGTATGCCTGGATACATATCCGATAAGCAAGGTCCTTTTGGCAGAAATATTAATCCATCAAAATTGATTCGAGATACTTTGCGTAGCCACAATATAAAAATCCCCGTAGTCATGGCAGGCGGTATTTTTAATTTCACACAAGCCGAAGATGTGCTTAAAAACAAACAAGCGGACATCATAGGCTTTGCAAGACAATCACTAGCTGACCCGGATTGGTTTGAAAAAGTTAGGTTAGGGCTTGGGAATGAAGTGCGCTTGTGTATGTATAGCAATTACTGCGAGGGCCTTGACCAAAAACATAAGCAGGTGACTTGCGAGCTTTGGGATAGAGAAAACCTGGACTCACCAAACCTAGCAAAATCGATCGACGGAAGACGAAGACTGATTGCGCCCGAATGGGAAAAACCTAACCCAAATTGACGATCCGACGATGAATCAGAAGTGGTTGTAATATTAGAAGAAAAGAAATCCCGAACAGAATAATTCCTGTCAGAACCACATTGACATAAGCACCCTCCCCCAACACCAAAGCTCCAACTGCCGGACCCGTCGCCAAACCAAGCATTTGTGCAGCCACGGCGTACACAACCACGCGCCCATTCTTATCAAAGCTGGCCATCGCACCCAAAAGAAATGGATGAGTCGTATTCCAAGCAAAGTTATATACAGACACGATCAAGGCGAAGAGAAAAGCATTAAAAGGCTCGAGCAATAAAAATAAGATCGCCGCTCCGCCCAAAATTCCCACTGCTAGTGGTAAGATTCTTCCAAATCGAATCCCAAACACTACCGGCACCATGGCCCCAGCAATGCCAAAAAATTGAGAAACCATCAAGCCGTTAGCCACGCCCTGTTCTGAAACACCACCATCTACTCCAATCAGAAAAAGGTAAGCCCATATAACTCCTTGGGCAAAAAAGTAGGTGAACATGGCGACCACGGCAACAATTCGAAACACTCTGCCTAAATCTACCGCATCTGCTTCGACCTGCAGCTGTTCTTGGCCTGAATTTGGTATCCATTTAAGGCACCACCAGCCACTTGCACCGAATAAAGCAAACAGCACTAGCACTCCATCTAAGCCAATTGAATCGAATAGCATTGGCATAGCCCAAAGACCTAAAGCACCATAAGTAAGAACGGCCATTATCAAATAGCCAAAATTACGATCTGCGAAGCGCGTCAGACCAATAATAGTAAAAGTTAAGCCTACTAATCCTCCAGCCCCCACTCCCGCAATGAAGCGCAGTAAAGAAAAAATTGTTATTTGACTTGTAAGTACAGAAAGAATATTTCCAACAAAAAAAAGAATTATCGAGAAGCTTAGAATTCCTTTCCAACCAAAACGATGACCTCCCATAGCAAGAAAAACGCAGGTCAAAGCGATCCCCCATACCTCGATAGAAGCCACATATCCAGCTTGCTGCTCATCGAACCCCAACAACGTGACTAACCCTTGAACGAAGCCCGGTTGAACAATAAAAACCGCTGCTCCAATCACCGAAAGATAAATTGTTGCGGCAATGGAAATGGGATGATTTACATCAATTTCTCTAGCTGTAGTTCCATCCACTGGTTTATCCTCCATTAAGTGATGGTCTATTTTTAATATACTCAATGCGGTAAAACAAGACTGATACTGAATAAAAAGAAATCGATCATAGTATTAGAGCTATAGCAGCATCTTTAAATTTTGGCGAGACAGCACATGACTATCTACTGGGAAGATCTGAGCGTTGGCGATACTTTCATTAGCGAAAGCAATTTGACCATCAATTCAGAAGACATAATAGAATTTGCTTCTAAATACGACCCGCAACCCTATCACTTAGATCCCTCCGCCGCGGAAGCTTCCATATTTGGGGGCTTATGCGCCAGCGGCTGGCAGATATCCGCGTTGACGCTAAGAATGATCTCTGACCGCTTTAGAGCTGAAGAAATTGCGATGATGGGTCTAGCGAGCGTAGAAAAATTACGATGGGAAAAAGCTGTTTTCGCTGGCGATACACTATCTGTAAAAGTAAATTTGATAGAAAAAATAGCGACAAGCCGACTGCCTAAAACGGGCACCATTATTGCCGAAGCTTGGGTCAAAAATCAGAAAAACGAATCTGTTGCAACACTTACCAATTCCTTCCTGATTTCTATAAATAGCGAAGATCATGAAAGATAAAACCTTTATTAGAAACCGTTGGTTCGAAGATATTCCCGTCGGCGAATTCCACGTGTTTGGATCACACACTTTTAGTGAATTAGAAATTATAGAGTTTGGAGAGAAATACGCGCCTGAGGTTTATCACACAGATCCCTTGAAAGCTCGAGACACCATCTATAAGGGATTAATCGTTCCTGGCTGGCAAATCACCTCTATATGGATGCGCATGATGGTGAAGTACATGGAGCGTTTCGCAGAAGGCGTTCAGGATGGACGTCGAAATGGAGCTGGCTTAGGACTGCAGGACCTCGTCTGGCACAAAGAGGTTTACCCAGGACACACAATAACTTTCACTCATGAAATTATTGAAAAACTAGACAAGACAATTAAAAATAAATGGGGAATTATTCGAAGCCGTAATGAAGCTTTTAACCAATATAACGAATTGGTTATGAGCTTCACCGCCGACATTTTGGCAGAAAAAGATCCGGAAAACTGAACTCAAGCCACGCTATCAAACATTTTTGCAAGACCTTCACCCGTGTCATCATCTAATGCTGCATACTTTAACGATTCTATCCTTTCTGAAGGCAAACTAGCTCCTTTATCGACTATATCCATCAACTGTGAAGTGGTTCGATGCCTAGTTTCTCCATAACCCTTAACTAATCGGCCGCATCTCGCCAGTGCCAAAGCTCTTACCGAATCTTTTTTGGCAAGGGCATTCTTTACAGAACTTAACCATCTCTGGATCATCTTGTGTTCATAGTCATAGCCCAGTGATGATCGGCGTATAACACGGAAACTAGCTAGTATGCGCAACAAAACAAATACAAAAACTCCGTCCGTCCGCAATTTTTTTCCACCTGTGAAAAGCTTTAAAACTGCTTTAGCAAAAGAAGATTTTAGTATCCTATCACCAATCACTTTCGGCATAATCGCGCACATTTCCTCTATACGCGGACTAAAAAATTCTGTGATATACAGGATTTGATTAGGTGCTGCCTTAACTTCTCTACGAATATTTTCAACACGAGATAATCGTGTTTTTAGTTGAGCCACTCGCGGAATATCTTCATAACACATCCATAACGCAAGATACCTTGCTACTTGCATAGTAACCGGCCCGTTAGTTTTATTTTCTAATGTATACATAGACTCACATTGGGCCAAGTACCATGAGGCATAAGCATGATCCTGATAGTCAACGCATTTGGATACACCATGATAAAGCACCTCATGAAGTAAGCTTGGAAAAGTTAAAATCTGATCTAGAAGCTCTCTTCCTTTTTCTGTTTGTGCAGCAGGAAGTTTAAATTCCCCTAACGACTTTGATTCTGGTGTAAAAACCTCCACTCCTCTCAATCGAGCCTTCTCTGCACTAGCCTCGAATGCTGCCAGATTAACATCAACAGACTTACCTGAAGATCGAATGACATCTTCAAAACTAGATTTAGCAAATGGGAGCACTTCTGAACCCGCCACTGCACCGAGTAATACAGAAGAAATTACAGCACCATGATCATTTGCGAGTTTTAACATATCGTAATGAATAAATTCTTTTGAATAGCGGCCTGCTACCTCCCTTAAATGTTCGGCATCTGCTGTAGAATCACCCAATCCTTGCTTTTCACCGATGCTATACACCCGATGATCAGAAGCTATCAAAGTTGTACGATCAGCTGTCACAAAACCACGCTGAACCATCCGAGCCGCCTCAGCAATCTCCGAAGCTACCGCAATGTCAATGTCTCCTTGTGCCGGGAATAGAGACATCACCGGCATTTCCTCGTGACGCGAGCTTCTTGGAAAAAATTCCAAGTAGTAAATGGTAGCCCCTGTCCTTTGCGCGACACCGGCAAGAGCAGTGGTCTGACAAATCCAACCCTCTCGTTCAGCAACGTCGGCTAGCCAGTTAGTGAATACACCTCCGCCCTCTCCACCTAAGGCCGCCGCCACTAAATTAACTGTTCTCTCAGTCAAAGTTGATTCTCAGCGGAATTGGTGCTGAAAAGAGAAACTGCCTTTTCTCTCAAATTACAAACGACTCTATCAATTACGCTTGGGTTGAAAACCAGATCAACCCGCACAAAAGATGGACATAAAACGGCGCTATGAGCATTGCTACCGCAAACACCACACCCAACACAGCTATTATCAATATAAGTGATTGAATCTTCTCTCAAATGATCTGTATTTTCTTTAATCGTTAATGAGGGGCAGCCAGATAAACGAATACACGCATGATCTCCATTACAAGTGTCTTCATCCACATAAAAACGTGCTCGCAATGTTCGTTTACCTGCTGCAATAGATTGCTTGAGCAATGGCTTGATTCGACGCTGCCGATTAAGCATACATTCGCCCTCGGCAATAATTACCTTAAGACCTGGCTCTGAAGACTGGAGAGCTTCACGAAGCACGTTTTTCATTTGCTCGATACTATAAGTACTCACTGTTCTCAACCACTTCACGCCCGCTCCGCGACAAGCTTCGTCTATCGGCTGTTTATCATCTCTATCAGCTGAATCAGCGTCGATTGTTGTGGCTACTATAGTATTTGGATCAACAAAAGAAGGTATATCCTGACCGCCAGTCGCGGCGGAATATCCATTGTCAATGATTATCAAAATTCCATCGTGTTTATTAAAAACTGCACTAGTCACGCCACTCGATAGCCCGTTATGCCAGAACCCTCCATCACCCATAATACTGATGGCCTTGTGAGGCAAACTGTGTCGAATACCAGATGAACTAGCTAAAGATAAGCCATAACCCATAATTGTGTTACCAAGATTAAAGGGCGCAAGTGTCGCGAATGAGTGACAACCTATATCTGAACTTATGTGAAAGGGTCCCAATTCTGATTGGACTTGCTTAATGGCAGAAAACAATGGCCTTTCTGGACACCCGGTACACAGACCCGAAGGTCGAGGAGGAAGACTGGTTAATAGCGAGTTATGATCGTCGTCACTAAGAGTCGACTGCAAGGTCGACACTTCTTTAGATGACATTTCTATTGGTATCGATCCATCGCTATCTTGTTCAAGAAACCTCGCCAAGCCGAGCAAAGTTACTTGCCCGGTATACTCACCAGCCATCGGCATAATATCCTTACCAAATAACCGGGTATGGACGTCTGCGCGCCGCAAGATGGTATGAATACCCTGCTCAATATATTCTGGCTGACCCTCTTCAAGAAGAAGCACCTTGGTTTTCTCTGCGCAAAATTTGATAATCTCATCTGGCACAAGAGGATAAACCGCATTCATTACATATATCGGGATATCACTATTTCCATATACATCCGACAAGCCTTGCCTCTGAAGTGCTCGAATTAACGTATTGTATGTTCCTCCTGGAACAATAACGCCAACCTGTGAGAACTTACCTTCAAAAAACTCGTTAATCTTATTTTTTCTTATAAACTCAATTGCTTCTGGCAAACGCTTAGCGATTTTCTCTCTCTCTTGCTCATAAACATTTGGTGGAAGAATTATCTTTTCTGCTTCTCGGTTGGGTGTAACAGGCTTGGCATTGCTATAGCTAGGTGAAACATTATCTCTTGCAATGAACTCCCCAGTTACGTGACAGCTTCGAATCCGCATCATATAAAAAATGGGCGTATTGCTGGCTTCCGATAGCTGAAAACCCTTCTCGACCATATCAACAATGCTTGTAAGATTTGGTCTAGGGTCAAGCAACCACATCTGAGCCTTCATGGCAAAAGCATAAGTCCGCTCTTGCATGATGCTGGAGCCTTCCCCATAGTCTTCACCTACAATTACCATTGCACCACCGGTCACACCGGATGAAGCAACATTACTTAGCGCATCGGAAGCGACATTTGTTCCAACAGTGGATTTCCAGGTTACTGCACCACGCAACGGGTAATTAATAGATGCACTAAGCATCGCTGCCGCGGTAGCTTCGCTGCCGCTTGCCTCAAAATGCACTCCTAATTCGCCAAGGATCCCTTGAGCATCATTTAGGACATCCATTAAATGTGATATTGGAGATCCTTGATAACCACTTACATATGAGACACCTGACTGCAACAGTGCCTTGGTAACAGCTAAAATACCCTCTCCTCTAAAAATCTCTCCATGAGAATACTTTAACTTCTGAACTTCATGTTCAAAGGATCTCTCTGCCATATCGTTAGTCGCAAGGTGCTAAGGCAATCACTCGAACCGGGCTACCCGAGCCTTCCTTGATTTTTAGCGGTGCTGCGATTATCACACTCCCAACTGTTGGAAGTTGATCCAAATTACAGAGGCTAGCCAATCCGCATTTGTTAGCACCATGCATTATATTGTGGCAAGGGAAACTTGGTTCTTGCGCAGGAGCTTGACCAGCATCAGTACCTACGGTTTCTGTTCCTACACCAATAATGTCCCTTTCTTCAGCGAGAAATGCCACAGCCTCTGGATCCCAACCAGGAGTATGACCACCATCTTCTTGCATATTGAGATATTCTTCTGGCGTTGCTTTCTTTGACCAATCTGTACGGTACAGGACCCAGGCACCGGCAGGTATCTCTCCATGTTCTGCTTCCCAGGAATGAATAAAATCAAGACTCAGAAGATAATCCGAGTTTGATTTCACCTGCTCTGTAGCATCCAGAACCACCGCAGGTCCAATAAATCTATCCGGTGGTAGTGTATCGGTTGCATGATCCTCGTGATCCTTACCCGTTACCCAATGGATGGGAGCATCGAAGTGTGTGCCTGTATGCTCACCACATTTGAAATTATTCCAATACCAGAACGGACCTTTCTCATCATAACGTGAAATCAGTTCCTTACTGAATGGCCAAGACTTACCCCATCCAAACTCTTCGGGAAGCTGTAACGTTGGAGTGACTGCATCTAGCGTCACGGTTAGATCAACAACCTTTAATGATCCGCTTAATAAAGCTTCCGACAAAGCATCTATAGCTAGTTTACTCATAATCAAGTTCCCTTTTTTTAAGGCGTGCGTATTATGATCTTACCAGTAAAACAATTAACAAAAAGAGGTAAGACAGTAGATTATATTTTAAGTTTAAAATATGATGCAAGAATAAGCACCCATAAGTAATAACTATATGCCGCATAAACAACTTTTGCCGGAAGGCTGGCCACAACCCAAGGGATACTCGAATGGTGTATCAGCATCTGGAAAGGAAATCATTTTCCTGGGAGGTCAAATAGGTTGGGATATTAATGGAAACTTCCCCTCTAAAGAGTTTTTAGGGCAATTAACCCAGACTCTACAAAATGTAAAAGCGGTCTTAAATGCCGCTGAAGTCACTCCAGAAGACATGACTCGCATGACTTGGTATCTTACGGACAAAGCAGCTTATGTAAATAATCTGCGTGAAGTTGGCAAGATATATAGAGAAATTATGGGCAGAAATTTTCCAGCAATGTCAGTCGTGCAAGTATCTGCGCTGGTTGAAGATGAAGCTCTAATTGAAATCGAGGTAACGGCGGTAAAATAAAAACTGGTGTCACTTGCGACGAGATGTAAATTGGATAATGAATTCTAACACTGTATATAAAGCATTTAGTTCCACTTGCGAAGAATTCGGAAACCACCCGTTCTTACACATTCCAGATACTGCAGCTCCTTACAATACCGGAAGCATTGACGCGTCTTATCAAAAGACACTAGAGGAAATCGATTCTCTAGCAAGTAATTATGAAAATGCCGGATACAAGATTAATAATCGAGTCGGTCTTTTTTTAGAAAACCGAATCGATTTTTTTTGTCACTGGCTTGCACTAAACAAGATTGGTTGCTCGGTTATACCTCTTCATCCTGATATGCAATCGGGAGAGATTGCATACTTTCTGGAACATGGCGAGGCTGTTCTGGTTGTTTCATTACCTCACAAAAAGAGCGAACTTCAAGAAATCTGCAAAAATATCAAGAATAACCCTCCAGTAATCTGCACGAATTCTGCTGCTGACATACCAATAGCAAAATCATTTCCCCAAAACAGCGATATGCCATCTGGATCGACAGAATGCGCCCTCCTTTATACTTCCGGTAGTACAGGAAAACCGAAAGGTTGTATTCTAGATAACAACTATTTCTTGTATGCAGGGTATTGGTATAACTCCATCGGAGGGTTAATGGAACTGAAACGCGGGCAAGAAAGGCTCCTAACACCCCTTCCACTTAATCACATGAATGCTATGGCCTGTTCTTCAATGGCAATGATTATGAGTGGAGGCTGTATCATACAGCTAGATCGATTTCACCCTAAGACCTGGTGGCAAAGCGTAAAATCGTCTAGAGCCACTATTCTTCATTATTTAGGAGTATTGCCCGCAATATTATTAGAGCAGCCAGAATCGGCCGATGATGATTTTAGCAGACAGATCAAGTTTGGATTCGGCGCTGGAGTAAATCCCAAACACCACGAGATCTTTGAGAAGCGATTTGGATTTCCACTGTTAGAAGCTTGGGCCATGACTGAATCGGGAGCGGGAGGAAGTATTATTGCAAATCATGAACCCAGATATATTGGGACCTGTTGTTTTGGAAAACCAAAGTCCTGGCTCGAATATCAACTAGTTGATGAAAAAAAACAAGTCGTCAGTTTGGGAGAGCCAGGAGAACTTCGGGTTCGCACAACTGGAGATAATCCTGCAAGAGGATTTTTTAGTGGATATTTTAAAAACCCGGAGGCAACTCAGGAAATTTGGCAAGATGGGTGGCTGAATACTGGGGACGTAGTTCGAGAAGATGAAAATGGGTACCTCTATTTTGTAGATAGAAGAAAGAATGTCATTCGAAGATCTGGGGAAAATATTGCTGCGCTTGAAGTGGAAGCGGGCTTAGTAGGAGCACCAGGGGTTTTAGAGGCGCTTGTCACCGCTGTTCCAGACGAAATTCGTGGAGAAGAAGTCGCGGTATGCGTGGTGCCTAAAACAAAGCTTAATGCGAACGAACAGTCCGCACATGAAATCGTGAATCACGCCCTAAAGACTTTGGCTTACTTTAAAGTTCCAGGCTATGTGATATTTTGCAAATCACTTCCGCGCACCTCTTCTAACAAACCGAAACGAGCAGAAGTAAAATCTCTCGCCAAAGAATATCTAGAAAATGGGAAGTTTTTTGATACACGACGTCTAAAGAAACGAGTCCAAAACTAATGAAAAATTATGATGGCGTAGCTCTTTTGAGCCCAGTCAGCTTCGGCTACTCTCGCCAAAGTGCTCGCTCAGCCGCATGGTTTATTGGACGAACCTTTCAGTCGGTCATCGATAATGCAGGAGTAAAAAAAGAAGATGTAGATGGATTTGCTGTTACGAGCTTTTCACTAGGATCAGACTCGGTAGTAACACTTACTCAACAATTCCAAATAACTCCCAGATGGATCGAACAGTTTCCATTTGGGGGTGCCTCGGGCATCATCGCACTGCGTCGAGCTGCTCGAGCTATCCAATGTGGAGACGCAGAAATCATCGCTTGTATAGGCGGGGACGCTGCAGCACACAGATCATTCGAACATCAGGCTTCAATATTTAGTGGATTTACTATCGATGCTTCTTTCCCTTACGGCGCAGGAGGACCTAATACCGCCTTTTCTCTCATCACTCAAAACTACATGGAAAAATATGGAACCACTCGAGAAGATTTTGCGCGGATATCTCTCGATCAACGTTACAATGCTAACCACTATAGCCCTGCTCTTTTAGGTCACAAAACGCTATCGCTAAACGAATATATGAAAGCTCGTCAGATTGCCGGCCCACTTCACTTATTTGACTGCGTAATGCCATGCGCAGGAGGCGAAGGATTTCTAGTGATGAGTGAAGATCGCGCTCGTCATCTCAAGCAACCTTACTGCGTGATACGCTCGGCACAAGAACTCCACAATGCACACCCAACCGATGAAATTCAATTACGCGGTGGCTGGACGGAGTTTGCCGAAGCTCTATACGACACCGCAGAAGTGGGTCCAGACGAAATCGATTTAGTGCAAACTTACGACGATTATCCAGTTATAAGCATGTTGCAACTTGAAGATCTTGGTTTCTGTAAAAAAGGGGATGCGCGAGTGTTCGTACAAGAAACAGACATGCGATTTGATGGAAGCGGTACACTAAGTAAGAAACTCCCCCACAATACTAATGGCGGTCAGCTTTCTGCAGGTCAGGCAGGTGCAGCGGCAGGATATTTGGGCCTAAATGAAACTCTGCGGCAGCTTACTGATAAAGCGGTTAATAATTCTGTTCCCAGAGCTAAAGTTGGACTCATCAGTGGCTTCGGGATGATTAATTATGATAGAGGACTCTGTTCTGGGGCAGCTATACTCGCGAGGCCAAAAATATGACCACTAACGAACTCATGAAAAGTAGACTGAAGTATAATCGACCTTCTTTGCGCGCCAGAGCCAGACCTCCAAAAAACAGAACACCCTTAGGCGAGGCATTCTCTGCAGCTAATCTAGGCAGATCTCTGAAACTACAATACTGTATCGATTGCAACCGGTTTCAATATCCTTCGCAAGAGGTATGTCAAGCATGCCTTAAGGATAATTTAGTATGGCGCGAGGCAGTAGGTACAGGTCATATCATTAGTCAAACCGCCCTTTTTCATAGTCTCTGGGAATTTTTTAAGCGCCGCACAAGCCAGAAACCTTGGCCTGTCGCTACCGTCGCGTTGGATCAGGGACCAATAGTTTTCACGCATCTGGACGTTGAAGCATTTGATGACGGAAAAATTCTCCATGTCTCCGAAAGAACTCAAGTTAAAGTATTCTCCCACTATGACTGCTCTATGCGTTCAATACTGATTACTACCACCAAAGAAACTGATACTCAGACAAGAGAAACACGACAACAAATTGTTGCCCGAATGGGCTTGAGTAAACCGGCTTTCCGAGATGGAGGAATTTGACATGTCTACTCCGCACAAGACTATCGTAGTGACTGGAGGTAGCACTGGAATCGGACTTTGTATATGTCTCTCACTTCTAGATGCGGGCTATAAGGTTATAAATTTGTCTCGGCGAAAAGCAGAGATCGATAGAGAGTCTTTTTCTAATATGCAAGTTGATTTGAGCAGCAGAGATGAAACTTCTGAAGCAGCAGAGAAGATTGCAGCGAAACACGAGGTCACCGGGTTTGTTCATAACGCTGGCCTCATTAGGCCGGCATTGCTGGGTGATGTGCAACTAAATGATTTTGACTATTTAGCACAAGTTCATATCGGCACTGCAATCAGCTTAACTCAGGCGTTTCTTCCTAAAATGAAAAAAAATAACTTTGGCCGTATTGTGCTCATAACGTCACGAGCTGCCCTGGGGCTTCAAACCCGAACCAGTTATGCTACTACCAAGTCTGGAATGATGGGTATGGCGAGGACATGGGCACTTGAGCTTGGTGAATTTGGCATCACTGTAAATACAGTTGCGCCGGGACCTATCGAAGCAACAGAAATGTTCCATGAAGTAATGCCGGAAGGCGATCCTAAAATAGATTCGCTCGCTGCCAGCATACCGGTCAAACGTGTAGGAAGACCTGATGACGTAGCTCGAGCAGTATTATTTTTTAACGACCCTGAAAATAGCTTTGTTACAGGCCAGACCTTGATGGTATGCGGTGGTGCAAGTCTTGGTTCCCTAAGTTTATAGATAATACCTTGTTTGGATTGATATAGTATAAATAGGATCGAGAAGCGACTCGCCCTTAGTAGAAAACCTCACCGCAAGAGGATATTAGAAGTGATGGACGCAAAATCAAATAAGCTGATTGACGAACTGGTGGAACCGACTCGAATTCATAAGAGTGTTTATACTGACTCAAGCATTTTTGAATTAGAGATGGAACGCATTTGGGGTCAGGCCTGGATATTTATAGGGCATGAATCTCAGATACCAGAATCGGGAGATTTTTTTACCACTAATATCAATCATCGTGAACCGGTCTTAATGATCCGCGACAAAGAAGACTGCATCCATGTACTGCATAATCGGTGTGCCCATAAAGGTGCTAAAATAGTCGAAGAGCGCAATGGTAACGTCAGAGGCGCGTTGCGCTGCGGTTATCACGGGTGGACTTATAATTTTGATGGATCAATTCTCAACATTCCTAACGAAGAAGGTTATAAGGATACCGGCTTCGACGTTAAAGGTAGTTGTAATAATCTTCAACCTCTTGCACAAAGTGATTGCTATCGGGGATTCGTTTTTGCGACGCTTTCCAGCTCCACTCCACCATTAAAGGAGTGGCTCGGAGGCGCAATCGAGTGCATCGACAACCTGTGTGATCGTGCTCCAGAAGGTGAAGTAGAATTGGCAGGGGGTATCCTTCGTTATGATCACCCATGCAACTGGAAATTTATTCTAGAGAATCTCAATGACACGATGCATCCGATGGTGGTTCATCAATCTATCGTACAAGCAGCAGAAGATTATATAAAAACGCTGCCTGAAGAGGCTACTGAACATCGCAGCGAAGCGGAAATAATTCCGCCTTTCGGGGCATCCTACACAAACTTCGAAAATTCTGGCATTACTGGTTTTCCTTTTGGACATCACTACGATGGTGGAAAAACGAGCATTCACGCTGACTATACTGTTTTCCCCGCATATCACGAGGCTATGATGCAAGCCTATGGTGAGGAAAGAACTCGTGAAATCTATTCATTTAACACTCACAATGTTTTGTATTACCCCTCACTGACAATCAAGTGTGCAATACAGAATATTCGAGTTATTAGACCTATTAGCGTGGATCGTTTTGTTGTAGAAAGTTGGTCATTTCGACTTAAAGGTGCTCCCGAGGAAATGCTCCAAAGAACAGTTCTCTATTCTAGACTTATAAATTCATCTATGGGAATGGTTGGACCTGACGACCTCGAAGTTTACAGAAGAATGCAAGAAGGACTCGTATCTTCTGGTAGTGATTGGATCGAATATCATCGGCAGTATGGCCGGGACAAAGAACTGGGGGATCGCGTTGTTGGCGGTGGAACAAGCGATCTAGATATGCGAACACAATTTGGCGCGTGGAAGAACTATATGACGGGTAATCTATAGGATGTCTGCACATAATCTCCAGGAAATAGAATCTTTTCTTTATCTAGAGTCATCTTACCTAGATCAACCAGACCTCGATAAATGGGTCGATCTATTCACCGAGGATGGTAAATATTGGATGCCAGCCTCTGAAACTCAAAAAGATCCACTCAATCATGTTTCACATATATATGACGATAGAGTCATGATGGAAATCAGGCGCAGAAACTTTGTTCATCCTCGATCATCATCGAAAAACCATCTAACTCGATGTTCGCATATCATCGGGAATATTCAAATAAATTCAGGTGAAAATGTCGATGAAATAAACGTAACCTCGAATATGCACGTGATAGTTTGGTATAGAGAGGAACAACAGATTTATGCGGCTAGGTGCAAACACATTTTGTTGAAACAGGAAGAGAAATTTAAGATTCGATTGAAACGTGTAGATCTGATTAATCCCGAAGCACCTCAAAAATCTCTCGTCGTTTATTTATAGGAAAACATGCAGATCACATTCTTATAAATAGCGGAACCGATAAAGGGAGCTAAAATCAAAACAATTTATATTTAAGTTGCAAATGAGAATGGTTATCATTATTATAGAAGCCTAATCGAAACTTTTTGGAATTAGGTCGCTATATGCAACAAACCGAATCAATGAAAGCTGAGCAAGCTTTTCAAAGAAAAGAACGCACATTCCGATTTTTTCTATTTTCCAGCTTGGGCTCGTTACTTGTGGCTGGCTATATTTTTAGCTGGTATCTAATACTACCTAATTAATTCCAGATAACTACTCCAATGCACCATAAACAATAGATTCGAGCTGCCCTCTAAAATTGAATGTACTCGAAGGTATTAATTGAGTCATGAAGATTACTGTCAGTTTTTCTACTGGATCTATCCAAAACAAAGTGCTAGCTAACCCACCCCAGTAATAAGTGCCAAAAGATGCAGGATTTCCATTTAAGACTGGATCGACCTTGCAAGCAAATCCTAAACCAAAACCAACGCCGCGATAGGCAGTTTCGCTAAAACTACCCGTCGCGTGAACTGACAAATCGCTACCGTTAGGCAAATGATTTCGCGTCATGTACGCTAATGTTCGAGAACTAATTATTCTATTACCGTTATAGACGCCGCCGGCTTCTAACATCTGACAAAAAGCCCAATAATCTGGCAGTGTTGATAAAAGGCCTCCTCCCCCAGAGTGATAGGTACGATCTTGATATTCACTATCCTGAGAATCATCTTGCAACAATAATTTTTTATTGGTGTCTCGCTCGTAACAACAGGCAAAACGATCACGCTGATCATCGCGCAAATTGAAGCCAGTATCGACCATACCTAGCGGTTCAAATATATTTTCCTGCAAATATTCTGAGAAAGGCTGCCCACTTATTACTTCTATCAAATAACCCAAAACATCAGTAGCAATCGAATAGTTCCAACGAGTCCCTGGAGAAAATTCCAATGGAAGAGATGATAACTGGGCAATCATATCTTTTAATGTATAACCTGGACGCGGACGAGCCACACCAAGATCACGATAAGCGGCATCAAGATTAGTCGCGTTTAAAAAATCATACGTGAGCCCGGAAGTATGACAAAGCAAATCACGCACAGTCATCGATCGATCGCAAGAAATCGTTTGAAAATCTGGGTAAGAACCAGTTGATCTAACTTTCAAGTTAGACCACTCAGGTATATAACGATGAACCGGGTCCTCAAGTGAAAACATACCGCGCTCAAAAAGAGTCATTAGAGCAACTGATGTGATTGGTTTCGTCATAGAATAAATTCGAAAAACCGTGTCTTCAGTCATCTGACTTTTTCTTTCTCTATCACGAAGGCCTCCCAAATAGTGATAAAGCACTTCTCCTCGACGCGCTACTAAAACCTGACAGCCAGGGATTTTTTCACAATCTACAAAACGTGTCTTGAGGTGCTCGCCTATACGAGCCAATCGATGGCCACACATACCATGCGCACGCGGATTAGTTATATCTATCACCTTAGCTCCAATCCAATTTCTGATTTAAACACTACCAATATTATTAAAATAAAGATCTCGTTCAGAACTTTTAAGAAAAAATAGATGTTGGAATAGATGTATTGAAGACAACTTTCTGACAGAAAACCAGGGCATTTCATCACAGCGGTGAAACTTCCAAGAAAGAGACGCCATCTAGTTTAGCAGATATATCCTCTGGAATATCAAAGCGCATGTGCAAACTAACTGATGGCAATATATCAATAATACCGGGTAATCTATAAAAACGAGGTGCTAAACTTTTACTATTTGTAGCTATCCAAATAGTGCGCTCTCTGTCTGATTGTCCTCCGTGATTTCGCCCTCCGAACAAACTTCGACCGTGGTCTGTCGTGACTATAATAAGCCAGTCCTCTAGAGAATTTTTCTGACGGACATTCACCGCTTCCCAAATTTTTCCGACTCGAAAATCCATTAACTCTACAGCTTTGGAAAATTGCTCACTATCCCCGTATTGATGGCCTATATCATCTGTATGTTGCAAGTAGACCCAAGAGAGATCGGGAGAATTACTAAGGAGATATTCTGAAGCCCTATTTGCTACCAAGTCATCTATTTTTCGAATGCGATCACTCTCTGAATCAACTTCAAAACGATTTTTATCAATTTCAAGTTCATCGAAATAGTAATCGAGTTTTGTACCTCCCGCCTCGCTTAACCCATCTCCTAATAATTTAGTTCTATTGTCTGTCCATGTAGAAAAAATAGCGGTCTTTAATTTTGGATTGGACATTTTTGCAATGCGAAAAATATCCCAATGATCATAATTTGGTTTCTCTACCTCATTCGTATATACATTGTGTTTATTAGCCCATGTACCTGTTAAAAAACTCATATAACCCACCGCCGATACGGTGGGGCTTTCTGAATCTCCTCCTTTTTCTCCGCCCACATAAGCTCGAGCATATCCACCACTGGATGCTATGGAGTCAATATTTGGAGTATTAGTATTTTCTATAGTATCTGCAGGAATGCCATCTACAATAATCAAAACCACCTTAGGAGAAGAGA
>Ga0115011_10001150_pt1 | contig 19397 bp, 8 predicted proteins | sample TroAtlMetagenome_2_FD_88705 | JGI IMG/M metagenome (GOLD analysis project Ga0115011, IMG submission 88705) | Marine eukaryotic phytoplankton communities from Atlantic Ocean - Tropical Atlantic ANT8 Metagenome | ecosystem: Environmental > Aquatic > Marine > Oceanic | place: Tropical Atlantic...
ATACCATTAATAGGTTGGTCAGGTGGTTCATGGGGTGGAGGCACATGGGGTAATGGTGAATCGTCTAACACTCAGATAAGGCTGTGGAGTCAGTCTGGGTTTGGTGAAGACCTTGTTTTTGCCCCTCGTGGTGGAGCCTTGTACTACTGGGATTCTTCTGCGGGTACAACAAATAGAGCCGTGTTGGTATCTAGTTTGGGAGGTGCGTCAGATGTACCTACTGTAGTTAACACTACACTTGTATCAGACGTAAGCCGTTTTGTATTTTGTTTTGGCGCTAACCCACTGGGGTCTTCTACACAAGATCCTATGTTAATTAGATGGTCTGACCAAGAAAGCCTCGTTCAATGGACTCCTGCAGCCACTAATCAAGCGGGTAGCTTACGTTTATCAAAAGGCAGTTCTATCGTCACTGCCCAACAGGCACGGCAAGAGGTGCTGGTGTGGACAGATTCTTCTCTATATAACTTGCAATACGTGGGTGCGCCTATCGTGTGGAGTTCACAGATTGTAGGGGAGAACATATCTATCGCCTCTCAGAACTCCGTTGCTTACGCTGACGGTGCTTCCTACTGGATGGGCAGGGATAAGTTTTATATATACGATGGTAGAACCAGACAACTGCGGTGTGATCTAAGAAGGCATATATTTGATAACATTAATACAGAACAGATAGATCAAGTCTTTGCGGGTACAATAGAAGCCTTTCATGAGGTATGGTGGTTCTACTGCTCGTCAAGTAGTTCTACTGTAGATAAGTACGTGGTGTACAACTACCAACAGGATGTATGGTACTACGGTACTTTAACCAGAACCGCATGGTTAGACTCAGGATTACGTCAGTTTCCTTTAGCGGCTACTTATAACAACAATCTGGTAGAGCATGAGAACGGTGTTGATGATAACGAAACTGCTACTCCTGCAGCTATCTCAGCCAACATATCCTCTGCCCAGTTTGATATTGATGACGGTGACAGGTTTGCGTTTGTTAGGCGTATACTGCCTGATATTACGTTTGATGGGTCTACGGTGGATAACCCTACGGCTACACTAAGTCTTTCACCTTTTAATAACTCAGGCTCTGGTATCAATAGTCCTACGTCAGAGGGCGGCAGTAACAGTGGTTCGGTTACACGCACAGCGACAGCCCCTGTTGAGAAGTACACAGAACAATTAAATGTAAGGATCAGAGGCAGACAGATGACATTTAAAATAGAGTCTACGGCACAGGGTGTAATCTGGCAGTTAGGCTCTCCTAGAATAGACATTCGTGCAGACGGAAGACGCTAATGCCCATAGATATAACTGACTACAATATTACGTTTAGAGCACCTGCACTACCGCTTCCCCCTTCGGAGTACGATCAGCGATATTTCGATGATATAAACAACGTACTCCGACTTTATTTCAATCAGTTAGACCAAGCCTTTCGTAGTGACAGGTTAGTGAGTCAAGCTGAAGCAAATGCGTGGTTTCTTAGTTAATGGCTAATACTTACGTCAATGCAAAGGTAGACCTGACTACCACTAATATAACCACGTTATACACCTGTGCGGCTTTGACTACGGGTATAGTAAAATCTATCATAGTGTCAGAAGACTCTAACAATGCAGATACCATTACTCTGACCATTACTAATGCTTCTAGTGCAGTGTTTAGTCTATATAAGACCAAAGCTGTCGGTGCTAACGGCACAGTGGAACTACTTACCGCCCCTCTTGTGGTACAGGCAGGTGAGATATTGAAGGTAACTGCAGCCACAGCCGATAGACTGCACGTTGTAGCAAGCATACTGGAGATAACCTAATGACCTTAGTAGTTCCAGACGAAGACGAAAACAATAATCCTGAAGACGATGGGTTTGTTGGCCCGTATGAAGGTATTGGTGGACCCTATGGGCAAGGTAGTGTTGCTGCCACTATGGGAGATACTTATAGAGGAGATTCATTTCCTTCTAGTATAGCAGATATAACATGGGCATCTGCTTTAGGTAAGGCGCATTCAGAAGGTAAAGATATAACAGATAAAAACGTAAGAAGAGAAATATTTTACGAAGCTTTCCCCGGTGCTTCCGAAGATGGTTTTGAAGAATACACAACACTGCCAACAGACGAAGACTTTAAATACAGACCATCAAATAGATTACCCGCACGTTTTAGAGTACGTGATTCTAAAATGAATGTAGTAAATGATTTAACCTCTTGTCCCGATGTAGAAATAAACGGGGAATACTACCCTCAACGCAGAAACGAAAAGGGTGTATGCGTACCTGATTGGGAGGTAAACCCACACTTGCACGATCCGATTTACACGGGGAGCTTTCCTCCAGATGGCCCCTATGCGCTTCCGGGTGATCCTAGAGGAAGGTTTCCGGGGACTGGCGACCCAACAAGTCCAACAGGATTGCCTACAGGTACGCTACCTTCGTCAGTGCCGGGGGAGGATATACCTCCAGAAGAAAGAACTTCAGAGAATAACTACGGATGTCCAGTAGGCTATGTTCGTGATCCTGTAACCGATGCGTGTGTAAGTGTAAGAGGAGAAGGTTCAGGAGAGCAACCGGGGGATAGGTATGACCCGTTAGGACAACAACCCGGTCCTTTTGAACAAGAAGACATAGATACAGCAAAAGACCGTGAGGACAAGTTTAAAGACATGAGGGAGGGGAATTTAAACCCCTACACTCTAACTGATAAAGAATTAGAGTCTCTTACAAGAGGTAGCGGTGCCACCAGAGAACAACTTGCTGAAATGTTTGGTTATGACAAACCAGCAGAAGATCCTGTTGAAGATGATGACGATGCTGTTGATGAGGAAGGATGGACGGGACAAACCATTCAAGACATAAGAGATGGAGAGTTAAATCCCTATGAAATGACTGATGAAGAACTCTCAGACGTAGGGCTGACTCGCGCTCAAGCAGAAGCTATATATGGAGGAGAGCTTTCTGAAGAAGAACAAGATAGGTTTAGAGAGGGTCTTCTTGGAGATTACAACAGTGATGAGACTCGAAGAAGAAATGTAGAAGGTGTTGTTGATATATTTGAAGAAGTGTTTGGCGAAGATCAATACGACATAACTAAAGACCCCAATGTTGAAGCATTTCCCGAGGGGCAAAATCCAACGGAAATAAAGCAGGGTAGATGGCTTCCTGTTATGGAAATAGACCCTCGCACGGGGGAACCTTACCCCGAGGGGCTGGGATCACTATATCAGGCAAAAGACAAAAATGGCAATCCTCTATGGAGAAGAGAAGCGAGTGACATCTCCCCTGCAATAGATCCAACTAGACCGTGGGAGGGCGCACAAGAGTCTCCTCCGTGGTTAAAAAGCATAGAAGAAGCATTAGGTATACCGCCAAAGTGGGTTAGGGATATGGACCCTGATTGGATGATAAACAGGAATCCGAACTTTCCTCCCCCTCTGACAGATAAGGACGGTAATATATTGCCGGGGGTAACAATTACTTACAACGTAAAAGAGAAAAAATGGACAGCTAAAGTTCTTATAGCAGTACCCGGACTGCCTAAGTGGATTCAAGGAAAAGGTTTTGAGGTAGAACTAGGAAGAGACGGTGAGTTTGTATTAGGAGAAAAATTACAAGAAAAATTTAAAGAAATAGGCGAAAAGATAAAAAACATACCCAAAGAGGTAGCAGATGGTATCCAAAAAACCATAGACGGTATTGTAGAAGCAGGTAACAGTGTTAAAGATATAGACATAGACAAAGACGGCAATGTAACAGGAACCATACTTGATTCTGCAGGAAATGTACTTGATACATTGCTCATCCCCGCGAATGAAATGCTAGACGCGGGTGTAGATAGTCCGGGGCTTATAGAGTTTATAGTTAAAAACCGTCTTCTTTCGGGCGTCCTTGATTTTCTTGGTAATGATTACACTAAATTTTTAAAAACAAAAAAGAAAGGTAGCGATCCAAATGGTAGTCCTCCTACAAATGAACAGCCTCCAGAATCTTCAGGAGGTGGGTCTCCTATACAAGGTACTGGTAAAAAAAAGGAAGATGAAGACGATGAAGGAGAAGATCCTTTAGACAATGAGGAATCAAAAGCTGATGAAGGACCTCCTGATGGTGAAGAACCCCCTGATGGTGAAAATCCTGCTACTCGTGAAGAAGAACCCCCTGATGATGAAGAACCCCCTGATGGTGAAAATCCTGCTACTCGTGAAGAAGACCCCGCACTTGCAGAAGGCACATTAGACGAACTAGAAAGGACATCTGATGGAGTAGTAACAAGCACCGATAGACCTGCTACTGGAAGGGATGGAGTAGTAACAAGCACCGATAGACCTGCTACTGGAAGGGATGGAGTAGTAACAAGCACAGATAGCCCTGCTACTAGTGGCGATGGAGTTGTTATGAGTGGGGATAACCCCGTTGCTACAAGCAGTCAACCACTTATGAACGCCTTTATGGGACTAGGGGCACCCGGTGATTCACTCTTTGGAGACACAACAAAAGAAGGGGAAGATTTAGAATATTTCTTTGATATAGGTGGAGACACTATATTTGCAGGTAAAAACTACTCAAATGCTGAAAAAAGAGGTATAGGTGCCCTTGCAAAGCAGAGCAAAGAGTTAGAAAATCTACAACGTATGGTTACGCCCATAACAGGAGTGCCTTTACTTAACAGATCCAAAGCTGCACGAGGCGGCATGGTAAAAAATACTTTCATGAATAAGCTCAACGATATAATGAGGTATAGATAGGGCATGGTGACTGACGAACAAAGAGCGCGAGCCGCAGAAGAAGCTGCTGGTAGTGGTGGAGGTTTTGGTGGGTTTATCGCGGATAATCTCGGCCCCCTTCTAGGATTAGGTGCTTTGGGGTTAGGCATATCTCAAGGTAGAAAAGACAGAGAGCAGTACAATCAGCCCAAAGGCTATCAGGGAGAGATACCTGATTACGAGTTCGTACGAGAACAGGTGCAAGACACCTTCATGCCTGACAGAAGACCCGGCTCCAGAGGACAGAGATATTTTTCTGACTATCAATATGTACCCCCCGACCAAGCCGCACAAACTAGACAAACTGCATTTGACCAAGCCTTAGACCTAAGAAAAGAAAATTTAGCCCGAGCAGGACAGCCTTTCTTTGACCCTGCTAAAACTGAACCTTCAGGTATACAAACCATAGTGCCCGGTTTAGATTACAGCAGCAGAGACCCCGCACCGGGAGTAGACAGAAGTGGTAGTACCCCAACTAGTTATATAGGTATTAGTGGTAGGCAATATAGTGCAGAAGACATAACGGATGTAAACCAATTTCAGTTTTACCCTGATGGCACTGCGTACGCTCCGGGGTACGGTTTTCTAAACCTCAATATTGCAGATGAGCTTATGAATTATGCATCGGTGGTAAATCCCGATGCGCTCCCTGCTACAGAAACACCTCCAGAAGGAGAAACACCTCCAGAAGGAGAAACACCTCCAACAGAAGGAACACCTCCAACAGAAGGAACACCTCCAGAAGGAGATGAAGCACCCCCTGCAGATTTAGTACAAGACCAATTTGGACTATCTTCTAATGATGCAACGAGTGTATTAGATAACATGATATTTGGGTTTACAGCCGGAAGCCCTGCGGATTTTCCTGATATAAAAGTTGGTAGTGGCGATTGGCGCAGAATAGCACAACTACTAAATTACAAAGATGCAAACGGTAATTTGATAACACCAGATGGTTACGTAGCATCTATGAACGATACTTATAAGTTTTCTTTTGATGTAGGCACTGGAGAAAAGGACTTTTACACCCCTGTGGAGTTCCGTAGTGGAGACAGAAAATTAAGTGCGGAGCAAAGAGGTGCAGTAGAGCAAGCTGCTCGTGATGTTATAGGAGGAGCGACAGCAATACCAGAAAGTATGGCTCAGTCTACTAGTGAATTAGAGTATTTAAACTATATATTAAGTCTTGCCGGTAAAAAATTTACTCCTAACGAAACAGCCAAAGCTGGGGGGTTGATGACGCTTAGAGGTGGGGGCTACCTAGACGGTGCAACAGACGGTATGGCAGACATGATAAATACTTCAATAGAAGGTAGTCAGCCCGCAGCTTTAAGTGATGGTGAGTTTGTACTGCCCGCAGATGTGGTGAGTCATTTAGGCAATGGCAACTCCGATGCTGGGGCAGATGTATTGTACGGTATGATGGCAAACATTAGAAAGGCGCGAACGGGTAACACAAAACAAGGGACACAGATAGACCCTAATCAGTTCATGCCTAAACAGAAAGGAATGGCGTAATGGCTAGAGGATTTCAAACCGGAGGTTCCACGGGTGTAGGTAATTTAGGGTACGAGTCTGCACTGTCTACCTATGTAGGGCCTTATGTTACGGACATGTTGGGTAGAGGACGGGCGGTTGCATCTCAGCCTTATCAAGCCTACACAGGAGATCTAACCGCAGGGCCTAGCGACTTACAGACTCAAGCTTTCACTGGAGCTTCTGGGCTTACATCTCCAACAGATATGGGCACAACGGGGTTTAACGCGGATTCGTTTATATCTGATACGGGACAGACCACAGATTTGGGAGGAGGGCTAACTGCATTGCCGGGAGTTGCTGGGCAATACATGAATCCGTTCTTAGAAAGTGCGCTACAACCTCAGATAGACGCTGCACGTAGAGAGTCTCAAATAAGTCGTATGGCTGATAATGCTAGATTATCGCAAGCAGGTGCTTTTGGAGGCACTCGACAAGCAGTGATGGATGCTGAAAGAGACAGAAATTTACTGCAGGGTATAGCTGGGCTGCGAGGCAAAGCATATGAAGCAGCTTTTGATAAGGGTCGTAGTCAATTTAATACCGAACAAGAACGCGCACAGAGAGAACAAGACTTAATTAACAGGTATGGGTTTGACATACTAGGTGAGCAATCACGGTTAGGACAGACTCAAAGGGGTATCACTTCAGAAGGCATAGCAGCCGATGCTGCACAATTTAAAGAAGAAAGAGACTTCCCATACAAGCAGGTACAGTACCTGCAAACTTTACTACAAGAGTTGCCACTGGCTGCTCAAACCAACTTCCAAGTAGCTCCTAATGCAGTAACTCAAGCTACTTCTGGTGCCACTGGGATAATAGGGTTGCTAGGATCAATATTCCCTGATTTATTTGGTGGAGGGGAGTAAACATGGAGAGCACACTAAACGTATTAGACGGTATAAGAGACATAGAGAAAGCCATTGGTCCTAATGTCCCTGCGCTAGAAGCAAGAGCAAAAACTTCTATAAGCGACAAACTAGCTGTAGGGCTGGTCTTGGAACAAACTAAAGGTATTTTAAATGCGTTATCCAACGACATAAAAGCTAAGACCACTATAGTGCCCGAAGATGTTTTAACGCAGACAGCGAAAGAAGTTGAAAACATGATCGTGCCCGGAGGCATATCATCTTTAACTCCTGAAACAATGACAGCATCAACCGTAGGTAGTATCGGTAACCAAAATTTGATGCGCCAACGTGCGGCTCTTAACAAGTTAGGACAACCACAAGGACAGCCACAAGGACAACCTACCCGGAGACCAGCACAAGGAGTTACTGGCTTACCTACTAGTTTAGGTGGTATAGCTACAGGGGCCAGAGGTGGTATCGTGGCTTTTGCAGGAGGTGGGTTAGGAGAGGAGGAACCTCTTGAGTCCATAACTGCCACAGGGAAAAGAATACCGTCTGCAGGATATGGTTTTGAACCTGAAGGCAGAGATTTTGCGGGAGCAGATGATTTTACAGTGACAGGTGCTAGGGCAAAGGATTCTCCTGAGTATAGTAGTACAAGGCGTAGAGATGCGGTAGAAGAAGTAGAAGAAGTAGAAGAAGAAGCGGGTGAAGAAGATAAAGAAGATCCTATAGTAAGTGCAGCTATAGACATAAATAAAAAAGCAAAAACGAGTGAGAATGTAGCAAATCTTCTTGAAACTGATGCTCCTGAGGCTGAAGAAGAACCGAGTGAAGGTGATACACCTACAGGAGAGTTTAAAAAATTACTGTTTGGTGACGGTGAAGATGATGAAGGGTTATTTGGAAAACTAGAAAGCTTAAACAAACAATATGATACTGATACTGCTGAACTACTGAAGAGAAGAAAAATTAGTTTCTTTGGAGGTCCGGGGGTTGACCCTGAAATGCTCTCCAGAATTAGTGCTGCTATGGCAGATAAGAAGAGTTTTGCAGGAGGTGTAAGTGCAGGGGGCGTAGCTGCGGCTCAGTTTAATAAGGAACAAAGAGAATTAGCGCAAGAACGGCTAGATAAAAAACGTGACGCACAAGCCGATATAGTCACTAGAGAAATAGACATTGCTAAAGAAATTTACGGAGAATCATCTACTGAGGCAAGAGAGCTACGCAATTATAAACTAGCCATAGAAAAATTTGGATTTGAAGTAGTTAAAGCTAAAGCTTCTGCTGAAGTAAGTATGCAACAGGTAGCGAATCAATTACTTAGAATTACAACTGATGAAACCATACGAAAAGCTGCAAACGACATAGCCAAAGAAACAAATAGAATATCGAGAATTAAAGCTAGAGATGCAAATGAAGATGCTATGAATGACGCATTGTTTAATTATGCAAAAGTCCTTAACGATCAAGTTGCTATCATACGAGATCAGATAATAAAAGATGAAGCTAGCACAGCAGGAAAGGATAAAGTAAGGCTAGAAACTCTTTTGGAACAAGCACAGGCAACAGCCGATGCTGTAAACGAAGCTATAGCAACTAGAGTCCCTGCTCTACTTGGACCTTAACTATCATGTCAGAAGCAGAGCAGTGGCTGGATTGGTTAGAGAATAATGAAGATTCTCCAGACTTCAATGAAGTAAGCACAGCCTTTCTACGAAAACGTGCTGGTGACAGAGAATTTGCAAACGAAGTCAATGCTATATTAGGTGAGCCTGAACCTGAACCTGAAAGAAGACCCCGAAGAAGACCTGAAATAGTACCTGATCCTGACCCTGAACCTGAAGCAAGAACGCAAGCTTCAGTGGTACAGCCTTTTGGTACTCAACCTACAGAACGTCTCGAAGAACTTACACTTGCATCTACCCCTGCTAGTCTCCCTGCTACAGATGAAGATGAGGGCAGTGATTTTTTACGAGGGGTTGGTTCCGGTAAAGACTATGGAGATTTACTATTTGGTTCTGCTCTTGAAGGGGCAGGTAAAAAACTAGGTATACAAAGTCTTGTAGATTATGGATTAGAGATCCAACAATCTAACCAGACAGAGCTAGATAAAATACAAGGAGCCATGCTCACACTAGACGATGTAGATGATGCGGGTAGCTTTATAGATTGGGCACAACAAACCGTAGGACAAACTTTACCACTTACTGCAACTAGTATTACTGCCGCAATTCTTGGTGCAAAAGCTGCTCCTATTCTAGGTATAAGTGCTGGTATAGCTGGACTCGCTGCAGCAGCAGGGTCTCAAATACCTTTCTTCTATGGAGGCAACAGAGAAGCACAGAAAGAAGCCATATCCCAAGGATTAAGAACAGAAATGAACGAGGGCGCGGCTCTTTTAACTGCTATTCCTCAAGCTACTCTCGATGTCTTTGCTGAAAAGCTCCAGTTAAGAGGGGCTGCTGATATTTTAGGTAATTTAATTAAAAGAGATGGAGGGCTTCTTACCAGAATAGGTAAAGGCGCGGTAGGGAGTTTAGGTAAAGGTGTAGTATCAGAAGTGCCTACTGAAGTGGGGCAGTTAGTGCTAGAAAAGGTCCAAGCAGGAGGGCTACAGAGTTTAACCAGTGATGAATTTGTAGACGAAGTTATAGAAACAGCCGCAGCCGCAGCCGTAGTGGGTGAAAGTATTGGTGTTACCACAGGAGCCTTAGGTCTGGATAGGTCTCGATATGAGGCGGGTATAGATGAAGATGCGCGGCTAGCCAGAATGTCAGAAGAAGAGAGAAATCTGTTAGATGACGAAATAGAAGAAGACATGTTAGCAGATGACGCGGTAGATGCAGCGTCTGAAGAAGAAATAGATGCAGAAAGAGAACGACAAAGAGCAGAGGAAAAAGAACGAAAGGAAGCCGAAGAAACCAAAGCTGCAGCCGAAATCACCGATGAGGATATAGCACAGGTAACAGACAAAGAGGTAACAGGTGAAGAAGTTAAGAGCACAGTTAAAGAAGGCCAAGAAGAGGTAGATTCTCTTGAAACATTTAGAGAAAAAGCTATAACCGATGTAGGAACTGGAGTTTTTACAAATACTCAAGAGGCTACTTTAAAAACGCTAAGAGAAAATGAGAAAGCAGGTGCAGTTCCAGAAGGTGCGGCTGATGCTTACGAGGAAGCAGGGCGTGAACAAGCTCAAAAAAATGTTAAAGATAAAGAAGAAGTTAAAGAAGATGACCTCGGATTGGGAGAAATTAAAAAAGAACTAACTGAATTAAGACAAGAATGGAACGAGCTTACCGATAACGGTACTAAATCTCCTAATGATTATACTAATGAAGAAGAAAACAGAATAGAAGCGATAGAAGATAGAGTATACGAAATAGGCGCTTTTTATAACCGTGAGAACCTACAAGAAGAAAAAGAAGTTAAAAGTATAGTTGACGCGATTGAAAATAAAAATACAGATACTGGCACTGGCACTGATGCTGTGGCTACTGATAAAACTGGCGCTGGCCCTAAGGTGGGTACAGAAGAACAAGGTGCTCCTCCTGCTGATGCTTCTACCGATGCTCCTCCTACTACTATCCCTCTTGAAGGCGCAGAGTTAGATAAAAAACGAAAGAGCTTAAATAGAGGTTTAAACGCTGGGTTGAAAGAGAATTCTAGTGTTGCAGTAAAAGAAAGAAATATTAAATTAACACAAGAGTTTCTAACTTCAGATGCCTCTAAAAATTTAACTGATAAACAGAGAGCAACACTTCAGGGTAAGGTAGAAAAACTAGTCGGTAAACCTACTGAGGGTCCCTCTGTTGCTTTTGAAAAAACTGCTCCTAAAAAGATAAAGAAAACAGGAAAGATAGTCACTGAGGTGCTCGAAAAAGCACAAGAACCCGTTAAAGGTAAGGCAGCAGCAGACTTTGCAGAAGCATCTCGTATTGCTGGAGAACGAAAGTCTGGAATTGCCCTGTCAGATATAGAGAAAAAGAAGTATGAAGAGGGGCTTGATTTTGAGACAGACGTTGCGGGAAACATAAAATTTCCAGAGGGGACATCCTTAAAAGAAAAAAGGATGATAATTCAGGAAACTGAACAACAAATAAAACAGTCAAAAAAAGATCTTGCAAAAGTAGAAGCTGATAAAAAAGCGGGTTTAGCTACTCCGGCTCCGCTTTTGAAAAAAACTACAGAAAAAGATTTTGCAACAGATTCAGATAGAGTAGCTGCAACTAATCTACTAAAAACACAGATAAGTAAAAAAACAAAAAAGGGGAATGAAGAAAAGGCAAGAAACTATTTTGCAGGTATGGAGAGAGTAGAGGACGGTTTAGCTTTTTTAGCTTTTGATGTGGCTACAGACGCACCGGAATTTACCAGAAGTAGGAGTTTAACTGATAAAGAAAATGCTTTGTTTAATAAAACAGGTGGTAGGAACGCCACAGAAGCAGATGCTTGGGTACGAGAAAATTTTAATAAATCAACGGTAGATAAATACGAAAGTCTTAAAGCAAATTACAAAGCAAGACTACAAAGAGGCACCCTAGCAGAAAAAGCCGAAAGTAGTTCTAAACTAAAAAGTTATTTTGCATACAAGGGCAAGGACAGAAAAGACCCTACAAACATAGTGCGCTCGTTGATTCAAGGGGAAGGCTATGTGATGAGCGCAGCAGATTTAGCCAAGGGTCCAGTGGACCGTCCAGTTACAGAACGAAGAGAAGCATTAACGGTAGACGATAAAAAATTACTAGCTGCCTTAGAAGCTGAACGAAAAAGAATAGAAGCTTTTAGAGAAAATGCAGACGTAGATAAAGAAGAAGTAAAAGCTGCTCTTAAAGCCATACTTGAAGCTAAAAAAAGAGTTAGAGCTATAAAAAAGAATTTACGCCCTGCGTCCAGAAAAATAGAAAAAAGAACAAGTGAAGCAGAAGAAGCCGCCCTTGGACCTACAAAAACTAGAGTTCCTTATGGTGGAACACCGGGGGGCAAACCATTTATAGCTTACATACCCCCTCCTGAACTTAAAAAAGCCCCAACACCACTTGGTCCTGAACGTAAACTTGTTTTGGGAGACGCAATATCTACAGGTGTTGGCGATATTACTATAGTCCCTGCTACTTTAGCCCTACCTGCAAATCTAGTTTCTGCATTAAATGCGACATTGAATCCGAGAATAATACAAGCGTTGCGGCAAGGGGACCTGCGGTTAGCACTGGGGCTGTTAGAAGGGTATGCCGATAACGTATCCAAAGACAGTAAAGACTATTTTAAATTTATACAGGCTATTGCCGAAACTTTTCCCGCAAAACTGGGCAATACAAAAGTTGAAATAGTAAGCAACCTGAAGAATGAGGCTGGAGTAAGTGTAGCCGGGTTGTTTGATCCTAAGACTAACACTGTAAAACTAGATTCTGAGCGAGGGCTAAATACTCACGTATTACTACATGAACTTACCCATGCGCTAACCAGTGCGACACTGGGGAATAAATCTAATCCTGTTACTAAAGCACTGAAAAAGTTATTTGAAGAAACTCGTGGTCTGTTAGACACCACCTACGGCACCTCAAGTTTAGATGAGTTTGTAGCTGAAGCCTTTAGTAATATGGAGTTTAGAAGCAAGCTGGCTGGCCTATACCCTAAGAACAGCGCATCCAGTGCGTTTACTAAGTTTAAGAATCAAGTATTTAGAATGTTAAATTCTGTCTTAACGAAGGTAAATATAAAGGCCATAGAGTTAGATCCAGAAGTAGATGCTTCAGAAACTATTCTGTCTAACGTAGGACGTTTAGCCAGTGCCATATTAGCTCCAGCCCCAGAAAGCAGAAACGCCACCGAGTTAGCCGCTGACCCCGAGAAGATAGTGGATAACTTAGAAAGTATTCAAGATCAGCTAATAAACAACAAAGGCATTACCCAAGCAAGCATTAGAGATAGGTTAAGGGAACTAACGAAATCTTCAAGTGACCAAGTGTTTAACTTGTTAATGAGGTTTGTAGACAGCGCAGACGCGGCTTACATGGGTAGGTTTTTTGGGGAAGACGTAGCATTAAAAGCAAGAGAATTGTTTGAAACTTTATTAGAACAAAGAGGTGCTTTAGATAAAAAAGATAAACGAATAAAAAAGATAAACGCAGAGCACAGTAAATGGTACAGCAAAGTAGGGTATAAAGGTAAGCGTCTATTAGACAGGCTCATATACGACATTAATTTTGGATCTACCATAACCGGAGTTGACCCTTTGTTTTCAAAAGACCAAGCTCTCGCTGCCTATGCAAATGACCCAACTGAAATAACCATAACAGAAGGTAAAGACGCTGCAGGGAAAGATATCGTAAAGACCGTTGACAAAATGTACATATGGAATAAACAACGTAGGTACGTAAACGAATTAACTAAATTAAAAGCCGATAACCTTGACGGTATGAAAGTGTATACCGAGATGCGTGACTTTTATAAGCAACAATACTTAGACGCTGAAAAATCTATTAATGTAAATTTAGACAATATATTAGGCGAAGATACCGCTTCAGAAGTAAAAAAAGATTTAATGAGTAAGTTGTTCGATAGAAAGTTGTTAGACGTATACTTTCCGTTAGCTAGAGAAGGTAAATATAAAGTGGTTTGGCACTCTATGCAACGAGAAGCAGAGGGTAAAGATCCTGTAATGATGGTAATGGTGGACACTGAATCCCAAGCTAAAAGACTAGTTAAACAATTAAAAGCAGATAAAGCCAATGTTGACTCAACTAAAAACCCCTTTAAGGGTAGTGGGGTAGCAGGGCCACAGTATTTTGAAGGAGAGTTTGATAGTAAATCCTTTGAAGATAATAGCCCCGCTAACTCAACAATGACTAAAATATTAAATAAAGTTGATGAGTTACCTAAAACTGACGAAACTGAGACTTTAAAAGAAAACATCATGCAGTTGTATTTGCAGACGTTGCCTGAGACTTCATTTGCTCAAGCATTTCAAGCAAGAAAGGGCACACCGGGGTATATAATAGACGCTAAGTACGCCTTCAATAGAAAAGCCTACGACATAGCAAGGCAGTCCACACGTATAGAATACGCACGAAAACTTAGAAATATAGAAACTGATATAGGTAATCTAAAATATAGTGCTGATAGAGATGTAACTCAAAGCAAGTTTGGATTATTTAAACAAAGACTAATTGAAGACGCACAAAGTGGGTATAATCCTCCTTCGGGGTTTGGGACTCGCGTTTCAACATTATTGAATCAATTTGCATTTTTACAAACTATTTCATATAACGTGTCTTCTGCTGCGATACAGACATTTCAAGTACCCTTTATAGTCTATACAGCGTTAGCGTCCAAGTACGGGTGGGGGAATGCCACTAAAGCAATATTACATGACGCTTCTGGGCTAGTGCTAACTTCATTTGATTTCGGGGATTCTAAAATACCTGAAGCAGGTATAGATACTTACTTTGATGTAACGCTGGATGCTAATAATAACGAAATATATACATTAAAAGAAAAACATAAAAAAGGATTAAGTCCTTCAAAACTAAAAAAACTAGAAGACTTAGCCCCACTAGTAAAAGTAGCAGTAGACGGTAACCAACTTAACAGAACTTTCTTTGCTGATGCTATGGGATTAGATGAAAGCGGTAGACCCATCGATGGAACTACAGGAAAACCCCAAGAACTTTGGCGTAATTTTATGGGTCTTGGGGCTACAGTTTTTAACAGCGCAGACAGGTTTAACAGACAGGTTAGCATGGTAGCTTTTTATCAATTAGAGTTGAATAAGCTTAGAAAGGGCAAAAAGAACGCCAAACTAACCGAAGAACAAATGATACAAGCAGCAAGAGATGCTGTGTACGCGGCCACAGAAACTAATGGGGGCACGTTTATAGAAACAGGAGCACCCATATCAAAAGGCAATATTGGTCGAGTAGCTACTATGTACAAGACCTACGGTTTTAAAATGTATTTTCTGTTGTTTAAAAATTTCTTCAATATGATTGGTAGATTTATACCGCCTGACGCTCCCAATAAAAAAGAAATACAAAAACAAGCAGCTACTATGTTTATGGGTAATACGCTTATGACTGCGGCTGTATTGGGGGTACAAAGCACTTTTATATACGGGGCAGTTAAAGCTTTTGCGGCCTTACAAGATTTAATATCTGGAGAAGATGAAAATATAGATGAAAAATTAAGACAGGCTATGACAGAAGGTTTTTACAAAGGTGGATTAGTAGCATTGTCTGGAATAGATGTAACGAATCGAGCGCAGTTTAATGAACTGCTTCTCCAAACTAATAAATACAATACCGTTGTAGATCCCGAACGATTTATATTTGAGCTTGTTGGAGGTCCGGCAGCAGGTACAGCCATAGACTTTTATGAAGGTCTGAGAGACGTAATAAAGCCCACTGGGAATAAAGTAGATTTAGAGCGTGGTATAGAAAAAATGCTACCCCCTGCATTTTCTAACATGTTTAAAGCCAGAGGGCGTTTAGCCAACGAAGGCTACCTTACTAGATCAGGTAACCCCGTGTATGAGGATGTATCTCAAGGCGAGTTAATCTTTCAGTTTTTTGGTTTCGCTCCTGCAGAGTATGTACGTAGGACAGAAGAAGCTTTAACTAGAAGAAAGATAGCTAAAAATATAATAACTAGACGAAGTGCATTAACGAAACAGTTAAACAACGCTTACAGCCAAAATGATATGGCAGAGATACTTAAAGTAACCAGACGTATAACAAAATTTAACAAAGATGTAGGCCCCAAATATCCTGATGCAGTAATACTTCCTTCAGAAGAAGAAAATTCCAGAAAGTCTTTTTACAATGCTAAAACCAACGTTTATAACGGAGTTAGTCTGCCTCCTAAATTTGGTAGTGACATAGCCACTCAAATTAGATTTATGCAAGAAGCAGAAACAGAAGATTAAGGGAAGATTTTAGTAAAAGGCTTCTTCTGATAGAATCTTCCACGAAGTGTATAAGGTAGAAAAACTAGATATTACAATTAAAAACCCCCCAGTGAAGGGGGGTATACGTAGGAGAACGACAGATTGTTGGACTGTCGAGCAGATCCTATCACAAAGTTCTCCATGCTCGCACCCCCCAAAGCCTGTTTTCTACCCTTATATCTAAGATATAACTCCATTTTTTAGTATTAAGCACCGATTCAAGCTGTTTTTTCGCTTTCGTGGTGTCTACACAAGGTATAAATACGGAAGACCCTACCTCCATAGCATCCCAATCTACGGTTATTCTCACCCCATCAGGGTGCAGATCATAGGTTCTTACTATCTCCAGACTCTTCATCTTCATCCGTAGAGAACTTCATAACGATAACATCAGCAGGAGGTAAGTTTAACTTAGTGCCCTTACCCAATCTCACCTTGGTTCTTTTGCCTTCGCAATGTTCTTTTATCTGTTTTAGCAAATGAGCATAGTTTATCTGTAAATCTCCGCACCAGCTTTTAAGTATCTTTGGAACGACATAGAACTTCTGTGTATCGGTTTCATACCTAGCGACTAGTTTACCTCTTGCCAAGGCATCAGGTATGACCAAAGAATCCAAACCGTTATCGTGCATCTTGCGATTGTCGTGTGTGCTTTCTATTTGCAGAATGTTGCTAATGTGTTCCGTAAAGAAGTCATTCATTATGTCAAATACAGAAGCATCACTGGTTTCAGTATTACGTTTGTTTTGTGGCAACAGAGTCTCTATCACCCACTTAAATACCTTTTTGGTATCAAAGGTAATTAACTCTGCTCGTTTAGCCACCATGAGTCCTGTGATAGTGGCTGTTATATGGGCTGACCAAAAACGATTTGTAGTATCTAGTTTCCCTATCCTATCCACATTCTCTTTAACTTTCTCCAACAGCACACGTATCTCATCTCTGTTCCGCATTATGTACTGCACATAGGGTATAGCCGCTGTGCCGTATTGCTGATACTTAACTCCATTCTCAAACGCATAAGGGTCTTTTACATTATCAAACAAGTGTCTTACGTTCGGCACGTAACACTCCAACATACGCTGTGCTTCTGCTTTGCTCATAGCTTTCGCCATACTAACTCGTTCTATGATGCTGGCATTGCCTGTGGTGTTTGCAAGCAGACTCCAAGGTTCGCCCCTGTACCTCTCTATATTGCCGCTAGATGTAAGACGATTGCGTTGTTGTCCTGCGGCAAATTGGTATATTAGATTAGAAGCTTGTAATGGAGTCAGGTTAGTTATCTCGTCTACACCCCAGAGTATGCTGTGGTATACCTGACCTCTGTTCATCTTACTTGCAAAGGTATCGTCTTTATTTAGTAGTAGCTCATTTGGATTGCCGTATATGCCTAATCCGGCTATGACTGCTGTAGTCTTTGCTACGCCCGAATCTACGCTGTGAAGGTGCATACCCGCACAACTAGCGTTTAACATTTCCATTAACGCACTACCAAACCCTGTGCCCACCACATACTGATATAACTCAAAGCCATCTCTGTCCCAAAAAGACATTAATTCTTTCCATTCTTCTAGTGTCCCTTTAGGTTCAAACGCAGGAAACAAACCCACGGTCTGATCGGACGGGGGATTAAACTCTATGGCATCAGCGGTTATCTTCTTATTACCTAGTATGAACGTTGTCATACTGCCGTCAGTCCAACCAAACTGCCTGTGTGCTTTCTCAGCTACACTGTTAGCTTGTAGTTCGTTAATCCATGTAGTTGTATAGGTCATCAATTCTTCCATCTTGGTAACTGCCACTCCCTGAGATGCTATATGCTTTCTAAACTCTTCTCTCGAAGTGATTGCGCTTAACGGTATTGTGAACTCACGTATACCATCTTTGGGTAGATGTAGCCGCATGACTGCGCTCTCCCCTGCTTCAGGATCACGCACTCTTTTAACTACGTACAAGTCGTTATGATAAATAAGTTTCTCGTCTACTTCACCATCTAATGATGTGGACCTATGGTATACACCTCCGTTGGCCCCCCTGAAGTAGGGTTGTGGATAACTTGGCAGTTCATTTTCATCTTCATTACTAGTTTCAGCTTCTTTATACCTATTACCCAGCACAATCGGAGACTTTACCTTCCCCCAGTTAGGACAATTAGGACATATATCAGGTTTGTTTTCGTCAAACGTTACGCAGGTGTAAGGACCTTTTATGAGGTCGTACTTTCGATTCGTTTCATCTACATCGTACTCGGGATGCCTCTCAGATAGCCTGTGTGCGGCTTTCTCTCCATCTACACAAAACCTAGCAATAGATAGCCCTGCTCTCCACATGGGTTCGCTAGTGTTCTCCTGATCTGTCATTATCAATTTAAGTTGCTCACACCCTTTCCCTGCCTTTGTCTTAACCCTTATAGCTTCAAAAGAAGACTCTCTGTTACCCATAAGCTTATCCATGACAGCGTTCTTCATAAGAGGTCTATTTGTCGTACTAGTATCTCTTCCAAAGATATCTACAAACATATCGAACTCTAAAGGTTCAAGTGCAAGAGAGCCTATCGGTTTAACTGGAATAGGGGGGTCGGCTTTGTGGTTGTGTGTTGTAGGTACACGCAAGACTCTAGCGGTATCAGAAGTCACCGCAGGATCTGCATATATTTTGTACTTTGATAGTTTACTTTTAAAGCTTCTCGCTACAGACATCCAATCTTCGGGTTCTTTCTCCTCCGTCAAAGGCCAGTACACATGCACACCTCTACCCGAATTTATCATGGTCGGTCTTGGTACCCCTGTTTCTTTGCAGAAATTTCTCAAGGCTACCAATGCCTGTTCTTGTGTTTCAAAGTCCTTACTAGGGCCGCAATCCAGATCGAGAAAGAAAGATCGAATCTTTGCTACGTTGTCCTGTTTCCTAGATTTTGACGATTGAAAAGATGATAGAGCAAAAAAAGTATCCCAACCTTTGCTATCTAGTTCCCGTGCGTAGTCTATTAGTTCTTGTGTATCTTCAAAGAACCTTTGGTTTCTTTTCTTCAGTTTTGAGTGAGACGCAAAAAGACAATAGACCCCTTCCGCACAGAGAACGCTATCTAAAAATAATTTAGTTTCCATAGTGATCCCAAAAAGCAGTCACAACTAGGGCTGAACATCAGTCCAACCCCGTTGCATATTAAAGGTTAGTCCCAATCGTCTACGATATCTTCCAGATCTTTATCTTCTGGGGGATTACCTTTCTTCTTGACTATCTTCTTAGGTTCTTCAGGTTCCTCAAAGTCATCATTGCTGGCCTCTGCTTGCACAGGCTCTGAGGTTACAGCAGTA
>Ga0115011_10001151_pt1 | contig 19392 bp, 19 predicted proteins | sample TroAtlMetagenome_2_FD_88705 | JGI IMG/M metagenome (GOLD analysis project Ga0115011, IMG submission 88705) | Marine eukaryotic phytoplankton communities from Atlantic Ocean - Tropical Atlantic ANT8 Metagenome | ecosystem: Environmental > Aquatic > Marine > Oceanic | place: Tropical Atlantic...
TTCTTCTATTAATTTTTTAAAAAATAACTTAAATATTAGACAAACCCCCATAAGAAACTTGAATCAAATTAGAAGCTTTTTAAAAGAAAAAAATAAAATTATTCATGGAGTTGGCTGTATTCAAAATATCTACCCCCGCCACTTCAAATTAAGGTCGATAAATCAGTGTAAACCAACAGCTTTCATCATAGACAATATTATTGAAGAGAATAAAAATATATATTTAAGCATTAGGACGTCTTTAGACGACGTCCACTCACCAAGACTTATACATTGGTCATTCATTTATAACTCATTAAAAACATATCAAAATGTTCATAGCATAAACTCTTGGACTCTCTATGGCCTTCAAAAAAATAATTAATCTTTTAGTCTTAATCCCTTTAATCGTTAACCTCGGTGAAGCAAAGATTAAGCACAAAGTTTTGGCAACAAACCAAAGTCCAGGCAAAATACGATTTATGTCTAATGATGGTAAGTTTGTTTACTATCAGAAAAAAAGTGGTGAACTTCTGCTTTCATCTGATTTTAAAATTTCTACCGTTTTAAAAAAAGAAAAAGATGTTCATTACACACTCTACACAACGCCCTTTAAGAAGAGAATAATTATTGAAAAAGAAAAGAGTTTTCAAAAGGTATTTAACCTCATAAAGAGCAATGAAATCTATATTACTAAATTTGGAAAATCTGAAACTGTTTTTGTTTCAAAAGGTAATACTCCAAAATTCCACCTCAATGAAAATTGGATATCTTTTTTTAACTCATACAAAAAGGTTATTACTTTCCAAAACTTAGGGTCTAACAAGTTTACATTTAAAATAAAAATATCTAACAAAATTAACCCTTTCTTTTTCCCTGAGAAAGCCATGTTAGAAAATTCATCTGTTATTTATACTGATATTAATAATAAAGGTGTACAAGGCCTTATCCATTATAATTTTTCTAAAAAAAAATCACGAATTTTATTTAAAGGAGATAATATATTTCAAAAATTAGAAGTTTGTGAAAACAATACCTCTATATTTTTAGGCGTTTTCCCTCTCAATATTGAAGAGAATAAATCCTCTATATATATTTTAGAAAAGAAAAACCCCTTTATAAAGCCTCTAGAAAAGATATATAGCAGCAGATCAAATGACATAGGAAATATAGAATGTAATTTCAGCAAAAATTTTATCTATTTTATTAAGAACTTTGAATCAGAAGACAAAAAGTCATCATTTGAGATAGTAAAATTGAATTTAAAAAACAAAAAAGTTAAAAAAGTAACTGATATGAAATCTGCTACTAACATCATAACTATGGATGGTAAGTTACTTACATTAAAAGATGGTGACTACTATTTAATTGAAGGTAGTAATAGTTTAACCTCAAAAGAATTTTTGGATAAATAAAAGAAGGGATATTTTTGGTGAAGAAAAATATTATAAAAAATATATCAATGATACTAATCTTAATTATACCAACATATTCTTTTTCAAATGGCTTTAAATACATTGCTGATAAAAAGTTGCCCTTAGAGTTTATATACCTTATTAAGTCTTATCAAAACTATGATCTAATGAAAAAAGAAGAGGTTTCATTTAAAGGATTAATCTCTTTTTATGAGCAAGCTTTTAGGAAAATAAGCAAGGAAGAGAGATTCCATCTGATTAAATCTCAAATCTATAAAAATATAATTAACTTTTTTCCCATTTCATACAAAAGAAAATCAAAATTAGACGTAAATGAGATTAAAGAAAAATTAGAACAAAAGCTAACTACTAGATCAAGTGATCCTTTTAAAGAATGGCTCATTTCAGCTCTCATAAGAGATATTAAATTGTTTAACAAAAATAAGTCTTCTAAAAGAAGTAACCTCTATTATTCCCTTTTTTATAATTGGAACAGTTTTTTTAATAATTCTTATCCTCAAGAAATAAATAGAAAATTAAAATATCTTTCAAAAAAAATATTAATCAATTTAAAGAACAGACTTAGTGACTTTTTATTAATATCTAAAAATATTTCTTTAAAGGAGCAGAAAGAAATTATTTTAAAAGAAATGATCTTTTTTAAAATTGCAAAAGAAACAATCCCAATGGAAAAGCAAGAAATTGATAAGAAATCTAAGATTTTAAAAATATTAGAACCAATTAATGAAAAAAGTCTCATCCTTCCTGGCACTATAAGCAGGCAAGAGTGGTTCCCAAAAGATCAAAGTTTAAATATTAATGTAAATCCTCCGAAACCCGACCCCAATTATATTCCACCAAAAAGTCTTCCTTCTCCCACAAATGACTGGTAGACAAAACAGTCTTAGATGGTAACAAGATCAGGTTTTTTACAAAAAAGAATTGTATAATAAATCACCCCGATTGGTAGGAAAACTAGATTAAGTATTGGAATTGTAAAAAGAAACATGAAAATAAAACCAGAAGCTGAATAAAGTAACCACTCTCCTCTGAGATTACTCAAACACTTCTTAAGTGGGTATTCATGTCTCGACCAACTATAATCTAATAATTGAGAGCTCATTAAAAAAGAAGAAAAGACCAAGCCGATAGGAGCTAAAAAAGGTATTAAAAAATCGATTATAATCACAAAAATTGATATGAGTAAAATGAAGGAAACCTTCTTCAATTCATTAAAAACTGTCTTAAAAATATTTTTCATTAAGTCTTTTAATGAAAAAAAACTGTCATCTTCTAAATCATTATTAATTCTTTTTTCAACCCTATCACTAATAAAATCATTGAAAGGGGATGAAATAATTGACACAACTAAAACAAAGGTCCAATTAATTAAAAAAATGAATATAATTGAAAAGGTAAAAAAAATTATATAGTAAATTATGCTTCCTATATCACCAGAAATAAGGCTTTGAATCCATGTGTTAACTTCCTGCAATATATTAACTAGAACCCATCGTCCAAGAAAGTAATAAAGAATAGATCCGATTCCAATCGGTATCAGACTTAACATTAAAATAACTTTGTCTTTCCTAAAAAGATCTATCGATAGAGAAAAACTTTCATAAACTTTACTCAAAACCATTTCTTATCGCCTATACTCTTTTACTTTGAATTTAAAATTTAATAGAGGTTCAAAATCCTCACTATTTGGTGCTTCAGGAATTGATCTTACTATTTTTTTAAAATGGTTCCAATCTAAGTGATCAAATAAAAGAGCAGTTTCAACTTTATGTTTTTCACATCTAGATAGTTTATTTTTAGCTTTTTTTAGTAACCCTGTAGCACCAACAAGGTTTTCTTCTCTTAAATGATAAAGGCTTACTGCGACCTGAAGAACTGCCCAGTAAACAAGCCTAGCATTATCTGCAATATCTTCAAGCCAAAGGTCTTCTAAGAATTCATGACACTCCCAGTATTTCTCATCATTAAAGAGTTGTATTCCATTTAAGATTTTGTTTAAGTGGTCATAAGAAAATTGACCATAATAATGTTCTTCCATATATTCTCTATATTATGCTTTAACGCTTCATAAATTTTTTGTACCACTAAGCTTTCATGCAGTCCACAAAAACTGCATCTTTATGGGCTCTCAAAATAAGTTAAATTTCATAAAATTATGCTATAAAACCTTAAATAAAATATGAAAAATAACCAAGATAGCAAAAAAGGGTCTTTTTTATGTCTAAGACAAAACCTTTACCTCACGACCATTTAGAAAAGATTATCCCATACCAAGCTGGTAAACCTATTGAAGAGCTCGCAAGAGAGAAGGGACTAAAAAACATCTCAAAACTTGCTAGTAATGAAAACCCTATAGGACCATCAAAAAAGTGCATCGAAACAATTGAAAAGAACTTGTCTAACTTAAATAGATATCCAGATATGAACGGCTATGATTTAAAAAAAGAGCTTTCAAATCATCATAAAATTCCCCCAGAAAAAATTATCTTAGGAAGTGGTAGTGAAGGAGTCATGACTTACATTGCAAAAGCTTTTCTAGGAATGGGAGATGAAGTCCTCACATCTTCAAATTCTTTCATCGGCTTTTATATCATCGCTAAAACTTCCGGCGCTGATTTAAAACTTATTTCGCCAAGAGAGTCTAATCAATTCGATATGGAAAATATTGAACAATCCATCACCCCAAAAACAAAACTCATATACTTAGCTAATCCAAATAATCCAACCGGAACAATTATTACTAAAAATGAACTAGAGAAGTTATTAAAAAAATGTCCTTCTCATATTCTTATCATTATGGATGAAGCTTATTTCGAATACGCTGAGGACCATGAAGAATATCCCAATTCTCTAGACTATGATTATCCTAATATAATTACCCTTAGAACTTTTTCAAAAGCTTATGGCCTTGCTTCCTTAAGAGTTGGTTATGGAATAGCTTCTCAAGAAATTGTAACAACTTTGGCTAAAGTAAAGCCACCCTTCGAACCAAACCTATTTGGTCAAGCCGCTGCCTGTGAAGCTCTTAAAGACCAAGAGCATATTAAGAGGGGTATTAGTGAAAACAAGAGTGAATACGAAAGGCTTTTTAATTACCTTGATGATAGAAATCTTACCCCTATTCCCTCATTCACTAATTTTGTGACTTTTTGTACAAAAAGTGCAGAAAATAGTAACTGGTTATTCGACCAACTCCTTAACCAAGGTGTTATTGTTAGAAAGTTAGGTGCAAATAATATGCATGACTTCATAAGAATTTCTATTGGAACAAAAGAGGAAATGGACCATTTTTATGAATCCTTTGATAAAATTTCTGATGAGCTCCAAAAGAAAATGAAAGGATAAAAATGAAAATATGCCGCTACAAAAACCCTCACCTTAAAGGCTTACCTCCTCGATTAGGAGTTATCTATAATGGTCAAATTATAGACCCTCATTTAAATTTTGTTGCTGAATACGAAAGAGAAGGATTATTCAACCCATGGGAAAGAGCCGAAGTTAAATGCCCTTCTTCTCTCAGTAAAATTCTTTCACTTTACGAAAAACCTTTTGAAACAATTGAGGAAGGCTTCGCTATAGCTCTTTTTAATGAAAAGATAGGTGAACTTGAGACAACTCAAGGTATCCCTCTTTTTTATCCTCTTGATTCAAATACAAGCCCTATTACTTCTCCACTTGATTCAATTCATAGCTTTAGGGATTTTTTTTGTTATGAAGGACATGCAAAAAAAGCTTTCAAAGGCTCTATCCCAAAAGAGTGGTATCAGGGTCCTACCTATTTCAGACAATCTCACCAAAACTTTATTGGGCACAAAGATACTATCTTCTGGCCTAGTTTAACTAAGAAACTTGATTTTGAAGCCGAACTAGGTGTTGTCATTGGATTAGAAGGCAGAAATATAAAAGAACATAATGCCAAGAATCACATTTTTGGCTTCACAATTATAAATGACATTTCTGCAAGGGACATCCAAAAAAAAGAGTGGCCCCTTCACCTTGGCCCTGGCAAAAGCAAGGACTTTTGCTCCATTATTGGTCCAATTATTGCCACATTGGACGAGTTCGAAGACTTTGAGCACATCCCCTCAATGGATATGTCAATTAATATAAATGGCAAAAACCTTTCCACAAGTAACGTCAAGAAATCAAAATATAGTCTTCCTGAAATTATATCCTATGCTTCCAAAGATGAGTGGATACTGCCTACAGATCTGATTGGCATTGGGACTGTTGAAGGAGGGTCTGGTTTTGAATTAGAGTACTTTCCAAAACCAAGTGATAATATTGAAATTACGCTTGAAGGAATTGGAAGCTTACAAAATACTTTTGGAATACCTCAAGAAGAAAAAGCGTGGTGATTAAAAGTGATTTGAAGAAAGAAGCTTAAACCAATGCTCTTTCTTCAAATCCCTATTTTTTTATAAAACTATGAAAGCTTAAGTTGATCCTTTAATTTCTGGAAAGTCTTCTCTTCCCTAATGGCATACATAAGATTTCCTTTAATTTTTTCATTTGAATTGTAGTACTTAAGGATATCTTCTTTTTTCATCCCTGAACTTTTTGCAGTTTCCTCAATCTTTTCATCGAGGTCAGACTCATTCGCCTCAACACTATAGTTTTTAGCTAGTTGATCAAGGATAAGGCTTGAGCGAACTTGAAAGACTGCCTTTTTCTTAAGGTCTTCACCCCACTTTTCGTAGTACTCTTCCATCATACTTTCATTGAAACCTTTTTGTTTCAAAGAACCTTCAAGGTCATTTTTTAAAAAAGATTCCTGCTGCTGAATTAATGACTCTGGTACATCAAACTCATTGTCTGAAACAAGCTTCTCTATAATTTCTTGATTAAGCTTTTCATCTGCAGCTCTGGTTTTCTGACTAAGGATAGAATCTTTATTTTTCTTTTCAAACTCATCTACATTTTCAAAACCTAATTCTTTTACAAGCTCGTCGGTAACTTCAGGGTATTTTTTCTCTTTAATTTCTAAAAGCTCAACTTCAAATACAACTTTTGCACTTTTTAGGTCAGCAGAATGATAATCAGAAGGAAAAGTTACAGGAACCTCTCTCTTTTCACCTTTTTTCATTCCCATCATCCCTTCTTCAAAGCCCGGGATAAATTGGTTAGAACCAATTTCTAATAAATGCTCTTCACCTTTCATATTTTCAGGTTTTTCACCGTCTTCTTTTTTCCCTTGAAAATTTATTACAGTGAAATGCCCCTTTGATACTTCAACATCTGCTCCTTGAATTTCAAGCATTTCTGACTTGGATTCAAGGTAATTCTTTTTCAAAGATTCAACTTCCTCATCAGAAACAGAAACTTCATCTTTCTTAAACTCAAGCCCTTCAAAGCCCTTTAATTCAATATTTGGAAAAACTTCAACCAAAGCATCAAATGCGACAGAGCTTTTCCCGTCATACTTCATATTTTCAAACTTTGGATAACCAACAATCTTTAGCTTCTCTTTTTCCACAGCTTCTAAGAATTGATTACGAACAAATTCGTTTAATGCTTCATTTTCAATTTGGGGTCCATACATTTTTTGAACCATATCAAGAGGTGCCTTACCTTTTCTAAATCCCTTTAGATTCGCTGTTTTTCTTTTTTCTGCTACTGCTTTTTTCACTTCTTCAGAGAGGTCCAAAGTTTCAAAATTGAATTGTAGTTTTTTTGTGCACCCGTTAATGCTCTCAATTGTATAAGCCATGCTAGATCCTTTATGATGTTGAAATGAAAGGGCTTTAGCCCTCTTTAAGACGCCCCGCAAAAGGTTTTTTATAATAGTCGAAAATAGCCATAAAGGGTGAAAAAGTCAATTATAGATACCTTGTGAGGGTGTATAATTATAGAAATTATAGAAGAAGCTTTAGTTATAGAATACCTTATGAAGATAAAGACCTTGGGGTGGTGCCACAGCACTAACTTTTCCTCTCGTAGTGATATCTATTGCTGCCTGTAAACTATCCAAGCTTAATTGGCCTTTGCCTACCTCCACAACAGCACCTACCATGAGTCTAACCATTTGCTTTAAAAAACCAGAACCTCTAACCCTAAATAAATAAACTTTACTTAGTTCCTCTTTAAAAGGGTCCAAGTCCATTCCTACCCTCTCAATAAGCTCACACTCAAAAATTTCTCTCCTATTATGCTTTACTGGAGTTCCCTCGCAGTAAAAATTTTCAAAGTCATGAGTCCCCAAGAAAAGCTCGGAAGCCTTTTTCATTTTTTCAACATCAAGATGACCTTTAAAATGAGAAATTGTGTCAAAGAGAAAGGGACTCGGTGGCCACTCGTTCGTAAAAAAATAGCGGTACTCTTTAGACTTTGCGCTATAGACGGGATGAAAATCAGAGTTCACCAAAGAAACTTCTTTAATTTTTATGTCTTTGGGCAATAGAGAATTAAGGGCCCTATACAAAGCCCTCTCATCAATAAAAAAAGGGGCTTCAACCCTAAAAACTTGACCTAACGCGTGGACTCCTGCATCCGTTCTCCCGGAGCCAATAGTTTTAAACTCTAATGACTTAAAAACCTTGGAGAGGGCTTTATTTATCTCACCTTGAATTGTTAAGCCCTGATATTTACTTTGAACTTGCCAACCTAAATACCGGCTACCTCTATAAGCAGTTTTGATTTTATAAAATTGAATTTCCATAGATTTTTACAAAAAGTCGTAACTGATGCCTGCACCTATAGCAACACCATTTACACTGATATCCTCCAAAAAGGCAGCGTAATTATGGTAACGCAAAGAAATATCAAGATAATAGTCAGACGCAGATAATGAAGAAAGCAAATCTATACTAGATGTTCTTTTAAACTGCATTAGATTGGTTTTTAAACCTACCCCAGCAACAAAGCCAAATCCTACTTGCCCAAGCCTTTTCTGATCTTCCCCCTCACCTTTATCATGTCTATTTTGAAAGATGCCACAAATTGAGGGGCCTCCCTGGAGCTCTAATTTAAACTTTTCCCCCAAAGCCACCTCCATATCAAAAGCCAAATCAATAGGTAAAAGCCATAAACTAATGTTTTTTTCCGCCCTTCCTCCATCTGCAAAGAGTCCAGGGGCCTGATTTAAACCAACAGAACCATTAATTCTATAAGCAAAGTTCACTCCACCCTTTTTAATAAATTTCTTAAAAGAAAAGCTTAACAACCCTACCCTTACTGCATCTGCATAATTAGAGTAAGTGCTACTGAACGCATCATTTTTTCCGATATAAGAGGACATATCCTTTAAGTACGATATACCAAAGGACCTCCTCCCTTGATTGGAGGCTTGTAAAAATATTTCTCTATTAGAAGCCTCAAAGTATTTGACTGGCTCATCCCTCCCACGAGGAATTTCTTGCCCAAACTGGAGGAGCCTATCCTTAACAGTAATTTTTGCTTTTAAAGGGTCCTCTTTGGACGAATTCTCATCATAAATGTAGGGGTCCTTATCAAGCTCCTTTTTGGAAACTTTGTCCCCTAACTCCTCCACGACCTCATCCGTAATAAAAGGACTTCGTTTTTTGGGAGGGCCTTTTTTTAGTTTTGATTTTTTATCTAAATCAGGATCTCCCATAATAACTTGGGAAAAATCTGAATAAACTCTAGAAGAAAAAAGCAGACTTGTTAGCACGATTATCCAAAAAGGAAAAAAGACCCTGACTTTAACTCTTTCAACTTTTCCAGACAAATACATCCCTTAACTCACCCTCTTTTACGAAAAAATAAATCAAAGAAATAACAACGTATAAAGACATGATAACAAAGAGTGCGTAATGTTCAAAAATAAATAGAAGAGATAAAAGAAGAAAGATAATAAAGAGAACAGTTTTCTTATGCTCTTTAACCCATGGCGAGCTTTTAAAAGAGTTAAACCTAATATTTGAGATCATAAGAAGAGAATAGAAAAAAACATAAAGAATAAAAGGATAAGTTAACCCCTTAAATAACTCTACTTTCAAATAGAATAAAACAAAACCACTAATAGAGAGGGCTGCACCTGGTATAGGCAGTCCTTGAAAGTAATCCGAACTTACTTTTTCGATATTAGAATTAAACCTCGCCAGCCTTAATGCACCACACAACAAATAAAAGAAAGATACAACTAAACCCAACTTACCTATTTCTGAAAAAAAACAATTGTAAACTAGAAAAGCAGGGGCAACACCAAAACAAACTAAATCACTCAATGAGTCGAACTGCTCACCAAAAGTGGATTGAGTGCCAGTTAACCTTGCAAGTCTACCATCTACTAGGTCAAAAATAGCCCCAAGTATTAAAGCTAAACAGGCATTATAAAACTTACCATTGAAAGAAAAAAGAATTGAAGAAAATCCACAAGCCATGTTTAAAGCAGTAAATGTATTTGGTAAAAAAAATGCGAATTTTTGACCACCAGGCATAACTAACTTATCTCCGATAAAATTACTATTTATATTAATGATTGCGTCCAAGTTGGACTGCAATTGGAGTCGATCCTTGGATGCACTTATCTCCCTGAGATATCAATACATCGAAATGAGGAGGTAAGTAAACGAGAACAGTTCCACCGAAGGGGAAATATCCAAATCTCGCTGATCTTTTTCCTCTATCTCCAGGGTTGACCCAGATATCTGCATCAAAACCCAATTCACACTTTATGAACTCAAGACCTATTTCTTGACCATGTCTTCCTTTAATTTCGAGAAGTCTTGCATGAACATGAAACTTTTCATCATTTTCTAAACCTTTTCTAAAAAGTCGGAAAAAAGATTTTCCTTCACGACTCTTCAAACCCCGAACTTCACCCTCTAAAGGAAAGCCCAACCCAAACTCATTAAACCAAGTTAGGGAAACTCTCAATTCACTCAAACCTTTTCCAAAAACATTATGATCGATATTTTTTCTCACCGAATAAACTACTCCATTAGTAGGAGAAACAATGAAGCTACTTGGAACTAGAGAATCGTGGCCTAATCGCAAGCTAGACTTTCTAAAAAAAAAGAGCAGAAGTAATGAGAAAAAAAGGAAAAAAAGGAATATCGTACTCTTTTGCAAAACCCAAGTTATAGCTAAGAGAAAAAATAAAACGAGAAGAGTTCCTCTAGAAAGATATGAAAATTTCATGGAAATAGCTTAGCTTTTGAAAGATATAATGTCATTCAATATGAAGGTTTAAACTCCTTTTCAAGAGGTCTAAAATAAAAAGGTGCCTTTCTCAATTTTTTATCTAAAACTAAGGGAAATAAAGTCTCTGGATTCTCTTTAAGAAGTTTTGTTGTATAAAAGCACCCCTCCAAAGATAATTCTTTTTCGAGCTCAGATGGCTCTATTAAAAAGTTAGATCCCTTATCTAATGCTTCAGCACTTTTATTATCTTTTAGGTTACTTATTGCACAAAGGCCACTTTTTTGATCCTTACCCTTCCATTGAAAAGTAAAAACTTCGCCTTTAAATGCATTTACATAGAATGATCCCTTTTCAAAATTAAGGAGGAGTGGAATATCCTGATGATAAAATGAATAAGTTTCCAAGGATAACCATTTAAAAACTTGAGCCATCCCTTCTGAGACACGCACTCCAGTATAAGATCCTGGGCCATTTAGAAAAAAAACCTTTTTTACATCTGACATACTCAGATCATGCTTTTTTAGCATTTCAAAAATTAATGCATGGATTTTTACAGCAGAGGTTCTCAGCTCTGGTGAATGAAAGTAATCCTGCCAAGTCCACTTGTCTGTTAACAAGCCAAAAGTTAATTGATTAGTTGTGTCTACAAAAAGAGAGTGCATGATTTTAAAAGAACCTCGTAAAGTCGTTAAAGATTGCACCAATCATAAGCATCAAAAGTAGTGAAAGTCCTACCTGTTGAGCAATTTCCATTTTTCTTCTGGATAAAGGACCTCTATTAATTATTTCCAGAAAAATAAACATTATATGACCACCATCTAAAACTGGTATGGGAAAAAGATTAATAATTCCTAAATTGACAGAAATCAATGCCATTAGTTGAAAAAAATAAGACAAACTCGTGTTAAAAGAGTCCGTAGCAACCTTTCCAATAGATAAAGGCCCTCCTATATTTTTTAGAGAGGACTCTGAAGTGATAAGTTTTTTAAAGCCTGTAAGTGTCTTCTCTATAGAGTCCCAAGTTCTATAGAATCCTATAGATATTGAGCCAAAAAAACCTTTCGAGTCGGTCGTAACAAAATTCAAGGAGAGGTACTCCCCCATACTCCAAACTCCTATTAACCGAACCTTTTCCTTGTTAACTTCCCTTAACTCTGGAGTCATAGAAAAGGTTTTAAGCTTACCATTTCTATTAACAGTTAATAATACCGACTTATCAGGCAACCCTTGGAGCGTATTTTTAAGTTGCGTAAAACTTGTTACTTTAACCTTATTAAGAGAAACAATAATATCATTTACCTTTAAACCAGCCTTATCAGCTGGAGAACCCATTTTCACACTTCTTACGACCAAATCTAAACTGTATAGCCCTTCGTCTTCAGCTACTTTTTTCAACAACTCATTAGTTGAGTTATATTGAAAAGAGAATTTTTTCAGACTTTGTTGATTTTCAACCTTATCTTTAGAAAAATTATACAGAAAAAGCTCATCTGACTTTTTTTCAACAGTAAACATGTCAAGTGATTCATCATTACGGGGACCATCAATAAACTCAGAAAGAAGATACTTTTTCCCTTCTTCATCAATCAATAATGGCTTTCTAAGTATCGGAGGGTGCTTTATAAACTCTTTAAAAAATGATTCACTTGGAAAATTCACTTTGAGAGTTTTTGTGGTTTTTTTTCGATCCACAGTAACAGAAAAAACCTTCCCTCCTTTCTGGAGAGCAACATCAGATATGTTATAAATTTTCTGGTTATTTATTTTTTTGAGAACATCTCCAGTCCTCAAGCCTTGAGAAAAAAGCTTCCCCTTTTCATCAATAACTCCAACTTTAATCTCTGGCATCCTTTCCCCTGAAATTAAAAGGAAAAAGAAAATGAAGAAAGCCAAAAGAAAGTTCGCTAGTGGACCACCAAGTACAATCCAAAATCTTGCCCACTTTCCCTTGTGATTAAAGCTATATTGTCTTTGATCTTCTGGGACACCTTCCTTATCAAAAGGGTCATCCCCAAACATTTTTACATACCCCCCAAGAGGGATAATTGATAAAGCATATTCTGTATCATGCCTTTTAAACTTGAACAATTTTGGGCCAAAACCGAGAGAAAAGACCTCAACCCGCACACCAAAAAGTCTTGCAAAAAAGAAGTGTCCCAATTCATGAAAAAAAATTAAGGGCCCCAAAAACAGCACAAAAATAACTACTTTTTCCAAAAACATTTCACTAATCCCAATTTAAAGTGAATAAATTGATATTACAAAGAAAGGCGCTAAGAAAAGGAGACTATCTAAGCGGTCATAAAAACCTCCATGACCAGGTATTAGAGATGAACTATCCTTTATGCTACAATGCCTCTTAAGCTTCGATAGTACTAAATCCCCTAACTGCGAAATAATTCCGAATACCGCAAACAGAAAAAATAACTTTACCTCTAGTCGATCAAAGAAATAATACCAAAAAATGAAGCCAAAAACACCAGAAAACAAGGCACCACCCAAAAACCCTTCCAACGTTTTTTTTGGACTTACCGAAGGCCAAAGCTTATTCTTACCAAAATTCTTCCCTACAAACCAAGCTCCAGTGTCCATTGAATAGTTTACAATTAAAAGTATGATTAGAAATAAATTCCAACTAGGTGTCTGAAAAATGGAAGTCAAACTCATCATTGGAAAAAGAACGAAAAGCCCAGAAAAGTAAGCCATCGTATTCTTTTTCTTATTTAAAAAGTCAGATTTAATATCGCTGAATACCAAGTAAAAAAGCAGAAAAACATTCAAAACTAGGGAACTATTAATAAAAAAGTTGTGGAATGTTTCCTTTTGAATATAAAAATTAAACAAAGAGAAAGGTATTATAAATAAAGAAAGGGACAAGAAATAAGATTTTGAAAACCTTACGCCCTTAAAGAAATTACAAAAGATTTCATCTGAAATTATGATCCCCATTAAAAAGATAAGTGCTAAACTCTGAGTGGGGCCTGCCATAAAGCACAAAGTAACTATTGTAATAAGAGCTAAAGCAGAAACTATCCTTAAAACTGTATTTTGAGACATGAATTAAAACCTTAGTGACTTACTTAAAAGTGTCTTATTTTTTTTGGCCATTTCAGCACTTTGAATAAGACTAGTTTGTAAATTAACACCACCAAACCGTCTTTCTCTACCTGAGACTTCATTCAAAATTCTTCGAAATTCTCTATTTGAAAAGTCCGGCCAAGGCACTGGAGAAAAGTAAAACTCTGCATATGCACACTGCCAGAGAAGAAAATTTGAAATTCGAACGTCACCACCTGTTCTAATCAAAAGGTCAACGTCACCACTCTCAGGGTTAGATAAAAGACAGTCTAGCTTTTCTTCTGAGATAGGCTCTCCCGGTCTTTCTTTGATATGGGAATTAAAGGCGCTAATAATTTCTGCCCGAGAGCCATAACTGAAGGCAAAAGTTAATTTAAGACCCTCATGCTCTCTTGTTATTTCTTCCAAATCTTTAACAAGCTCATAAGTAGAAGGTGGCAAAGAAGTAAGATCTCCAATTATTCTGAACTTAATCCTATTTCTAATAATTCTCTCTTTTTCCTTCTGCAAAAACTTTTTTAAAAGAGAGAAAAGCGTCTTAACCTCAGTTAAAGGCCTACTCCAGTTTTCTGTTGAGAAAGCATACATTGTTAAAGCTTTCACACCACAGTCATCTGCCTCCTCAACAATCTTAGAAACTGTTCTAACACCACGTATATGACCCCAAACTCTCGAGTGAGAACGCGCCTGTGCCCATCTGCCATTCCCATCCATTATAATGGCAACATGATTAAGATGGTTTTTTTTCAAATTAACTGGCATCTATCACACTGTTAAAAGTTCTTTTTCTTTTTCATTAATTATTTGATCAATTTTTTTAACATATATATCGGTAAGTTCTTGAATTTCAGATTGAAGCTTTTTCGAATCATCTTCTGAAATATCCTTACCCTTTTCTGCTTTCTTCACAAGATCATTTTGCTCTCTTCTAGAGTTACGAACAGCGACCTTAGCATCTTCACCATATCTCTTAATGCCTTTAACTTGCTCCTTTCTTCGCTCCTCAGTTAAAGCAGGAAATGGTATTCTAATAAGGTTCCCATCATTAGATGGGGTCAACCCCAAGTTAGCCCCAAGTATTGACCTTTCTATCTGAGCGATTAAAGTTTTATCAAAAGGCTGAATTTGTAATAAACGCGCTTCGGGTGTGCTCACTTGGCCGACTTGGTTAACTGGTGTTGGTACACCATAGTAATCAACAAGAATTCCATCCAAAACATTTGCGGAGGCTCTGCCTGTTCTAATTTTAGTTAATTGATATTTTAAGGAATCAACGGTTTTATCCATTGATAGCTCAAGACTCGATTTAATTTCTTCCAACATGACTTCTCCACGAAAAAAATTCTTCTACTTAGTTACCAATGTTCCTATTTTTTCACCAGATATTGCCTTTTTGATATTACCGCCTTCAAAAACATTAAAAACAATAATCCCAATATCGTTATCCATACAAAGACTTAGAGCAGCAGAGTCCATTACTTTTAAGTCTTTATTTAATGAATCAATATACTTTAAGTGTTCAAATTTTACAGCATCTTTATGTTTAAGTGGATCTTTATCATAAACTCCATCTACTTTTGTTGCCTTAAGAATTATATCTGCATCAATTTCGTTTGCTCTTAACGCAGCCGCTGTGTCAGTCGTAAAGTATGGATTTCCCGTCCCAGCGGCAAAAATAATAACTCTTCCCTTTTCAAGATGTCTAATTGCACGACGTCTTATGTACGGCTCAGCAACCTCCCTCATTTCAATTGCAGAGAGAACCCTAGTGGTAACACCAATCCTCTCCAAGTTATCTTGCAGGGCTAAAGAGTTAATAACTGTAGCCAACATCCCCATATGATCAGAAGTTGTCCGATCCATCTCAACAGCTTGTTCAGAGACACCTCGGTGGATATTTCCGCCGCCTATAACAACTGCTATTTCTATTTCTTCATTATTTAAACTTTTGATTTCTTCAGAAAATCGAGAAAGAACACTCAAGTCTATGCCGCTCCCTTTTTTCCCCGCCAGGGCTTCACCTGAAAGCTTCAACAAAACCCTTTTATACTTCATAGCCTGAGCTCCTACTTATTTTTTGTGTATAACTTTCCTATAATAAAAAAAGGGGACTTTAAGTCCCCTTTTTTTATATCTAAATTTATCTCTTATTGCTTGCTTGCCATTTTTGAGACCTCTTCAGCAAGGTTATCTTGCTTTTTTTCGATCCCTTCGCCTAGGTTCCATTTGATGAATCTTCGTATAGAAATCTTCTCACCCAGTTTAAGAGTTAACTCATTAATTAAGTCATTAATTGTGAGGTCAGTATTTTTAACGAATTTTTGATGACAAAGACAAACTTCTTCAGCAAGTTTACTTAGCTTACCTTCAACTATTTTTGGAATAATTTTTTCAGGCTTGCCTTCATCTTTAAGCTGAGCTGTCCAGATTTCAACTTCTTTATCTTTAAAGGTCTGATCCATCTCGTCAGCTTTAACAAACTTTGGATCTGCAGCAGCAATATGCATGGCCACATCATGAACAAAGTTCTTAAAGTCATCATTCTTAGCAACAAAATCTGTTTCACAATTCACTTCTACAAGAACACCAATTCTTCCACCATGAATATATGAGTGAACGATTCCCTCTGCTGCGACACGACTTTGTTTTTTCTCAGCAGCTGCGAGTCCTTTTTTTCTTAAAAACTCAATAGCTTTTTCTAAGTTTCCATCGCATTCAGATAAAGCTTTTTTACAATTCATCATGCCCGCACCAGTTTTTTCTCTGAGGGCTTTTACATCACTTGCATTTATAGACATTTTTTCCTCTCAATTTAAAATCTTATTCTTCTTCTTTTAAATCAATATCATTTTCATACTTAGAAATTATTTCTTTTTCTAAAGCAGCATCTCTTTCAACTTTTGTTTGACCTGTTTTTTTACTCTTCGAAGCAGCTACACTTCCACCTTCAACGACAGAATTAGAAAAGTAACTTGTAAAAAGAACTATTGATTTAATTGCATCGTCATTACCTGGAACGACGTAATCTACTCCTTCAGGGTTACAGTTTGTATCCGTAACTGCAATTACAGGAATACCAAGAGTATTTGCCTCTCTAATAGCAATTCTTTCATTGTTTGGATCAACAATAAAAATTGCTCCAGGAAGTTTTCTCATGTCCTTAATTCCACCAAGGTTTCTTTCAAGCTTAATAACATCTTTATCTATTTTAGAACGTTCTTTTTTAGTTAAAAGCTCAAAGTCACCTGTCTCTTTCATCTTTTCTACTTTTCTAAGCTTATCTATAGAAAGAGCAATTGTTTTAAAGTTTGTAAGCATTCCACCTAGCCAACGGTGTGTAATGTAGAAAGCACCACAATCTTTAGCTGCCATTTTAACAGTCTCTGATGCTTGTCTTTTTGTACCTACAAATAAGATCGGCTTACCTTCTGATGATACTTTCTTCATGAAGTCATATGCTTTTTTAGCAAGAGGGATTGTCTTAGCTAAATCTACAATATAAATTCCGTTTCTTTCTCCAAAAATGTATTGTTTCATTTTTGGATTCCATTTATGGGTTTGGTGACCGAAATGCGCTCCAGCCTCTAAAAGACTTTGTAATGTTAACTCGTTACTCATAAAAACTCCTATTCAATAAGATGGTTGATTTCACCGCCTGGAACTGAGTTCACACACAGACCATCTAGTCGACGGCTACTAGTTAAATAGAGAAAAATACTCCCTAATGAAGCCTTACTAACTAACATAGTCAAAATGAAGGAGCAAGTTTCTTTATGGACTTTATGAGACGTAGATCACTATAAATCAATTTTATTGCTTAATACTTTTCTGGGCTTAGGACCATCGGCCTTACCCACAATACCTCGAGCTTCCATTTCTTCGATAAGGTTAGCAGCTCTATTATAACCTATCTTTAGTCGCCTCTGAAGCATTGATGCACTAGCCAACTTATGAGTCATAACAATGCTTAAAGCCTCCTCAAACAACTCATCAACTCTTTCCTCAACGTCCCCTCTAGAATTATGAACCCGCCCCTCATCGAAACAATCACCATTTTCTAGAAAGTCTATAATGTTTTTGTTAAAGCTTTGGGAAACCCCCCTTAAACCATCTAACAAAAACTCAATCTCCTTTTCAGCAACAAAAGCAGAGTGAACTCTAGATGTCTCTATTCCGGACTTAAATAACATATCGCCCTTGCCTAAAAGAAACTCAGCCCCCATTGAGTTAAGAATTGTTCTTGAGTCCACACTAGTTGAAACTTTGAAAGACACTCTGGTTGGAAAGTTAGATTTAATAAGACCTGTAATAACATCAACAGAAGGTCTTTGAGTTGCAAGGACTAAGTGAATTCCTGAAGCTCTAGCCTTTGCCGCAAGGCGACAAACCATATTCTCAATATCTTTACCATTTTTACTTAAGATTAAGTCAGCAAATTCATCTACAATCACGACTAAATAGGGTAGAAAAAAGTCTTTAGACTCTGGATCGTAATAAGCTTGAATTTTCTTTATCAAGTCAGAGGATAGGCCATTCTTCACCTTTTCATTAAACCCATCTATGCTTCTAACAGAAAGTTCTTTTAAAATACTATACCTCCGCTCCATTTCCTGAATAACCCAAGAAAAAGCGATTTTTGCTTTAGAAGACTCTGTTACAACAGGCATAATAAGGTGGGGGAGACTTTCATAAAGAGCAAATTCAAGCTGCTTAGGATCCACGAGAAGCAGCTTTAAGTTATCCGGCGTGTTTTTAACCATCAAAGAAACAAGAAGAGAGTTAAGAAATACAGATTTACCTGCACCAGTTGCCCCAGCTACCAACATATGAGGCATAGAGCGAAGGTCTGAGATAAAAATATTTCCAAAAGCATTTTTTCCCATTGCAATTAGTAAAGGTGAAGGATCACTTAAAAACTCATTTGACTCTAGTAGACTTTTTAAGAAAATAACTTCCCTGGGGGTTCTTGGAACTTCAATACCAATAGTCGTTCTTCCTTTCATAGGGTAAACGATTCGAATCGGTGCTCCATAAAGGGCCATACTTAAATCTTGAATGTGATTGTTTACTCTCGATACCTTTACACCAGGTCCAAGCTCTAACTCAAAGGTATCAACAACTGGTCCCTTCAAGACATTAATCACTCCACCATCAATTTTAAACTCACCTAACTTGCCCTCTATTCTTTGAATTATTTCATCAAAATAATCATCGTTAGGCGCTTCAACGAGTTTTTTATCGGGAAATGATTTTATAAGTCCTTGAATAATTTCCCTGTATCTATCTTCATCGGCAGGCTTAGTCATTGTAGAACCTACATTTTCATGCAACTCATTACCAACTTTTACCTTTAACTTCTTTACTTTCTTTACTTTCTTTTTATCGTTGTCTTTAAAATCACTTTTTAAAAGAGTTTCCTTTTTTTCAGAATTGCCTTTTAAAAAAGAGGATAACTTTACAGCTATTTTGGACTTATAGTTTAGTAAACTATCCTTGCTCCCATCGAACAGCTTAAATAAGCCATTCTTACCATTTTGATTTTTATCTCTTTCCCGATTAAAAAGGCTCTTAAAAGACTCTTTAAAGGTAGGTTTTTCTTCACGAGAGACGACTCTAAAAGAAAGAATAAAGAGATTGGAAAATAAGGCAATAAAAAACAACCCCAATTGCATAAATAGGGAAAAAGTTTTTTCAATCAAATAAATAAGACCAGGACCAACTAAATCTGGCAAAACCCAAACAGAAAAAATAAGGCTCCAAATAAGGAGCGGAAAAAGACTAAAAGAATCAAGAA
>Ga0115011_10001152_pt1 | contig 19391 bp, 13 predicted proteins | sample TroAtlMetagenome_2_FD_88705 | JGI IMG/M metagenome (GOLD analysis project Ga0115011, IMG submission 88705) | Marine eukaryotic phytoplankton communities from Atlantic Ocean - Tropical Atlantic ANT8 Metagenome | ecosystem: Environmental > Aquatic > Marine > Oceanic | place: Tropical Atlantic...
GTGAAAAGAAGTCGGCCGGCATAAAAGCCGATCAAGTCTGCTGAATCTTGTAATGGTAATCTTATAAGTTTCCCGTTTGTGTTGATAAGGTGATATGCGCCGGTGAAAAATGTCAGCGATTGTTCTACTAAGGCCAGTGTTTCATCTCCTGAATCCATTACGCGTGGCCATATGCCAATGTCCTTATGTTGTCCTTCAAATATTACTTCAGCTTTATCTAAAGGGTTACCGCGTTTCCAAATTTTTACTATACGAGGGTAGCCAGATTCCGTTAACGAATTCTCCCCCCAATCTGTGCCAATCAAAAGTGTGTTCCGGTCGAGCCAGGCAACACCGGATTTTGCCTCAGGTATTTCGAAGCCATCCTCAACAAAGTGTTTAGCTATTGCATCGAATTCACGATATACTGAAGCATCAGTGCCTCCACGAGAAAGTTTAATAAGGCAGCGTTCATAGTTGGGAGTTAGCCATGAACTCCCCTTATAAACCCAGTTTTCCTTCTCGGCTTTGGCTAGTTCATCAATACTTAGTACGGTTTCCCATTTAGGTGTAATGGATCGATAGGAATCGAGTGAAGTTCGACGGATAATACCTCGAACATTTTTGGAATCTTGCCAGAAGTTATATACGAATTTGCCTCGTAGTGATCCGTATGGAATACGGTCTTTCGCATTAAGTAGTGACTCTGATTGAGAGAGGAATTTTTCGTAGCGATCGTCCGATTGGAGTTCGTCGAAACATTCTTTATTGCGGGCGTGTACCCATTCTAGAGCCTGTTCGCCTTCAATTTCTTCGAGCCACAGGAACGGGTCATCTATATTTTGCGAACGTTCGGTATCCCCATTTACTAGATTTACATTCGCCATAACCAGTGAACAAAAAAGCAAGATACAAGTCTTCATTGCTGCGCTATATGCTAGCCTTTTAATTAATGTAAAACAATCAACAGCTTTTTGAAAAAGCTACTTTTTTTCCAAGTCTTTTCGCGGAAATAGAGGGGTGGGTTTATTGCAAGTATGTCCTTTGGGCAATCCGCCCCATTTTGCTTGGCTCAAATCATTAGGTAGTGTTTCGACACCGACTTGTTTAAAGATTTTCTCTGCAGTTTCAGGCATAACTGGCCAGATAAGCACAGCAAGAATACGACACGCTTCTGCAAGGTTGTATAGTACTTCGTTCAGCCTGTCTGATTTATCTTCCTGCTTGGCAAGCTTGAATGGTGCTGTCTGCTCAACATATTGATTGGCGCGATCCACTAATCCCCAGATGCTTACTAGGGCTGCTTGGATTTGATGTGCTTCATAATTTTTCCGTGCTTCAGCAATCCATTTTTCGGCATCAGCTGCAAGCTCGTCTGATTCTATCTCAAGAGTGCCATTTCGATAACGATTGAGCATGGAGAGTGAGCGGTTAACTAGATTGCCTAAGCCGTTTGCCAGCTCGGCAGAATAGCGGGCTTGAAAACTTTCGTCTGTCCAGTTTCCGTCCGGGCCAATATCGAGTTCTCTTACAACATAATAGCGAAATGCATCTACGCTCCATTCGTTAATAACATCGATTGGATTGACTACATTGCCCGTTGTCTTACTCATTTTTTGACCATCTTTTTGCCACCACCCGTGAACGAGGACTTGTTTGGGTAGTGCAAGTTCCATGGCCTTGAGCATTATCGGCCAGTAGACAGCGTGAAATTTCAGTATGTCTTTTCCAATGACATGAATATCAGCTGGCCATAAAGAGACTGCTTCTGGCTGGGATTTGAGTCCGATCGGTTCGGCGGCGGCGCTATCGCCTAGAGACGCTGGAACGCTTGCATAGTTACTTAGTGCATCGAACCACACATAGGTTACGTACTCCTCGTCGAACGGAAGTGTAATTCCCCATTCGAGTCGTGATTTGGGTCTAGAGATGCAGAGATCTTCTAAGGTGTTATTCTTGAGAAAACCAAGTACTTCGTTGCGGCGAGTTTCCGGTTGAACGAATTCTGGGTTATCCTCGATATGGTCGATAAGCCATTGTTGATGTTCGCTCAGTTTGAAATAGTAGTTGTTTTCTATTAACTCTGTTACTTCGCCATAGATTGGGTCAAACGTTCCATCCTCGCGTCGATCCTTATCGGTTAAGAATGTTTCTTGTCGAGCTGAGTAAAACCCACGGTATTCAGCCTGATAAAATTGATCATTTTTGTGGAGTTTTTGTAGCACTGCTTGCACGAAGTTCTTATGCCTTTCTGAAGAAGTGCGAACGAAGTCAGCATTTGATAGGTTAAGTGTCCCAGCGAACTTTTCCCATATATCAGCGAATTCATCACAATATATCTGGGGGTCCTTGCCCTCGGAATTTGCTGCAGACTGGACTTTTTGGCCATGTTCATCCAGGCCAGTAAGATAAAATACATCCTGCCCGAGACTGCGATGTGTTCGAGCGATAATATCAGTGATGACTTTCTCGTATGCGTGCCCTAGGTGGGGCTCGCCGTTGACATAGTCGATGGCGGTGGTCAGGTAAAACCGTTTACTCATCCGCGGTGCAGTATGCGCTCTTAGCCAAGCTCTTGGCAATCTTAGGGTGAACTGAGCAAGCCTAATTTCGGGTAGGCAGGATTATTGGCCCGGTTGAGGCTCTGGTGCAGGCCCTTGAATAGGCCCTTGAACAGGCCTCTGGGGAGTAAAGGGCTCAAGATCTTTCCCGTAATCCTCTGGCAGTTTAAGCGTGAGTCGAAGTTGCTCTAGCATTACAGGATTAAGAGGGGCGTTTGGTCGAAAGAAATCCTCCAATACTTGGCGTTCGAGTTGATCAAATGGTGGTAGTCCAACTCGATTTGTGCTTATGCCAATGGCTTTTTGGAATCGGTTGTGAAACTGGATGGCCAGAGATTTGTGCCCTACGAAACGATCGTCATCACCTATAGCAGCAAAAGTGAATGCTTGTGTCAGCATTCCCATGATAACTGATTTAGTCTGGTTATGATCAGTTTCGCCAGCATCTTCTTGCACGCGTGACACGCAATATTCGTCAAGGCTTAGTCCCGGTACAGGTATTGACTGGGGATATTGGCCTACCATGATCTTGTACCAATTAGCAGCTTCCTTCATGCGATTGTGAAGGTATAGGAAGTAGACGGCATTGCGCAGAAAGTTTTTATGACCAGTACTTATGTGTTCTGCCATCTGGGTATCTGTATCTGAAGCTCGGTCCTTTTTACGCTCTCCATCCATTTGTATTTCGTAGGCTTCATTAACTCGTCCAACAAGATCGCCATTATATCCGTAATTAAAGTTTGGAGGGGATGAGATTAAGCGGCCTTGCATATAGGCTTGTTGGAATGACTGATAAATGATGCGTCGCAGTTTTGTGAAGTCTCCACCGGCGGCTTCAACTTCCTCTAGGTTGAGCACGCCATCTGGCTTTCCGTCCTTACCTGTTACATCAAATCGATCGGTAACATCGTTAATTCCCTGTTGAGCCCAATAAATGGCATGCGCATCTTGAAGGCGCCATTCGAGTGGTCCCCATTGGTCGTCCACTTTTTTCATCTCTTCGGGATACATTTTAAACTCGTTTATGAGTCGTAAGCGTCTTACTTCGGCTTCTGAGCCTTCAGGGGGCTCTATCAAGTCAATGTAACCGTCACGCTTGTCACCAAGTACGCTTATCATGTCTTTACACCATGCCTCTTTGTAGAAGCGGTGAGCATCATCTAGATTATGACCTACCTTGTGCTGAAAATGCCAAGCCAGTTCATGATAAAGATGAGCGCTGTGAGGGTTATATTTCAGTCCTTGGTCGCGAATTAGTTCTATGCCGCGCTTAACCCAGTGCCACCTTACCTCTGGTGTTTCTATGCCATCAAACTTTACTGAGATATTGTAGGACATATTCCACGCTGTCACTCGCCAGACGTGGTCAGCATAAGGTTGCAGTTTAGTAATCCAGTCTCCTAGCTGGGCCATCTCGAAGAACTTGCCATCTTCTTGCATCTGCATGGCACGTACCCAGAGAACATTTGCTATCAAGCCTCGAAAGCCTCCTAGTACTACAGTTGTAAAAGCTAGAGTTGGCGGTAGGTTCTCAATTGGCTCAGTGTGGGTTAGGTTATTTTCTCGGCGAAAATTATTCATCCTGCTTTGACCGAAAAACACACTTAAAAGGCATGCTGCTGCCAGAGATAAGAGGATGAACTTGTATGGTTTGCCTTGGAGTTTCATTTATTTAGTTCATCGAGGCCGTCGGATTAGGCAATGCAAGTTCCTTACGCGTGAACATGAATGTTCCAAATGCCGAAATTAACCCAGACATGAATAGGATAATTCCCGTGAATGCCCAAAATAGCGATGCCCATGTTATTGTTCGGCCAGAGCTTAAATTATCAACTGGCGAGTAATCCCAAACTGAATTGGTAACCCAAAGGATGCCTTTTGACATAAAAATTGCTACATCGTCCAGTACGGATGGGGCGGTCTTGCGACCAGTTTCATGATCTACTCCTGATATGCCTTTCTCTTCAACGATCTGCTCAAGTGTTCCAGTAGAAGCGGAAATTAGTAAGATTCCAATCGACATGAATGCTGCAACTGGGAAAGCAAGAAAACTTGAAGCCATCAAGCCGATTGCAGATATAAGTCCCAGCCAGAAATATATGATCAAAAGACCACGGAATAGATTTAACCCAAATCCACCATCGTGATACAGGATAGAGGGTCCATCTTTATTTAAGAACACGATTGGTTTTTCGTTAAGGTTGAAGAAATTGACTACTACACGGCCATGATTGGGACCTTTTTGATCCGGGACTATTCCGCCTTCTAGGTTTAATTCCAGTTCATGGAAAACACTTGATCCGACAGTTATCTGTTTTGGCTGTTCATTAACTGGCCAGTGTTTGCCGGTTCCAGCACCAACGGTCCATGTGCAAAGATGTGATTTTGGATCATATTCATCGCCGGCGTTAAATTTATACCTGAGGTAGATTGGTCGTTTGTTTATTTCATCTACTTTGTTGGTGTCGATTTGAAAAACCCATTGGTAACTTTGCCCAGGCAGAATTATTTCCGTGGTGCCTTTATACATTTGAATGGCTTGATGTTCCAATTCTTCTACATCCTTGATTACTTCTGGGTTCTTTTCTGCTTGTTCCACCAAACTTATGTAATCTTGCCCTCGAAGTGATAGAATGTGCTCTGGATTAGTGACACTCATCCTTAAAGCTTGTTCACTATCTGTGTATTGGCTCTTGCCTAAGGCTACCAGTTTGCAATAAGCGTAAGCCCGTGCCCGGTTAAGCCTGAGATCCAGTTCTGGAAGATTAACTTGGCTACGAGAAACGAGCACTTCGTTTCGTAACTTGTCTTGTTCTGAAGGGCTTAATTCGTCTGAGCTAGATCGATTTTCTATAAGAAAATAAATTGCCAAACCTGTGGGAATAAGAAGTGCTGCGTTGAGAAGCATGATTCCTAACCACTTGCCCAGCCAAATTTGCCAGCGCGCGATCGGTTTAACCGCAACCATTTGTATTACATTGTCTTCGATCTCACGAGCCAGTGTGCCACATCCCATCCAGAGAGATGAAATTCCGAGTAGAGCAGTTGTAGCGCCAAGTGTGTAAGTAAGTACTAATTGAACCATCCCCTTAGCGGTGCCATCGCTCTTTATCATCAACGGCAACCCAAAGACAATGATCAGAAATGAAATGGCCATAGCCACAACAAACCGATACCTTACGGCGGCTTTAAAAGTTTGTTTTGCAATAGCCCACATGGTGTTTGGTTTTGCCTCAGTCGCCTAACAATCCACTTAACTTATCGTTGGCTTTGTCGAGGTCTTCCTTCTTTTTCGGGGTGACTGCCGACAGAGGAGTAGGATCAGTTTCTGTTTTTGATAATCCAGCCAATTTATCTGCCTTAATTGACTCTGATTTGTGTTGTGGAATTGATGGTTGCTTGATTGCAGGTTCTTCGTTGCGCGTTAGATGGTCGAGTGCACGGTCTGTCTTGTTTTGTCCGGTATCTCCGCGCAGATAGTCTGCCACTCGATGCCCCGAGGTAGCTCCGGAAGTTTCAGATTCCCTCTGTCGTGCTTGTTCGACAATGTTTAGGAATAAGCTTTCAAGATTTTCGGTAGGATTATCCACATGTACTTCCTCAGACTGAGTATCTTCGCGAATAAGTGTTAGTACTTTATCCATAGTCTCTCTCGAGAGAGCAGGGGATGTTATCCGTGTGGCATTACGATTGGATAATAACTCTTTCATTGTTCCAATCGCCTGCACTTTGCCTCCATAAAGAATCATGGCTCTATCACATACATCCTCAACATCAGAGAGTAAGTGGCTTGATAGAATGACTGTCTTACCTCGTTCGGCTAGTGTCAGAATCAAATCTTTAATTTCACGGCAGCCGATAGGGTCTAGACCAGAAGTTGGTTCATCGAGGATGACTAAGTCTGGATCATTGATTAGAGCTTGAGCTAAACCAATACGGCGCTGCATGCCTTTTGAGAATTCTCCAACATGTCGACGTCGAGCGTTCTCCAAACCGACCATTTGAATCAATTGTTCTGCGCGTTCTCTCCGTTCCTTTGATTCAATATGAAAGAGGCTCCCAAAAAAATCGACTGTCTCCTCTGAATTTAAATACCGGTAAAGATAGGATTCTTCTGGTAGATACCCGAGGCGGGCTTTGGTCTGAACGTGGCGAGGAGAATGTCCAAAAACACTGATGCGACCTTTTGATGGGTATAGAAGCCCTAGGAGCATTTTGACCGTGGTAGATTTACCGGATCCGTTGGGGCCTAGTAGGCCAAAGACTTCGCCTCGCTTGACTTCGAAATCAATGCCGGACACGGCACGGGCTTTAGGTCGGCCCCAAAAGTCTTTAAAAACTTTAGTGAGTCCTTGAGCGGAGATGACCGTTTCTGTTGAGTTCATTTTGCTAAATCGCTTTAGAAAAGCGAATGCCTGTTAGGCTGTCTGTGGTGAAGGATTAGCGGCAGGTAAAGAGTCTTCCTTATCAATATTTGGCTCAAAAGCTTCAAGTTCCTCGCCTTGGCGAACTAATCGAGCACTATTGAAAACTACAATTAATGAACCTGCATTATGTAGGATCGCTGCAACGATTGGATTAATCACCCCATAACTGGCACCAATAATTCCAACTATAATAAAGAGAATTCCAAAAAGAAAATTCTGATTGATCACTGTACGTGTTTGTCGAGAAAGACGCACAAGAAATGGAAGTCTTCGAAGATCGCTGTTCATAAGTGCAATTGTAGCACTCTGGATGGCGACTTCACTTCCTGCTGCACCCATTGCAACTCCCATGTCACCTGCAGCAAGCGCTGGTGCATCGTTGACGCCATCACCAATGACTGCAACACGATAACCACGTTTTTTTAGGTCGCTTACGTAGTCGACTTTGTTTTGTGGAAGACATTCGGCAACAACTTCAGCACAGCCAATTTCCGCGGCTACACGCAAAGCTACAGGTTTACGGTCGCCAGAAACCATGGCTACACGTTGAACCCCGGAATTGAGCAAGTCAGCCAGTGCTTCTTTAGCTTCACTTCTTGTAGCGTCTTGCAGGCCAATCCACCCAATGCAGACGCCTTCTCTGGCTACATATAACAAACTGTATCCTTCTGCTTCTTTTAAATCGACCTGAGATTCAAAGTCATCTCCCACGCCATTATCTCGTAGCCACTGTGCACGGCCGATTACGATATTGGCACCTTCTACTTTTGCTTCTACACCTTTGCCGGCTGTTTCCTTGAAATCACTAGGATCGGTTAGGTCTAAACCAGCTTCTTTAGCAAGAGTTGCTAGCGCTTTTGCAGTTGGATGGTTACTGAATTTTTCTGCTGTAGCCGCGATTTTTAGCAGTTCGGCTGGCTTAATGTCTCCTTGTGGTGCTAGGCGACTGACCGCTAATTGCCCAGTCGTCAATGTGCCGGTTTTGTCGAAAACAAATGCGTTTATTCGTGCTGCAATTTCTATATCTCCTACGTTTTTGATAAGTACTCCCAAACGTGCTGCAGAAGCCAGAGCTGCTACCATTGCTGTCGGCGAGGCAAGAATAAAGGCGCAAGGGCAGGCTATTACAAGTACTGATACCACGCGTTCAATATCATGAGTAAAAAACCAGACTATAGCAGCAATAACCAACACAAGCGGTGTGTAATAGCCCATGTACTGATCTATAATGCGCATGATTGGTAACTTAGTTTGTTCCGCAGATAAAATAAGATCACGAACGCGCCCAAATGTTGTATCTTCACCAGCGCGCGTTACTTCGACTTCAAGTACTCCATTAAGGTTTGTTGTGCCGGCGAATACTTCGTCTCCACTGCTTTTGTCTACAGGAAGCGATTCTCCAGTAATATTTGCCTGATTAATAGACCCCTGTCCGTTGATGATTTTGCCGTCCGCTGCGATATTGTCTCCAGGGCGAATTCGTATGACATCCCCAATCTTTAATTCTGATGCAGGAACCTCTTCTTCTTCTTTGCCAATAATACGCCGAGCTTTGCTCGGAGTGAGTTTCACTAGAGATGCAATGGAAGCACGAGCTCCAGCAGCTGTACGAGTCTCGATTAATTCCCCAAGCAACATGAAAAACGCTACGATACCAGCAGTTTGGTAGCCGCCAAGTTGTGATTCGCCAGAGGCGATTGCTGCAAGAAACGCGATGGCTACAAGTTCGTTTATTGTGAGCATCCCTCGTTTTATATCTTTGACAGCCAGCCGGAGGATGGGGAATCCAAGAATCATAGCACCTATGAATGCGCTAATGCCCGCGACTTGATTGTCAGTTCCCGAGAACCATTCCATGATGAATGAGTTAGCGATAAACACCACCCCTGCTATCATTGTGGTTAATCGAAAATTGGTGTGTTCGTGATCGTGGCCGCAACTATCACAATCATGATCATGATCGTGATTCAGTTCTTGTGTTTCTTTGCGGCCTATAAGAGATGAAACTTGCATATTGTGTAAGTATTAAAGTGTGTTGTTTTAATATTCAAGGAACTTGGCCTTCAATTAATTTAGGCTTAGCTGGAGTTCGGTTTAGCCAGATACGAGGTTGGCGTCCGGAGAGATAAAAAATATCAACTGCATTAGTGAGTACGCTTTGCATAGTCTCAGATACTAAACGCTGTCTAAACAGTTCAGGGTTACTTTCGTAAAAAGGTTTTTGGTCAGTGAATGACTTTGCTTCGGCTTCTACTGAGGTTAATAGCCGATCTGCGGTGGTTTTCCCGCCACTTTCAATTACTCTGGCTTGTCCTTCAGCGTTGGCAATAATACTGATAGCTTCAGCGCGAGCAGTACTAACTTTTTGTTGACTCTCTTGTTGAGACTTAAGGAAGGCATCGTAAGCTGGTTTAACCCCGATTGGAACCGTGACATCTAGTGTCAGTGAATTTACTTGAATTGGCAGATCATGAGTTTGATTGACAACCTTAATAATTCGTTCACGTATGTCATTTTGCAAATCTGCCTGACGGGTATATGCGTTTAGTGAACTTCGACTGGCAGAAGCATGATAGACTGCGTTGTCCAATGCTGACTGCAGGAAGTTTGTGACATTGTTAAACTTGAACTCATAAGCTTGAATGGTTGTGTCTGAGTCCTTGAGACTGAAATTCATCTCTGCTTGTATATGTAAAGTGTTGCCGTCTCCAGTCAGAGTATAACCATCGTAATCGGGAGCAAATGCATAGCTATCTTGTGGATCTTCTTCGTCTGTTGTTCGCCAGCCTACATCGGAAGTGATGGTTCGATTTTGGTTTACTGGAATCTTTACGATTTCATCGATAGGGTAGGGCCATGCAAAGTGCAGGCCCGATTCAAGTACAGGGGACTTGAATTTTCCGAAACGCAATTGTAATGCCTGATGCCCGCTATCCACTTTTGTGATGCCTGATCCCAGAAAGGCAATTGCTAGGATTACCATAAAAACACGAATAACCTTGAAACTGCTCTGTAGAGCCTCGGCTAGTGCGCGTGTTCGGGCATCATCAACAACTTCCGTATGATCGTGAACATGATGCTCTTCAGTAGAAGGTTTGCTGCCCTGAGTTTGTTTTTCTTCCTCGCTCATTGCCTTTATTCCTTAGAAGCCTTGTTAGGTTGAGTCAACAGGTTGAATGGAGGTGTGTTTGGATCGAGGATCAACGTGGCATTGTCCTTAAGTGAACCTTCTAAGGCATTGAGATTGAAAAGAAAGTTGGCTAGCTCTGGGTTTTTTTCAAACTCTTTGAAATACTGAGCAGATGCAGCTTCTGCTTCACCTCGAAGGACCTTTGCCTTTGCTTCTGCTTTAGCGAGAATTTCATTGGCTTTAAGATCAGCTTCAGCTTTGAGCATTTTTGCTTCGCGTTCACCTTCAGCTTCAATCTTTGTAATGCGAGCTTGGCGTTCAGCTTTCATTCGTTCGAAAACCGCGGTTGTTACGGCTGCCGGTAATCCCAAACGCTTAATGCCAACCATCTTAATATTTATTCCGAAAGTTGAAGTATCCTTTGTTACTTCGTCTCTCATTTTGTCTTCTATCTCTGAGAGTTTAATTAAGTCTGCGTCAGTATTTACAATTTGCTCAAAAGTGTAATTGCCAATAACGGAATTTTGGGCACTGCGTACAGTAGACTCTAAAGTCTTGTTGGCTAGTGATAAGTCGCCGCTAAATTTTTGGAAGAATTTTAGTGCGTCACTTATCTCCCATGTGGCAAATACTTTAACTAAAATAGGTTTGCCTTCTGTGGTGCTGGTTGTTTCAAAAGTCCACTCTGAGTTCTGAATGCGTTTGTCGAATTTGTACACCTCGTTTATTGGCCATGGGAATCTAAAACGGAAGCCGGCTTCGATATCAGCCTTTCCGGTTTTAGGGTTTATCACTGGATTTCCAAAGGTAGTGCGAATTGCTACTTCTGTATGCCGCACCTGATAGCTCAACAGCATGAAGCCGAAAATGACCACGAGGATGGTACCGATTGTCAGTGTAACACGATTTTTTTTCATTGTTATTAAATTATATTAATTAGTTTTCTTGGTCGACAGTTACGTTCAATAGGTCTTGTCTCAACTGATCCTGTAGCTCGAGATTGATGACATCTCGATTAGCTGGATCTGATAAAATATATTTACGTGCACCTTCTGTTGCTTCCTTGAAGCTCTCTAATTTCATCCGAGTCTTATATACAGATGGTGCACTCTTAAAGGCGGCGATCTGGTTGGCAAAGCGTGTTGCTTCTGCCTCGGCTATCGCAACTTTATTTGTACTTTCGCTTTTTGCTTTGGCAACGCTCTCTGCAGCAAGTGCTTCCGCTAGAGGGACTTTGCTTGCATCATACATTAATGCGGCTAAGCGATTGGTTTCAGCATTTAATTGAGCCACAATCACTTTCTCATAACTTTCAGCAACCCCTCCAGTCTCTTTGGATTTTTCGTTTTTGCCTACTGGAGGGTGAATATCCTGTAGACCTACAAATACAATTTCAGCACCCAAATTATGTTCATTTGATCGGTTTTGAATACGATCTTTTAATGTTTTTTGCGCTTCGGTTCTACCTGGGCCCATTAGCTCATCTATATCTACGCCTATTAGGTATTGTGTGACTTCTCGCATTGCCAGTTTTTTGAGCAATGAACCAGAATTTGAGTTATTTGTTACCCAGTTGTTTAGATTGTCGATACGATATTGCAAAGGAATGCTTACGGTCAGCAGGTTCACCGGGACTGATTCTGCAGCACTATTGGCATCGGCATCATTACTGGCAACTATCATATTAAAATTTTGCTCTGGATCTTGTCCTTGCCCACCGTGGTTGTGTTGATTAGTCCATAAAATAACCTTGGTGCCTGGCTGCTTTTCTTCCTCCTGCTTATTGTCGATAACGCCCAAAGTAAATGTCTGGATTTCGTCGGTTTTGTACTTATAAACTTTATCTATTGGCCAAGGCCATTTTAGGAGAAAACCAGCTTCACGAACTCCAATGTTTTTACCAAAACGTTCTAGGAGTGCCTTTTCGTTGGCATGGACCACTACAAAACTACTACTGAAGAATAATACTACAAATTGTATGCCAAGAATCAGGGCTAATTTTTGTTCCAGATATCGGTAAAACCATGTTTCCGATACTTTAAAGCCAAATTGATAATCAAGAGCGTGGGCTGCTGTAGAGATTAGCCCTCCTGGCTGACCGAGCAGTCCGATTAATCTACTATCGTAAAGCAATCTGGCCTTTTTTCCATCAACACGAGGTCTATAAATTTCGAGTATCAGTGTTACAATATTTTCTACAGCGGAAACTGTGAGAACAATGAATACCAACCATGTGATCCACTTATCCCACAAAGGATAGCCGAAATAAGAAGCTGTCTGAGAGAGAACCACTGCTGTTCCTACAACTGAGCCAAGTAACATGTAGCTGGCGCCAGGTCTTAGTAGTTCCTGCCCATCCATCCTTGCCAATCCGGCAGAAAATTTGCCCATTATGAATAGTATTATTACAAAAAGGCTATTGAACATTATTGGGATTACTACTTGTCCTGAATCAGGGCCAGTCCATTCGTTTAGTTTCCCTGAAATCAACCAAACGCCGATGATTTGGCATAATAACACGATTATAGAAAACCCAGGAACAACCCATTTTTCAAATTGTCTACGTGCATTTCGAGCAGGGTAAGCATCTTCCGCTGCACCACTGAAAAGGGATTCATTTCCTTTGGATTGATCCAAAGCCTGCATCTCTAGTTCTTCCTGGCTTTCCCGGTCGATCAAATGTGCCTGTATGAAACTAAAGAATGATATCAAGGTGCCAATGCCAAGAAGTACAACACCTGCAAGACCTACGTTTGATCCAGCTTTTAAAGCTAAAACAAGTGATCCTATAGTGACGGCCAACAGGGTAAGCCCATTGACGAATCCGAGTTTTTTGGAATTTTGTTGTTCCATTATGTTAATTCACGATCTTCAAACAACCAAAGGGCTCCCGTCAAGGTAGCCCCAGTATAACCTATAAGGTATAGAAATGCTTGGCCAAGATATGCGAGAGGAATTGTTTCCTTTCCAGACAATACGTCAGCCAGCCAAAAATTCTGCCAATTTGGGATTACAGTGTAAAGTATCGAAGCCCACCATATTCCGTCTTCAGTCTTTTCTAAAAACAACCAGTCTGACATTAGTCCCAAAAAAAGGACGCCAGAGCAAACTGCAAGTGTGGGTAGTAATTCGAGTCTGGTGGAACAAGCCAGAGCAAGTGCAGTAAGGATAAGCACAGCGAACAATAAAAGAACAGAGGCCGGAATTAATCGCCAATCCACTGTGCGAGGATCTGCACTGGCACCTGTTGTTGCAGCTTCTGTTGACAATATTATGGCAAACATTGCAGTGGTCAGTACCACTAAGGCAATTACAGTCGTAAAAACAAAGCGCACCTGAAGAAAGTAATTAAGGAATCCTCCAATTACATAAGATGCTAAGAGCCCTCCAAAACAATATATCCCAAAGGAAAAGGTATCTGCTGAGCCGTAGGCATCATATGCCATGCGGCTGGCAAGGAGGCATGCAATAAGGTTTGTATAAATCAAAATTGATAATGCACCGGACAAACCTAAATATTTTCCAAGAATAAATCTTGCTCGACCAACCGGCTTGGATAATACGGCCAATGCTGTACCAGATCGAATTTCCCGGGCTACTGAAGATGAAGCGCAAAGCACTGCGCCCAAAAGTCCCGTAACCAAAGAAACGGCAAGCAGGCTGGTTTTAACAATTTGAACGTCATCTCCAAAACCAAAATAAGGAACTATCGACAGGAACACACAGAAAAAGGCCGAACACGTCATCAACAGAAGGAAAACAGGTTGCTGTACCACCTCCATAAAAGCATTAAAAGCTATGGTTCCGAACTGTCTCATTTACCGAAACGGGGCGGAAAACATACCGACCAAAAAATCAAATGCAATGGGTTTCTCTTTTAAAATGGAACCAAATTTAGGTATCAAGCAATTTAAAATTTAAAAGTTTGTTGACTTACTTCAATAATCATTGTTAATTGCGAACGGTTTGCATTTAAAGCTGACAACTAAAATTTTAGCGATTATCTGTTCTATACAGATATTTGTGTTGTCGACTTCTGTAATATCCCCAGATTTGCACTTTTTGGTATTTCATAGCCAATATAGTGACCATTCTTCAAATTCGGTTAAAACGTGTTCTGGGCATCATCATGGAAATACTTCCGAAAACGAGGATTTACCAGATGATGAGCAAAATTGCCCTGTAATTATGTTATCGAAGGGGCTTACCGCATTTGAGGTAAGTGTTCCTGAGTATTGGGGGTATGTTGATTACCGTTTAGTTCAGTTTATAGAGCCAGAATCATTTTCTTCTGAATACTGCAAGCGCCTATTCTTAAAGCGTGCGCCTCCTCTTGTTTAACTTCCAAAAGTAGAAGTCATCTAATTGTTACTAAGCTCAGTCGTAATGTACATTGAGCTTCTTTGAGTCTGATTAATCTCTTTTTGACAATTGTCTTTGATGATTTTCATTTACCACTTGGAAGTATAAAAAACTCAAATCCTAAAAAAGTGTCATAAATTGATATTAGGTTTTTAAAAACAAATTAAACAAAAAAATTAGTAAACTATGAAATTTAAAAAATACTGTATAAATGCATTTAGAGTCGCATGTGTGTCGACAATATTCGCTGTGCTTCTCTCTGGGTGTGGTCAGTCAGAGACTGGATCTGTCCATGATGGCGATACCCATGGGCATGCGCATTCAGCTGGTGGACCTCCCTGTGTTATCGTGTCGACGACTGATCTCATGGGAATTGTTGAAGCTATTGCCGGTGATTCAGTTGAACTTCACTGCTTTGGTAAGGGGAATCAGGATCCTCACGCACTTGATATTCTTCCTAGCTACGTCCGAGAAATGAATGATGCGGATCTTTGGATTCAGGTTGGAAATGATATTGAGGCAGCATGGTATCCAGATCTTATGGCAAATGTGAAGAATCCCAAAATTAACCAAGGTGCCTCAGGTTTCATAGATACATCTAAACGGGTTATGCCTTTGGAGGGAGCTGTGGGAAATGTATTGGGTATTGGGCATTCGAGTGGCTTACATCCTTCAGGAAATCCACACTATTTACTGGATCCCATTGAAGGTATTCGAGCGGCCAACCTTGTGGCCGATCGATTAAGTGCAATCTTACCTGAGAAAAAAGATAAGTTTCAGCAAAATTTTGAAAAATTTCGCAAGCGTTTAGCTGATGCCTTAATCGGGCCTGAGTTGGCCGCTCGTCATGATATTATCAAGATTGCTGACTTGTATCTGAGTGGTGAGTTAAATGATTTTTTATCTAAACAGGGGGATAAGATTTCACTGGGTGGGTGGTTGGGGCAACTCGTAAAACATCGCGGTACACCCATTGTAGGTGATCATGATCTGTGGCCGTATTTTAGTCGTCGAATAGGATTTTCTGTTGTGGGATATTTTGAGCCCGAGCCTGGAGTTACGCCTACTACAAAACATTTGCGAATTCTAATTGACCAAATGAAAGCCGAATCTGTTTCGATTATTTTTTCAGCGCCGTACTTTGATGAAAGGCATGCTCGGTTTGTCTCTAAAAATACAGATGCACGTGTGCTTCCGATGTGTCATCAGACGAAGGCGAGGTCTAATACGGAAACCTATTTTGATATGATTCAACATAACATGGAAACCGTGATCGCTGCATTAAATAAGAATCAGAATTAAGAAGCTAATAAAGGTTTTTTTGCCTAAATGAGCGAAGATATTTTACAACAATTAGGACTTGAGCCTTCTGCTCCCAAAAGTGAGAAGACTAATGAATCTATAGAGAAATTTACCGACAAGGTCTTGTCGAAAAAAGATCCAATTGTTCAGGTCAAAGAAGCCACCTTCGCTTATGGCAGGAATGTAATTTTGGAATCTGTGGAGATGCAGATTTGTGATAGTGAATTTTGGTGTTTTATTGGTCCTAACGGTGAAGGGAAAACCACTTTGATCAAGGCACTTCTTGGTGCATTGAGGCCGAAACGCGGCATTGTTCAATTGCGGGCCGATTTTGCACGTAGAAGCCGTATAGGCTTCGTGCCGCAGAAGTGTGATTTAAATCCTAGCGTTCCGACTACAATTCAGTCCTTTGTTATTCAAGGAACAGCTGGTCTAAATGTGGAGGAATCGAAGCTTAAGCGCCGAGTTCAGAAATCGCTCGAAGTGATGGGAATTCAGCAAATCCGTGATCGCAGTATTTGGAGGGTTTCAGGGGGACAACGGCAGCGAGCAATGGTCGCTCGTGCTTTAGTGAGAGATCCTTTGTTGATGATTGTTGATGAGCCAACTGCAGGTTTGGATCTTGCTGCATCTTCAGGACTCTTAAAAACAATTACCAAACTTAATCGTCAACATCGAATTACTGTGATTTTTGTGACTCATGACCTGCAATTGGCTGGTCGTTATGCAACTCACTTGGCCGTCTTCAAGAATCGGCGAGTCAAATGTGGCCCGGTGAGAGAAACACTAACAGGTGAAAACTTAGAAATGGCGTTTGGCGTTCCTACGCAAGTAAGGCCGGAAACCTCTGGAGGATACACCGTGCAGGCAAATGTTGAGCAACCGGAAATTTTAGTATGATTTTAGAATTTCTTGAATCGTGGTCGTTGTTTTCGCAGACGTACATTAGTGCGCTACTAATTGGTGCCTTGTTATCGCTCATGGGTGTTGTGGTTGTGGCCCGTGGTAATATTTTTGTTGCCGCTGCTTTGGCGCAAGCTTCTGTGTTGGGGGTTGCTTTGAGTTTGTTTTTTGAAATAGGACAACCCGTTTTATCTGCTGTTCTCTGTTCGGTTGGTGCCTCGTTGTTAGTGTCCCGAAAGCATCAGGAAGGGGGAGTTTCTACGAGTGAAGAAATGACGGGCTGGATCTTTTTAGCCGGAGGAAGTGTATCAGTGCTCTTGTTGGTAAGAATGCCCTATGGTTTGAAAGAGATTCAGTCACTATTTTCTTCTAGTATCATAGGCGCTAGCTCATCAGATATTATTGTTTTCGGTGTGCTTCTTTTCATGTTTGTTGGGTTTCTTACCCTTCTGATGCGGCGTTTAACACTATACTTGTCTGATCCTGTGATGGCTGCCGCCGTGGGTGCTAATATTTTCCTTTGGTCAATTGCGATTTCGAGTGCCTTGGGGCTAGTAACTGGATTGGCTATTCGTTCCTCAGGTATGCTCTTTACTTTCGGGTCTATGATTTTACCCGCTCAAATGGCCAAGATTATCTGCCGTAATATATCAGGAATGTTTTTGGTGGCGCCTCTGATGGCACTTTTCTGCATCATGTTCGGTTTGGTTTTGGGCAATTATTATGATCTTCCACCAGCTCAAACAGTTGTTGCATTAATGTGCTTTTTACTATTGCTGACTTGGATTTTTCGATGGGTATTCGATTACGTTTTTCTAGTTGGTAATTCTGCGGGAGATAATTGATGTTATGAGATTTAAAGAAATAGAAATAAAAAACCATCACAAAGGATTTACTCTGATCGAGCTGTTAGTTGTGATTGCAATAATTGCAATTTTAGCCGGATTGCTATTGCCCGCATTGGCAATGTCGAAAAATAAAGCAAAGCAGATTCATTGTTTATCCAATATGAAACAAATGGGTATTGGATTCATGCTTTATTCCGAGGATTTCGATGGTGTTTTACCTTCGACTGCTCATCTATCCCTGCGCCCTGAAAATATTTGGATTAACACTCTCGCCCCGTACGTGGGAGATGTTGACGAAATTAGATTTTGCGGCGCAGATCCTAAAAAGGCGTTAAAAGAAAAAAATGACGGAACAAGCTACATTTTAAATGAGTTTTTGACCGTCCCCAGGTTGGATCCATTTGGTAATATAATTGAGCCTTTGCCAAAAATTGATCAACTCAAGGATCCCTCGGCAACTTGTTTATTATTTGAGGCTTCCGAAAAATATGGAGTTTCCATTTTCAATGATCATACGCATTCGCGATTTTGGCTAGTGGGAGGATGGGACAGCTTTATAAACGATGTTCAGCCCGATAGGCATAGACTTGGAAGTGCAGTTAAAGACCGTTCATCAGGTAAAGCTAATTATCTTTTTGCAGATGGGCATGTCAAAGCCGTTGATGCATCTAAAATTAAGTCAATGTTTAAAGCTAAAATTAATCCAGCTAAGCCATCCGGTTTTAAATTTTGAATAAAATAAACAAACAAATACAAACAACAAAAAAACTAAATTTTTTTATGACGAAGAAAATACTAATTATATTAAGCCTGCTACTAGTGGCAGTGTCAAAAAATAATGTAAATGCTCAAGAACATGAAAAATGGGCTATAGGTCACGGGGATTTAACTGTCGACTATGTTGATTCTGAGTGGGTTTTTTCCTTCCATCAAGAGAATGAAGACCATGATCAAACAATGGTCTTAGATCAAAATAGCAGAAATATTATTCCTGATGTTTCAACGTTTGATTTTCTTGGCAAGGCAGGAAGTCCTATTTGGATCATTCCTCAAATCACTACCGAAGGTATTCCATTTATGGGGTTTAATTCTAATCTAACTGTCAAAGGAATCTTTGAGCAAGATTCTTTCAATGTCCATTTGACCAGTGTTAATGCCCCGGGCGACTTCTTTATTTGGACATCAAGCGTTAATGGAGTAGAGGTGAGCATGAACTCAATGGATGGCCTTGGGGAGTCAGACGTATTGAAGTTCCCAGCAAGATCTCATTTCCACAAAAATTTAGGTTTTAGTTCTCCTGGTACTTACTTATTAGGATTTACAGCTAGTGGTATTCTTGCAGATAGCGGGCTTACTATTACAAGTGAAGAGTATATTGTGAAATGTGAATTGAATGTACTTTCTGAGGGCGAAGTAGATTTGGAGATAGTGTATGAGGATGGAAAATTGGGAGCAGAGCTTCTTGCTATAGCTCATGATGACCACGGTGATGAAGATGGAGACGACCACGGTGAAGATGACCACGGTGAAGATGACCACGATCATGATGGTGTCGAATACCCGGTAAATGAGGTGGCTCTACGAGTGAAAGCCGGATCAGTAACACTGGTTCCAGATAATGCTGCGTTTAGTTTTCTGGGTCATCCAGGTGAAGTGTTTTATGAGTTGCCACAAAATGAAGAGGATGGAGTTCTCTTTTTTGGTGTCGCTTCTGATGAGTTAGAGGAAGGAGTGTTTGCAAATGATCAGGTTCAAATGAACTTGAAGTCGGTTGAAGGTCCTGGAGAGGTGTATCTGTATGCAACGGATAGCTTTGGGCAGCCTAACGTATTCTTCAACACAGCTGATGGCATAAGTGAAGCGGATACATTTGTGACGA
>Ga0115011_10001153_pt1 | contig 19376 bp, 13 predicted proteins | sample TroAtlMetagenome_2_FD_88705 | JGI IMG/M metagenome (GOLD analysis project Ga0115011, IMG submission 88705) | Marine eukaryotic phytoplankton communities from Atlantic Ocean - Tropical Atlantic ANT8 Metagenome | ecosystem: Environmental > Aquatic > Marine > Oceanic | place: Tropical Atlantic...
CCAAAGTCAGCATTAAGAACGGTCTCATCCGCAAATACTTTCTCTCCATCTTCAAGCTCTACTCCTGTCACATTTCTACCATCGAGGGTAAGTTGTTTGACCGGAGAATTAAGACGTATGTCAACTCCATGCTCTTCACAAACCTTAGCCATTCCTTGAGATATTTCACTAAGACCACCCGTGACGTGATAAACGCCATATGCATGCTCAACATATGGGAGTATTGCAAAAGCACCTGGACAATCCCAGGCCGACATTCCCAAGTACTTAGACTGAAAAGTGAATGATAATTTTAATTTATCACTCTTGAAGTAGTTACCCAATACACCTATCAAAGACTTCCCAAGTGATAACTTGGGTATAGCCTTGAGTAGATCGAGAGAAAGAAATCTTTTAAATGAAGAATAATCTTTTTGTAAGCAAGGATACATTTTTTCAAAACGCTCACTTTCGGTTTTTAAAAACTTCTCGTACCCTTCTCTACTACCTGGAAAGTTAGTGTCGAGTTGCTGGATCATGGCTTCCTTAACCGTTGTGGGTTCAAGGCGCACATCATCAAATTGAAGCCTGTACATTGGCTCTAATTTAGTAAACTCCATGTAGTCATCAACATTTCGACCCGCTTCCTCAAAAACCTCATCGAGAATAAACTTCATCATCAAAAAGGTGGGACCCACATCGAACTTGTAACCATTCTTAACAATGGCCGCATTTCTACCTCCCACGCTTTTTTCCTTTTCAAAAAGAGTCACTTTAAAACCTCTTTTAGCAAGTAGCATCGCAGCAGTGAGACCTCCGGGACCTGCACCGACAACATTTATTTTTTTAACACTAGACAATATACTTAGAGGATTTTGGTTTTGGCTTATTTCGTATAATAACTACGGTAGTTAAAGCAGTAATATTGATATTGGCGACAATAAATTCAACCTCTCAAAAAACGTATTTCTCAGTATTATAGATTTAATCAAAATTTAACTTATTGAACTAATGCTGATATACTTGCCGGTTAAAACATTGACCCTAAAGTAAAATAATGAAAATCCCTATGAATCGCCTATTCTTTTTACTCGCTGCTCTTTATTTACCATTAAGTTACTCAAATGCCAGAGAGGCAAAAGAATATGATAATGATATCAATTACGATGAATTAAAAGTTCCTCACTATGACCTGCCGAAGCTTTTAATTGGTCCAAACGGTGAAAAAATATCAACTGCCGATAAATGGGAAAATATTAGAAGACCTCAAATACTATCTTTATATAGCAACCTCATTTATGGGCGTGTACCTGAACCAGAAAAACCAATAAATATTACTTTCAAGTTAGTCAAAGAGGACAAGGGCTTCATGAAAGGAAAAGCCACAAGAAAAGACATTGATATAATAATCAGCAACGATAAAGACTCAAAAACTATGCGTTTCCTAGTTTTTTCTCCTAATGGAGTTGAGGGCCCCGCACCAGCATTTTTAAAACACAGCTTTAATAACACAAAATCCAATGATTTCGACGCTTCACTATTAAGAAAAGGAAAACTTAAAAATGGATGGCCTCTAGGAGAATTCTTTGATCGAGGATATGGATTTTGTGCCGTTTACCACGAAGATCTAGTGGGTCACAACGAGGTTAGTTTTAATAATAGCATTCACAAACTTTTCTACCCCAAAGGCCAAAGTTTTCCAAAAGCGAGTGAATGGGGTGTTATTTCAGCTTGTGCATGGGGAGCAATGAAGGCAATGGACTATCTAGAAACTGATAATGATATAGATCATAAAAGAGTTGCAATAATGGGGCATTCAAAAATGGGAAAAACTACACTTTGGACTGCTGCCCAAGATGAAAGATTCGCATTAGCAATTGCAGCGCAGTCGGGTTGTGCAGGAGCTGCGTTATGGAGAAGAAAATCTGGAGAGACTCTTAAAAAAATGGTCACTCGTTTCCCATATTGGTTATGCAGAAATGCATGGAAATTTGTAGATCAAGAGGATGATCTTCCAATCGATCAGCACATGCTACTCGCTTGTATTGCTCCGCGACCGGTTTACGTACACAGCGGAGTCAAAGACACTTGGGCAGACGGAAGAGGTGAATACCTTTCAGCTTTCCATGCCAGCGAGGTATACAAGCTATATGGTAAAAAAGCATTAAATGCTGAAGAATCGCCTCCAGTAGGTAAAGCTATTATAGAAAGCCATGTAGGCTACCACATTAGAGAAGGTGGTCACTCAATCCAAAGCTTTGATTGGAAAAGATTCTTGGATTTTGCCGATTATCATTTAAAAAAATAGAACTTTCTTAAACAATCAATTGGTTCAATGCCTAAAATTTTAATCCTGATTCTGTGCTACTTTCCCCTGTTGCTTAAAGCCGACTGGTCAAAATTTCGTGGCCCAACTGGTGAAGGAATCTGGAATTGTTCAGAATTACCCCTCAAATTAGACAAACCATCTCGTGTATGGAAAAAGAATATCGGAGGTGGTTATAGCGGCATCACTGTAAGTGATAACAAAGTTCTCACTATGGATCGACCATCCAAAAAAAATAAAGAACGAGTTCTATGTTACAACGCTGAGGACGGCAAACTTATTTGGACCCACGAATACGATACAAACTATTCTGGACTAAGTTATGACAGTGGCCCTAGAGCATCAGTCACCATTAAAGATGGTAAAGCGTTCTCTTTTGGATCACTGGGACACATTCACTGCCTTGATATAAAAACTGGTAAAGTTTTATGGAAACATGAAAGCAGAGAATCCTTTGGAGCAAAAAGACCAACTTGGGGTTTTGCGTCTTCTCCAGCAATTTGGGAGGATTTAATCATTTATCAGATTGGAGGTTCCAGTGGAGGATATGTAGCACTTAACCCAAATACAGGGCAAAGAATTTGGTCGTCTTCAGATGACCCAGCAGGATACGCAATGCCTGTATTTGTACAACATGCAGGACAAGAATTAATGTTAGCCTGGACACCAGAAAACATTAGAGGAATGATTCCTAAGACAGGTGAAGTTCTGTGGTCCATTCCTTATAAGATTAAATACGGCGTTTCCATAGCACTCCCAATTTATTATGAAAACATTGTTCTTGTTTGTGGTTATTGGCACGGATCCAAAGCCATTCAATTAGGAAAAGATTTGAAGTCAGCCAAGTTATTATGGGAAGACGAAGAAAACATCCGCGGACTCATGGCTCAACCTCTGCAAAAAGATGGCCTAGTATACTTATTAGATAGAACAAATGGACTGACATGCTTTGAAATAAAAACAGGCAAAAGATTATGGGATGATTCTAAGGACCACTCGATTACACCTCCAGGCAGAAACCCTCAGGCTACCCTTGTATGGGCTCGAGATGGAAAACATGAAAATAGGGCACTGATATTTAATGCAAACGGAGAATTACTTTCAGCGACACTTAATGAAGAGGGTTTTAAAATTCATTCAAGGTCACAAATCACAGGCAAAACATGGGCTCACCCAGCATACAATAATGGACATATTTTTGCACGAACTGACAATGAGATCGTTTGTTGGAAACTGAAGCCCTAAATACTTAGGGCTTTAAGATTTAATTTTTCTCTGATCAACATAAGCCACCACCATTATAGCCATAAAGCTAAAAATAGTTAATAAATGTCCTATAAGAAATCCATCAATTGAAACAAAAAGCCCTCCAAAAACCTCTCTCGATTTCCCAACAAATGGTGGAGTGAATTTGAATGAAATTATGATTGCTACAATTGATAAAACGTAAATAAAAAATTGTCTGAAAGGCCACAACGCCGCGATAAATCCCAGCAATGGAACAGCAAACAAATATTTGGGATCTCCATTAGGATTTATAGATAATTTATATCCACTATAAGTTACTTCATTATAAACTTTGATCCACGGCAGAAAGAAAGCAAGCAATATGAGAGCACTAAGATACAAACGTAATTTTTGAGTAGTAAACATTGTTAAACTATAAAGACTTTAATTATCACAGCTATTTTTATACACTTCTCCTCTACATTCTATGTTACATCCATTACAATCACTAACATATTATAAAATATATTTAATTTTATAACATGTTAGAATTAAAACTTTTAATCCTAGAACTAATAAGCAATCAAAAGAAAGAAAAATGACCAATCAATTAGTACTAATCTTAATTTTTTCAGCGATTTCTTGTTTTGGAGCAACAAAACCTAATGTCGTTGTTATCTTAACCGACGATCAGGGTTGGGGTGACTTAAGCCTTAACGGAAACACAGACCTTTCTACTCCAAACATTGATTCATTAGCTGAGGATGGAGCAAAATTTGAGCGTTTCTTCGTTTGTCCAGTGTGTTCCCCTACCCGTGCAGAATTTTTAACAGGAAGGTATCATGTGCGAGGTGGAGTTTACAGTACATCAACAGGAGGTGAACGCTTAGATTTGGATGAAAAAACAATCGCCGATACATTTAAATCTGCAGGGTACACCACAGGAGCATTCGGCAAATGGCATAACGGAATGCAATACCCCTATCACCCAAATGGTCGAGGTTTTGATGAATTTTATGGTTTCTGCTCAGGACATTGGGGCGATTACTTCAGCCCTCCTTTCGAACTCAATGGGCAAATCATTAAAGGAAATGGGTTTTGCATTGATGATTTCACTGACAAGGCCATCGCCTTTATAGAGAATTCAACAAGAAACAAAAAACCTTTCTTTACATACATACCTTATAATACTCCGCATTCCCCCATGCAGGTTCCCGATAAATGGTGGGATAATTTTAAGGACAAGAATATTAAAATGCGAAACCGAGACCCTAGAAGAGAAGATATAGATCATCTTCGATGTGCATTAGCTATGTGTGAAAATATCGATTGGAACGTCGGACGCATACTTAAAAAAATTGATGACCTTAAAATTAGTGAGCACACTATTGTAATATTCTTTCACGATAATGGTCCGAATGGCGTGCGGTGGAACGGTGGCATGAAAGGACGCAAAGGATCAACAGATGAAGGAGGCGTTCGTTCTCCTCTACTAATTAGATGGCCAGATCAAATACCAAAAGGAACTCTAGTTAATCCAATCGCATCAGCCATGGATTTACTCCCCACTCTTGCGGATTGTGCAAATATTCCTCTAATCAGCAAAAAACCTCTTGATGGAAGAAGCTTAAAACCACTTTTATTCAATAAAAATTCACCGTGGAAGGAAAGAACCTTAATCAATTATTGGAAGGGCAAAGTCAGTGCACGCACCCAACGTTACCGACTCGACAATTTTGGAAAACTTTTTGATATGGTCAAAGATCCAACGCAACAAATAGACATAAGCAAAATCCAACCAAGAATTGCTAAGAAACTTCTGAATGAGGTCTCAGAATGGAAAAGCGATACCCTTTCCGAATTAATCAAAGACACCAGACCCTTTATTATTGGACACTCAAATTATCGTTGGACTCAAATACCTGCAAGAGACGGCATTGCCTATGGAGGAATCACACGATCCGGAAGAGCGCCAAATTGCTCTTACTTTGCTAATTGGAAAAGTATAAAAGATAAAATTACTTGGGATTGCGAAGTTGGCTCAACAGGCATTTATGAAGTTTCAATACATTATGCCCTCACCAATGGTAATGAGGGAACTGTACTCGAATTAAGCCACAATGGTTCTAAAATTACGCACAAGTTCATTACTCCTCATCAAGTGCCTGCAAGAGGCCAAGAAAATGATCGCGTTAAACGTAGAGAATCCTACGTTAAAGATTTCAAGGAACTAAAAATGGGGGAATTTAAATTAAATAAAGGCAAAGGTGAACTTACACTCCAAGCATTGGAAATACCCGGAGACGAGTCTATTGAATTTCGTCTACTGATGCTTGAAAAAGTTCAATGACATCTTACAACCACTCTTTTCTATATTCTTTATCTACAAAAGCGTCAGCTTCAGGGTGACCTTTTACTTTCATTGCCACCCCATCCCATTCAATAGCTTTCTGCATTTTTAAGGCTACGATACCAGAAAGGCCAATTTCAGTTAGGTGTCCTCCGTGATCAAAATCTGCAAAAGTCTTTCCATTACCTTTACAAGCATCAACCCATTCATGCATATGCCCCTTTGATCTAGGAATAGATTGAGGAACAACTTTAGATGCATCATGGTTCCCCTCACCAACAAACTTTTCTTCACCGTTCATTTTTATATAACACTGAGAATTCCACAAACCTGAAGAAAGCATTCCTTTATCTCCAATAAAAATACAGCCCACTCTTGGTAAACTTCCAAAAGTTTTTACAGCTGCCTCTACGACATAATCCGGAGGAACGTCTTTTCCACCTCCGGTATAAATATTCAAATCAACATCATGGGAACGTTTATCATTTTTGGAAAAGTGATATTTTACTGAACATGATTTTGCAAAAGTTTCAGTACCAAAACCTTCACCAGTGAATGAAATCTTAGATGGATAATCCAAGTGAAGTGATCTGAGCGCTAAATTAAAAGAGTGACAGCAGAAATCGCCAATAAACCCGTTGCCAAAGTCATACCATCCACGCCATTTGACCGGATGATAAAGACCCTCTTTGTAAGGACGAACGGGTGCAGGGCCACACCAAGCATCCCAATTCAACCCCTTGGGTACTGGATCAGAGCCAGCAGGTCTCACACCTCCACTAGGCCAATTATGTTTCGGATGCCAAACATGAATTTCTCTGATCGGTCCAAAAACACCGGCATCAATCAGTTCCATACTCCGTCTCAAATTTGCAGATGCACTTCCCTGATTTCCCGTTTGGGTAACCACTTTTGAAGCTTTGGACAATTCTCTTAATTCTCTAGCCTCTTTAATTGTATGTGTGAGGGGTTTTTCGCAGTAAACATGCTTTCCTGCGGCCATGGCTGCTTTACAAATTGGCGCATGCCAATGATCAGGTGTGGCTATAACAACGGCATCAAGTGATTTTTCTTTTTCTAATAAGTTTCTGTAATCTTCGTAAGGCTTACAATCTTTGACATGATTTTTATGTCTATTCATTGATTTTTCAATCTGACTACGGTCGACATCACAAAAAGCAGCTACGTGCTGCCCCTGATTAACAAGATTATTTACATGGCCTTGAATTTGTCCACCCATACCAATAAAGCCAACCGACAACTTACTGAGTGCACTATTTTCGGCTCCAAATAAGGTTCCTGATTTTACAATGTTAAGTGAGACAGCAGCTCCTGATGTGGCTAACAATTTGCGACGAGTGAGAGTATTTTTGGCCATATCTTATACTAGCATGAAGTTTGAGAATTTGTCTTGTTAATTTAATGCATCTCGATTTCGCAAGTCCCTAGTCCTCCTCTGAAATAATTAAACTGAACATTTGGATGATCAGCTAGAAGTGACATTGGAACAGCAGAATCTGCAATACCTTTGGAGATCATGAGAGCTGTCAATCGTTGACCAAATGGATTATCGTGGGTACCTGCCTGCCATATTGAGACCTTATCAGATTTCCATGTTTGTACAGGACCAACGGTAATGGCTTTTTCAGGTACTAGAGTAATATTCCCCCCCCCTGAAGTCCTTGCATTCTGAGCAAGGGTTATTGGATGCAACTCGACAATCCGAGTGCTTAATTTTCTATAATCTTCAGGCGAAGGTGGCTCATCCTTATTCTCACCATCACGCCTAGGAGGATCATTAAAGGCCCAATGCTTGATATCCCCTTGACCACCCTGCATCAAAGCGCACCGAACTCCATTCCATGATTCAATAAAATTTGAAGTATCCGCAGCTGGAAAATGTAGATTCGACTCAGGGATTTTTAATTCATCATCAATTCTCTCAAAACAAAGTTCGCGGTCAGCTCTTTCAAAAGAAAGAGGATGGGAGGTGGGAACCTCTTTGCCATCGTCTCCAAGCCATTCATCCATTCCCCAAAAGTGAGCATCCGATAAATTCAACTTTAATTCGTTAACTAATCTTGCAACAAGAGGTAGTTGTTCTGTAGGACCAATGGGTCCACAAATCCCAACAGGATTATCCGAAGTAGCTTCTTTCCACGAAGAAATATACTCTAATGCCTCAGCAAGATAAAAGTCCTCTAAGGTGTCATACATGACAACTCTAAACCCGGGACGAGAAAGTTGTTCAAGATCCTTTGCAGTCAATGATGCAGCATCACTAATTAGATCATTTTCTAGGGTTGTATAATCCCACCAATCTGGGGCAATAGTACTTAACTTTCTGGCCATTTTTTTAGTCGTTTTGAAAATAATTAGGTTCAGAATAATACATATCTCCAAGGGCATCCTTGAGAGGATTCTGATCCTCTTTACTGAATCCGATGTGTAGCCTTCTTCGCCAACCTTCAGCATATTTGAACTTTCTAGAGAGAAGCCCCATCTGCTCTGACATTTCATCCATGGACCTGAGGTATGAATTCATTCCTTGGCTTGCCTCTAACCAAGAATGTTGACTTTGGTGCTCCGCCAAAGCAGAACGCTTCGTATCAATTACAGAAGTAATATCCACATATGCTTCCGGAATTACTTTCTTTCTGTAACTATCAACTAGACCATGAGGCATTGCATGATAGAGACTGACATTATGATCTACTAAATGAGAAGTCTTTGGTTCCGTTTTAAAGTTAGGCATCCCATGAGAGAATGCAGCTGTAACTGCAAGCCTAGCTGTCTCCATATGATCAACCATATAATCATCAGTCGAATGAGTCAGGACGACATCAGGCTCAACAGTTCGAATTATCGATGCGAGTTGTCTTAACAAATCAACTGAGTATACAATTTCTAAATCATCACAAATGGAAGGATGAAACTTTGCTCCCAACAGGTAAGCAGCTTTCATAGCCTCTTCCTTGCGAGTTTTACGAGTCACCGCAGAATTCATTTCAATTGATCCACAGTTACCACTAGAAATATTCATATAATGCAAATCCCAACCTCTTGCGGCAAGCTGAAGCATTGTCCCAGCGAATAGAAATTCGATATCATCCGGGTGAGCCACTATGGCAATTACACTAGGCACCTGAAAACTCCGAAAGTTTAACTGATCTGCCCAGCTCAACAGATTTATCTGCTGCAAAAATAACCTCAAAGCTTTTATATGCATCAGTGAGAGAGGTCATTGGCATTTCTTTTCCATCAGCAATAGAATCAAAGAAGGCTTGAAACTGAGTAGTATATGGATGATCACTAACGTCTCCAGAATCTAGCATTTTCATAGATAACTGACTCCATTCAGTTTTATCAGTAGAAAGTTTTTCAGAGTGAAATTTATCATCAAGGATACTGCCCTCAGAACCAACTAGATGCGTATGAAAATAGTAAGGTTGCAGACAATCGATACATGAAGCAGCCTTGCCAACACGACCATCAGTAAACTTTATAATAGTTGTCGTTGTAGTGGGATATTCATAACCTGAGAAAATCTCACTTTTGGATGAAGAAGCGTAAGAACTGACTTCCTCAACATCACCGTCCATGCAAAGCAATAAAGCATCTAATGCATGACAGCCAGCCGAAAGCAAACTACTGGCTCCATTTTCTTTGGTTGTATTCCATCGAAACTGGCCATACCAAGGCCCAATGCCATGGTAATAATCCACCTCTCCATAGTGAATTGATCCTATAAGACCCTCATCAATAGCAGCTTTAGTCGCCAAGAATTGACTGGAATACCGACATTCGAAACAGACACAAGTTTTTACTTTGTTTTCATCCACTACAGACCGAATCTCGGCACAGTCCTCGATAGATAACGCTAGAGGTTTTTCAATAATTAGGTGCTTACCCGCTTTAGCACAGGCTATCACATGATCCTTATGTTGAGCAGGATAACTGCAAATGGAAATGACATCTAAATTCTCAGAGCCAATCATCGAATCCAAATTCTGATAAGACTTAATTGAAGAACCGTGCCTTTTACTTAATGCATTATCGTCCTGAGAACGAGATGAGTAGATGGCTGAAACTTCAACACCTTCAATGGAGTTCAGCGCATCAATGTGGGCGCCGGCGACCCAACCATAACCAACGATTCCAACTTTCATTTGATAATCCTATCAAATCTGAGCCCTAAGGAAAAGCCATTTATCGACATATCAAAAACGATGACTTTATATTATTTTTTCTTTTTCGGAGGCATAAAGCTTCCAGCTCCAGGAGTAAAATCCCAAGGAACTGTTTTTTCTCCAAGTTTATCAAGAAAAGCACCACTTGAAAAAGCGATGAAAAAATTATTATCACCAGGTTCATTTCGAGTCTTTGCATAAATTCGCTTCATAGGCTCTAAAACCGGTTTTGCCTTAGGTCCTAATAATTCAATGGCTCGACAAGCTTGCAAAGCTACGGCCCAATCAGAATGCCCAAGATCTTTAACTAATCTATCGAGAGCAACGCCTCTTTGGTCTGGGAAACAAGCTAACCAAGCAGCGATCTCAATTCTTACTGAAGGAGCGACATCATTCATCCACTCAGAAACATTTTGGTGCATATTTACATCATCAAAAAAACTATTTCTCAATGAAATTGCCGCCCAATACCTTTCGTTAACATTTCCATTTTTTAGAAGTTTCAACAGCTGCTTAGAGTTTTTGGAACCTACTCTGTCAGCGGCTGCCCATGCCCTTTTTAAATTCGGAGAATGATCAGTATTGCCAATGACAATATCTCTCATAGGACTTCCTTCTGTCTTCACCCAACGACGCATTTCACTTTCAGGAAGAGCTCCCAAATCTCCAACAGACTCTCGATAATCAATTAACTCTTTTCGTAAGGTACTGAGTATTTCGCTAGTTTCCTTCGATAGGTTTGTCGAAATTAAATTTCGAACATTGTCCGGATCGGCATCACAATCGTATAATTCTTCAATTGGTTTATTAGCTGATGAAAAATGCTTCTGGGCTTTTGTGGCAGCATCAATGTTCTCATTGTATTTTTGAGAAATTTCGTGCCGGATTTCTCCAAGATCAGAAAATACAGAGGGCTGACTCCAAGAAAGATGTGGATTGTAATTTCTTATGTACAACCACCTTTTATTTCTCACTGATCGCGAACAATCAAAAACCTCATCTACCCTGTCTCTGTTGCCATGTACGTACTTTCTTTCCATGTTTGAATTAGCTCCAATAAAAGGTAGTCCTTGCATATATTCGGGAGATTGAACTCCCACCAAACCAAGAACCGTCGGAGCAAAATCGACAAAACCGATTAATCGATCTGAGAAAGCACCGGGTAAAGTTGGTCTGAGATGTTTCCATTTTTCAGGGATGTGTACTAACATCGCCACCTTCATGCCAGTATCATGCAAGAGTCTCTTATGACGAGGCATGCCAGAACCATGATCCGAAAAGAAAAAGACAATCGTGTCGTTTGCTAATCCATCCTCTTTTAACTGACTCATAATTTCACCAACTCGTTTATCCATGGCAGTAACACAGTCATAGTACCGCGCTATATTTTTCCGTATTAATGGGGTGTCAGGATAATATTCAGGAACTGGAGCATTTTTGGGGTCGTGAATTTCTGAAGCCGACAACTTCGATTGGACATGCTTTTTAAAAACAGAATACGGCCAAACCATAGTTCGGGACTGATGGCTAGTCATAATGTTAAAAACAGAAAAAAATGGCTGATTCTTTTTACGATTTTGGTTTCTCCAATGAGCCTTTGAACTCGATTCGTTCCATGACTCATCAATCAATCGCTGAGCATCACTAGTGTTATAATCAGTTTTAACATTATTCGTTGTGAAATAGCCCGCATTTCTTAAATAGGCTGGAAATCCTTTAACTCCCTTTGGCAACGGGAACCCTGATCGCATCTGATGTGTTCCGGTGGACACATTGTGCATTCCCGTAATAAGGACAGATCTAGAAGGAGAACAAACAGGAGAGGCTGCAAAAGCATTTGAGTATCTCGTGGATAAATTTGCCAATTTATCAATATTAGGAGTAATGGCATAACTGTCTCCATAACAACCTAATGTTGGGCTCATATCTTCAGCCGTTATCCATAATATGTTAGGTCTTTCTAAAATTTTTTGTGAGCTCTCTTTTGTAGAAATTTGACGCGCTCTTATGTTTTTAAATCTTACAACTCCACCCTTTCCATGATGCTGAATGCCAAAATATCCTTTCAATATTTTCCCATGCTCAATATCTGCAACCGGATGCCCGTTTAACCAAGTCTGAATTCTTTGACCAACAGCCCTAACTTTAAAATGATTCCAATCATCTTTTTTAAAATGACCTTTAATTTTATCTTCAAATTCTTTCCCTTCTCCTTTTCCAGGATATAACCAACCACCGTTGCCAATACCGTAAATACCAGCTGGTTTTTTTCTATCTATTTCACACTGATAGCCCTTAGGGCGACCTTTCTTTCCTACACATCGAAAAGCCAGTCCAGAATTAAAACCTTCATATTCAGGCATAAGAACTTCTATCTCGGCTTCAAAATCACTCATCTGAATGTCCGTAGTCACCCAACAGTTAGTTTTACTTAAGAGGTACAATTCACTATCTTTGGCTTCAAATGAAACGACCTCAGACCGGGGTTGCCAACCCTTAGTCGACTTGCCATCAAATAACTCAATCCATTCCTCAGATGCGTAAACAAACAGAATAGAATGAAAGAATAATAAAGTAATAATTTTAAAGACGTTCATGTGAATCGAAGTGACGAGATATTTGATTATAGAAAAGATAAATTAACACTTAAGGAACCTGATTGTTAGTTCCAAGTAAATCATTTAAGGCACGATTTGCTACTCTGATAATATATTTATTTGGCTGACGCGTCTTTAGAACCTTCTTCAGGTCATTTATCAACGGACGAGCATCCTCATCCATTTCGTCTATGACTATCGTTGTGGCTAGCCGGCCCCATTGATGATCTGATTTTAGTTCATTTTTTAACACTTCAAGAGCAGGTTTTAAGTTTAATTGACCGAATTTGGCAACTGCTCTAGCCGCGGCTATCCTTACACTTGGAGAATTATCCTTCATCGCCTCAATTGCGATTTCCTCTGCTTTTGAACCAGCCTTTTCGCCAATATTACCAATGCCTGTCATTGCCCAATAACGAATCACGGGATCTTTACTCTTTGAAGCATTCATTAAATCTGGCAGAGACGACAGACCCTCGGAAGCTTTAGTAGCTACACTTACTAATTTCTGAATTTGATCAGCGTCAGATTCACTACCGTTCATTATTTCAAACCTCGAACTTGATTTTTTTTCTTGAATCTCAATTTCTGCTTCAGGAATCAATCCAACGTCTCCAATACTTGATTGCCAATTAGACATCGCTTCTCTCAATTTTTTAATCGTAGATACATGTTGAGAATTACTAGCTAAATTATTTATTTCATGAGGGTCTTTTGCTAAATCGTAGAGCTCTTCAACAGGCTTTATTCCTGATGAAAAAAGCTTACCTACCAGACTGAGATTGAAATTTTTTTCAGCCCTTCTTATTTCTCTCATTGTGGCCCCCTTTTCCGGCGTATTCATATACTGATAATAAGGCTTTAAAGGTTCAAAGTTTCGTATGTAGCGAAAGCGACCATCAAACACTGCACGAATAATATCATATCTCTCATCCATTCTATCTCTTGCTCCAAAAATATATCGCCTAGGAGAAGAAAGATTTTCACCAAGAAAGGCTCTCCCCTGCAATTTTTTGGGATATTCAACTCCCGCCAGATTTAGAACAGTTGGACCGAAATCAATAGAACTCACCAATTGGGTATCAACTTTTCCAGCTTCCTGACCAGGAATGCGAACAATAAGTGGAACATGTGTTCCAGAATCATAAAGCCATCGCTTTGCCCTAGGTAAACCCACCCCATGATCAGACCAGAAAAAAATTATCGTGTCCTCATACAATCCTGCCTCTTTAATTTCATTAATTAAAGATCCAGCCCAAGAGTCCATCGCAGTAATTAGCTCATAATTTCTCTTCCAATCTTCTCTGACAACCGGGGTATCAGGATAATAAGGAGGCAGTGTTGAAATATTTTCAGGATCTTGTCTCTGATCAGGTTTCAAATTAGCAGTGACAGCTTTATATTTATTTATAGATGCGATTCCACTTTCGTGACAGCCTGTATAATTGAAGACAGCAAAAAACGGCTGACCCTCTTTCCTATTTTTCCAGTGAGCCCTGGAGCCACTCTGATCCCAAATCTCTCTCACTGATGGCTTTGAAAATTGATAATCGGTCTTAGAATTATTTGTGCAATAATAACCTGAATTTCTGAGCAGCATCGGAAAAGGTTTAAGCCAACTAGGAAGCGATGCGTTACAGCGCATATGGTGAGTTCCTATACTATTCTGGTACATACCCGTAATTATTCCACTTCTGCACGGAGCACAAACACCAGCCGTGGTGTAGGCATTGGTGAAACGAGTTCCTTCGGTGGCAAGCTTGTCTATATTTGGAGTAATAGCATGCGGGTCTCCATAACATCCAAAATGTCTACCTATGTCCTCAGCAGAAATCCAAAGAATATTTGGTTTTGCCGAAAGATTGGAAAGAGAAAAAAGGGAGAGAAGAAAAAAAATAGTTAGGATTTTTTTCATATTTAGTAAATAGGAATTATGAGAGTTTTTCAGAAAAACATTTAAATATGATTCTTAGCGATTCTTCAAGTTTCAGATTGTAAAATTTGGATGTTCACCAAATTAAAGGATTATTTGCTTAGTCTTCGTTACTATTCATTGAAATCCAGACACATCTGGTAATCGTTTAAAGTAAATTATAGATGAATAATAACAGAACCATTATGTGGTTCAGGCATGACCTGAGGATCACTGACAATCCGGCTCTCAATGAAGCGTGTCGCTTAGGAGACATTATTCCCATTTACATTCAGGACAATCACAATCATCAAAATAAACAAATCGGCAGCGCATCAAAATGGTGGCTACACCAATCCCTAATCTCACTCAATAAAGATCTTGATGGTGGGTTAATTACTTTCACAGGGGATCCCAAAAAGATAATACCTAAATTAGTAAATGAATCAGGCGCTTCAACGGTAGTCTGGAATAGAAATTACGAACCATGGCAAATCATAAGGGATAAGACCCTCAAAAAGAAATTAGAAGGAAATGGTTCAAAAGTGACAACCTTCAATGGCTCACTACTTTGGGAACCATGGAAAATACTCAATCAGTCCGGTACTCCTTATAAAGTATTCACCCCCTTTTATCGTAAAGGGTGCTTGAACTCAGATTCACCAAGGATTCCCGAAGCCAAACCAAACAAAATCAAGGTAATAACATTAAATAATGGATTCGATGTAGAATCTTTAGAACTGATGCCAAAAATAGAATGGTATAAGACTATGGAAAAGACATGGAGTCCTGGCGAGGAAGGCGCATTGAAGAAGTTAGATCGGTTCCTAGATGGTCACGTTCAAAATTACAAAGTTGGTAGAGACTTTCCAGGCGTTAAGGGAACTTCCAGATTAAGCCCTCATCTACACTTCGGTGAGATTTCACCAAATCAGGTCTGGCATGCTGCCTTATCAAACCAAAATATAGAAAATGTTGACAGGGATTTATACCATTACCTAAGCGAATTGGGATGGAGAGAATTTAGTTATTATTTGCTTTATCATTTTCCACACATCACTAACAAAAATTTTAACGAGAAATTTGATAAATATCCGTGGTCAAGTGGGGGGTCAAAATTTAAGGCTTGGAAAAAAGGTTTAACAGGCGTGCCAATAGTGGATGCAGGCATGAGAGAACTTTGGCAGACTGGTTATATTCACAACCGCGTAAGAATGATAGTTGGATCTTACCTAGTAAAAAATCTTAATATTGACTGGAGAGATGGTGAATCTTGCTTTTGGGATTGCCTCGTTGATGCTAACTTGGCAGCTAACTGTGCAAGCTGGCAATGGGTTGCCGGATCCGGTGCAGATGCCGCTCCTTTTTTCAGAATATTCAATCCAGTCCTACAAGGTGAAAAGTTTGACGGCAACGGCGATTACGTCAAAAAATACTGCCCCGAGTTATCAAAACTCCCTAAAAAATATTTGCATAAACCTTGGGAAGCACCTTTAGAAACTCTCTTAGAGTCAGGTGTCGAACTAGGAAAAACTTATCCCAATCCTATTGTCGATTTACGAAAATCTCGTGCCGAAGCTCTTGAACTTTATAAGCACGTGAAGGGTGCTCAGTAAAGTTTTCTGTTAACTATAAATTGGAAAGAAATTTTTCAGCATTTCAAAATAGATCCTTCATATCTTGTTTTTTAGAATTTTCGAAACCTTAGTAATAAAATAACCCAAGAGAATAAAAATGAATCACAGTCTGGGTTGACTGAAAATAGAGCATTGTACTAATCTATTATTTAAAAAATTAAAGGTATGAAACAACTAGCACTTACCCTCACCCTTATAAGCTCCATCCATGTTGGACAATTATACTCAAAACCAAAACTCAGAGTAGGACATGCTCAAAAGCCGGATCAAGCTGCAGCTGAATTAAAGTCTAATCGCGAAAAAATTAAAGACCTTGATAGCTGGAAGAAAAGAAAATCAATTCTTTTAAAAGGAATTCTACAAGGGGCAAAACTTAGTAAACTTCCAGAAAGAAAACCGCTAAATCCTATTTATGTTAAAAAGCAAATTCACAAAGGTTACACAACTGAAAACGTTGCTATCGAGAGTTGGCCAGGGCATTTTGTTACCGGCACTCTTTACAAGCCATTAGGATTTAAAGGGGAACTTGCAGGCATTTTGTGTCCTCATGGACACGGCGGTCGATTCAATGCTGCCAGACAAACTCGTTGTGCAGTTTTAGCAAAGATGGGTTCAGTTGTTTTTCAATATGATATGGTTGGATACGGGGACTCTAAAGAAGTAGGCTGGGACCACAGGCGAACACCAGAAATACTTAGACTTCAAACTTGGAATAGTATGCGAGCTTTGGATTTTATTTTAAGCTTACCTAAAGTTGACGAGAAAAGAATTGGTATGACTGGTTGTTCAGGTGGTGGAACTCAGACCTTTATTCTTTCAGCTCTAGATGAAAGAATAAAAGTATCTGTACCAGTTTGTCAGGTCTCAGCGCATTTTTTTGGTGGTTGCGCTTGTGAAAGCGGAATGCCTATTCACTGGAGTTCATTTCATAAAACAAATAATGCTGAGATTGCTGCCCTTGCTGCACCAAGACCTCAACTTATCATTTCTAATGGAAAGGATTGGACACTAATGACTCCGAAAACAGAATACCCATATGTTAAATATGTTTATGATTTATTTGGCGCAGGGAGTGATGTTGAAAACGCTCACTTTAAAAGCGAAGGTCATGACTATGGCTTATCTAAACGAATGGCGGCTTACCCCTTTTTAGCAAAACATCTTAAACTGAATTTAAACCTAGTTAAAAATGAAGAAGGTAAAATTGACGAATCATTCACAACTGTACAAACCCAGGAACAAATGATGGTCTTCAATGGAAAATATCCAGAAAGAGCGGTTCCTCCTAATACTCCATTACCTTAATTAATCCATGAGGGCAATTCACCATCGCCAGTCTTTTCCCCACCAAGGATCCAAGATAGGTTGAATGTGGCAACAGCTGAACCTCCTTTAGGCCCTCCCTCAAAATGATGGAAGATCATTCCTTCACTTTTAGTTCCCGGACGACCTGAAGTGATTGATGAATAAGCATGATTACCAGCAAATACAAGACGCTTTATTGGCCACGACTTACCACCATCAAAACTAGCCCATACTGTACCTTGTTTACGTCCACCTTCACTATCACAATTACTGTAAACTAGTATATCTTTTCCACTAACGGCGAGTCGAGTAAGCCCTGCCATACAACCATAATTAGTATTTTGAGGACCATCTGGAAGAATCTTACAAAATTTTAAGTTAGTCCAAGTTTTTCCTCCATCAGTACTTGTTGCAGTCCATCTTCTCTTGGGATCAGCTCCCTCCTCGGCCCAATGTCTTCTTGTGTTATAATAAATTGTCCCATCGCTCAATTCCGCAAGAGTGGCTTCACCAGTTCCTTTGGCAGGAAAAGGATCACTCGTTTCCCAAGTTTCACCCCCGTCGTCACTATAAATAGCGTTAGTATAATGTTTTGGCCAAAGACTCCTGTCATTCTTTCCAGCATACCAACGGGTTGGCCTAATCATTCTTCCTTTAAATTTACCATGCCTTAATGTGATCCCGTGTTCATTCATATGCATGGAAGGATCATTGCCATTTGAATCAGGATTAATTTTAACATCAACTTTATTCCATGTTTTGCCGTCATCTTTACTTTTATATACTGTGATTGGTGCGGGCGGATGTCTCTCTTCGATAAAAGTAAAAATGTCTCCATTAGTCTCATTTACTGTGAGACCTCCCGGCTGAAATCCAGGTTTAGCAATGACAATTTCTGGCCCCCAAGTTTTTCCACCATCCTCACTACGCTTAGCACGAACATGACTCGTTCCCCATGTTGCCAAAACTGTTCCCTTCATTGTTACGACAATATTTCCAAATCTCTCTCCCCTAAATACGGGTTGTATTTCAAGCTGAGGATTTCCAAGGAACGGTTCAAGTTTTCCTTCTAATTTTGTTTCTGCAAATGAATTGAAACTCAGCGTGATGAGATAAATGAGAGAAAATATGATTTTTTTCATATTGATAATTTAAAGTATTAATCAATGTAATGAGAAGTGTAAAAAAAGATTTTTTCTATATCCATTGCATTACTGCCTAAAAAAAACTTAAATAGCTGCTGATGGCATTTTATAAATCAATTGCAGCTCTATTTTTCTGCTCTCACATCACGACTTCTCTTGCTACTGATACAACACAACCTTGGAAACGACACACAATCGACAAAAGCTCGGTTGGAGCTGACGGAATAAGAATACTTGATGTCAATGGAGATGAATTAAAAGACATCGCCACGGGCTGGGAAGAAGGAGGGATCGTTAGAGCTTACCTTCACCCAGGACAAGATAAAGCAAAAGAGTTATGGCCAAAAGTTACAGTCGGAAAAGTTAAATCACCAGAGGATGCTGTATTCGCTGATCTCGATAATGATGGGGCTATAGATGTGATCAGTTCTTGTGAAGGGAATAATCGAAGAATATTTATCCACTGGGCACCAAAGACAAAAAAACAATATCTCTCTGAATCATCTTGGAACACCAGCGTTATACCCATAACCAAAAACAAGCAGTCATGGATGTATGCCCTTCCAATGCAAATTGATCAAAAACACGGAACAGATTTAGTCATTAGTTCAAAAGGAAAAGAAGCGTCAGTTAGTTGGCTTCAAGCACCTCAAAATCCAAGAAATGTTTCTGAATGGAGATTACACAAATTACAGGACGCAGGTTGGA
>Ga0115011_10001154_pt1 | contig 19372 bp, 14 predicted proteins | sample TroAtlMetagenome_2_FD_88705 | JGI IMG/M metagenome (GOLD analysis project Ga0115011, IMG submission 88705) | Marine eukaryotic phytoplankton communities from Atlantic Ocean - Tropical Atlantic ANT8 Metagenome | ecosystem: Environmental > Aquatic > Marine > Oceanic | place: Tropical Atlantic...
GGCACGTTCCTCTGGAGACAGGTCAAGTATGTCATTACCTTGAAGTAAAACTTCTCCATTAGTGATTTCGTAGCCTTCGCGTCCAGCAAGTACGGAGGCGAGAGTGCTTTTGCCGCTACCATTCGGCCCCATGATAGCATGAACCTCACCAGTCTTCACTGAGAGATTAATCCCTTTTAGGATTTGTTTTTCGTCAATACGAGCTTTGAGATTTTTTATTTCTAGCATTCAGTAAAATAGTTTATCCGACGCTGCCTTCAAGGCTGACGTCGAGGAGTTTTTGAGCTTCTACGGCAAACTCCATCGGGAGTTCTCGGAAAACTTCTTTGCAGAAGCCGTTGACAATCATGTTGACGGCATCCTGTGTTTCAAGGCCCCGTTGATTGCAGTAAAAAATTTGATCTTCCCCAATCTTTGAAGTAGTAGCCTCGTGCTCGATACTTGCCGTTGGGTTTTTTGCTTCGATATAAGGAAAGGTATGAGCGCCGCATTTGTTACCAATTAGCGGGGAGTCACACTGCGAAAAGTTGCGAGCATTACTAGCTTTTTTCCCGACTTGCACCAATCCTCGATAACTATTCTGGCCCTTTCCGGCAGAGATGCCTTTGGAGATGATAGTGCTACGAGTATTTTTCCCTATGTGTACCATTTTGGTTCCAGTATCAGCTTGTTGCATCTTGTTAGTTAGAGCGATGGAGTAGAATTCACCAATGGAGTTGTTTCCTTGTAGGATCACACTTGGATATTTCCAGGTGATTGCTGATCCGGTCTCGACTTGGGTCCAAGAAATTTTTGCATTGGTTTTGCATATGCCTCGTTTTGTTACAAAATTGTAAATACCTCCACGGCCTTCTTCGTCTCCAGGATACCAGTTTTGCACGGTTGAATATTTAATTTCAGCGTTATCAAGAGCAACCAATTCAACCACGGCTGCGTGCAGTTGATTTTCATCACGCATGGGTGCGGTGCAGCCTTCAAGATAGCTGACGTGGCTGCTTTCTTCGGCAATGATTAGTGTTCTTTCGAACTGTCCAGTGTTTGCAGCATTAATCCGGAAGTAAGTGCTTAATTCCATCGGGCAACGTGTGCCTTTTGGTATATATACAAAAGAGCCATCGCTGAAGACGGCAGAGTTTAGTGCTGCATAATAATTGTCGGTGTACGGGACAACGGTCCCGATATATTTTTTTACCAACTCTGGGTGTTCGCGGACTGCTTCAGAGATTGGGCAGAAAATGACTCCAGCTTTAGCGAGGTCCTCCTTAAACGTTGTGCCAATAGATTCGCTGTCGAAAACAGCATCGACTGCCACGCCGGCTAATCGAGCCCGTTCATGCAAAGGTACGCCGAGCTTTTCGTAAGTCTCCAGTAGTTTCGGATCGACTTCATCTAGGCTTTTTGGCCCATCGCCTTTTTTCTTTGGTGCGCTGTAATAGGAGATCTCTTGAAAATTGACTGGCGGATATTTTACATGCGGCCAGTTAGGATTCTCCATTTTTTCAAAATGTCGGAATGCCTTAAGTCGCCATTCGAGTAGCCATTCTGGTTCATGCTTTTTAGCAGAAATGAACCGAATGACGTCTTCGTTTAGACCCGGTTCGAGTGATTCACTCTCAATGTCAGTGGTAAAACCGTACTTGTAGTCACTTGAGACAAAATCATCGATGGTATCTGTACTAGCACTCATGATTTATTTTAATTTTGGCCACAATCCTCGCACTTACCGGAACAACGTCCATGTAGGGAGATGTCGATACTTCGTACTTCAAAATCAACTGGTACGTCTACTTTTGGCATACGCGGTGAATCCTTTAGGTTTACATCAAACACTTTTCCGCAATCATCACAGCAAAAGTGCGCGTGTTCGTTCATATTTGAACAATACATCGCAGCGCCACGATCTACGTTTACTTGCCTTATGACGTTGCATTTCACTAATGCGTCAAGGCTGTTGTAAACGGTTGCCATGGAGATCTCCGGTTTCGTCTGTTTGGCCCGCATAAACACCTCTTCAGCAGATGGATGATCACGCTGGCTTATCAGAACCTCATAGACATGTTGCCTCTGAGAAGTGAATCTAAGTCCTTTCTCGGCTAGTCGTTTATTGAGGGATTCACCGGACGCAAGAAGATGGTCCGTTGCCATGCGCGCAATTTGCCATTGCGAAACAGACTTGTCAATATTTGGAATAATTCTAAATAAGAAACCAAGTATTTTGTTAGGCTTTTATTACTTTAGTCTTTGGGAATCAGTGCCTTCCAGTCGATTGTGGGATGGCCGGCGGCGATAATTGATCGGTTTCTGAGGTCTTCTTTAGCATATTTAAGTCTATATCCATCTAAGGTACAGACTGAGCCTCCTGCTTCCTCAAGGATACATTGTGCAGCTCCAGTATCCCATTCCATGGTTGGTACGAATCGTGGATAGATGTCGGCTTGGCCTTCTGCGACGAGACAGAATTTAAGTGAGCTCCCCATACTGACGAGCTTGGCTGAGGGAAGTTTCTCAAGCATTGCAACGATCTTTGGGCCGGCATGATCACGGCTAGCGACGATTCGGAGTTTATTCTTGTCAGCTCCACTGACGTTAATCCTGATTGGATCGCATTGCCCTTTCCGCTTGAATGCGCCTTTGTCTCGAATGGCAAAGTATTCGAGATCGGAGGCAGGTGCGAGAACGACACCGAGTGTAGCTTCGCAATTTTCAATAAGAGCTATATTGACCGTGAATTGACCGGTTTTTTTTATAAACTCTTTTGTGCCGTCGAGTGGATCAACTAGCCAGAACCGCTTCCACTTCATTCGTTCTTCGATAGCAATTCCTTCGGATTCTTCAGATAACACCGGGATATCTGGTGTTAGTTTTTTAAGAGCGGCGACTATGCAGTCGTGAGCGGCACGATCAGCTTGTGTGAGCGGTGAGTTGTCTTCCTTGAATTCCACTTGGGCTGGGCCGCTATATGTTTTCATAATAGCTTTTCCAGCCTCATTTGCTATTCGTCGTATGTTGTCTATCATTTTAATTCATACCCAGCCAAATCCAGGAAATTTAGCTATTAAATTTTTTCGTATTTTTGGATAATCGCGTTGTTTGAACGTAGGCCAATCGTCACAGAAATCGATCTTTTTATTTTTTGGTGTTAATAGTTTGAACCTTACAATTTGTTGTCTTTCGCAGATAACTGGATGTTTGTTTAGGCGAAAGCACTCGTGCAATTTTACATGCAACTCCACGGGAACTGTTTTACCGTTTTTGTCTGTTGGAGATTCTGGATAATGTAGTTTTTTGGGTTGATCATTGGGCCAGTCTATTGTGGTTGGGGCAAACTCATCTAACCACTCCCATTGAGCCTCGGGCATATGCTTTCGAAAGGCCGGTTTTACATTGGAGGCTATTGCTTGCTTGGCCAATGTCATGCCTTCAAATGCTGTAGTTAGGCAATTCAATACGGCCTTTTCATCCAGCGGTGGGAATTCCAAATCCGGTCTTGCAGCGCAAATCCAGTTGAGTCTTAGAATCTGTTGTCTGATTGAGTTGTCGAATGACTTGGGCTTGAACCAATCATGTAAGCAGGCTTTGGCTAAGGCTAGCCCGACTGCTTTCGGGTTCACTTTAGTATCATGTTTTCGCTCTAACTCCATGTCTCGAAAACGTTTTATTCTATATGTTTCAACCCGTTTAGGGCCTGGATCAAATTCACTTTCACATTTAGTCGTAATTTCATCGGGGAAAAGTTCTTTTATCCATTTTAGCTCGATCGCTGAAGCTAGACTTAGCAGGGTCTTAGTTCGGTTGCCGCGGGCAGATATCTGTCTAATTTCTGCGGCGATGAATAGTGAGGATTTTTGTACTACGCTTTCACGAATCAGTGTGCCGCTTCGTTCTTTTGGAAGCTTGCAATTCAGAGTTCCTGTATCGCAACGAATGCAAATCTGATCTGCAAAAGATGATAGTATGCATAGCCGAAGAGCGGTAGATTTAGAACGGTCTGGTTCGGTATTTTCACTGCATGTAATGCCATTTTTTCTGGCCAATTGTATGAGTTGTCGAAAGGTTGTTTCGGCTTCTTTGCAGGAACCGGCGTGGATTCCATGTGAGCGACAGTCATCGACATTATAGCGACGCGATTTGGCATACTGCCATGCGCGGATTAACACCTCAAAATCGGAATCGGCCCCATCGCGAAAAGGTTCTTGAGCTGCCTGGATTCTTTTGTCTTCTCGTGCTGATCGAATAAGGATGTTTCGTCCACTGAGGAACGCCGCACACAAGGCGGCTTCATTAACACATCCCCGTTGCCCTCCCTCAATCATCATTCTTGAAAAGCGTGGGTGCATGGGGAGCTTGAGCATTGATTTGCCGATCTCAGTGAGCCCAAAGCAGTTATTCGAAGTGTTCTTAGTTATTGCGCCTAGTGAGCGTAGTAATTCCTCTGCCGTCTCGACGGCAGTCGTATCAGGCTTTTCAAGCCAGTCAAAGGTTGATGCTTTATTGATGCCAGCTGAGTGTAGCATGAGAACGGCTTCTGCAAGGTCCTTGCGGTGAATTTCTGGTGTATTATACTCTGGTCGATTTAGATGTCCGCTTTCTGTCCAAAGCCGATGACATGTTCCAGGTTTGGTGCGGCCTGCTCGGCCGGAGCGCTGGTCTGCTGAGGCGCGACTGATTTCTTCAATCAAAAGAGTGCTAAATCCACGCTTACTGTCGAACCGTGATACTCTTGCAAGGCCGCTGTCGATAACGTGGCAAACACCATCGATAGTTACTGACGTTTCAGCAACATTAGTTGCAACGACAATTTTTCTATACTTGCTAAGTTTAAATGCGCGATCTTGTTCTGTAGATGGAAGTTCACCGTGTAGAGGGATTAGGTCAACTGGTTCTGGTAGACGCTTCCGTGTAAGTGCTCCAATAGTGCTTCGGATTTCTGCCATGCCGGGCATAAAAATTAAAATATCGCCTGGGGACCCATTGAGAAGAAGAAGTTCCACTACTTCGGCTGCTTGTTCCGTAACGGGATCAAGGTTGTGATATTTTCCAAAATGAATATCGACCGGGAAGGTGCGGCCCTCAGAATTGAGCACAGGGCAAGGTGTATCGGAGGTGGGACCAAGGTAGCTGGCGACAGATTCTTTTTGAATAGTCGCTGACATAATGACAATTTTGAGTGCTTGGCGTTTAGTCTTCTGGAGTTTTTTTATGAGTCCAAGTGCAAGATCGCTCATGAGATTTCGTTCATGAAATTCATCAAACAATACCGCCCCGACTTCTTCTAGTTCAGGGTCATGCTGTAAACGGCGCAGTAAAACGCCTTCAGTTATGAACTCGATCATTGTTGTTGGAGTTGTATGGTTTTCGAAACGCACCTGATATCCAACTCCCTCACCCATGGAAGTTGATCGTTCCCATGCTACACGCCGAGCAAGTGACCTTGCGGCAACTCGGCGTGGCTGTAGTACAATAACTTTTTGTTTACCACTGAGGACATCGTCAACAACCATCTGAGGAACCTGTGTCGACTTTCCAGAGCCTGTTGGGGCCCCCAGTACAAGGCAATTTTGAATGGCCAATGAGTCTGTTATTTCCCCGTGGATATCCCAAATGGGGAGTTTTTGGTTCATTTAATAATACGCCTTGATAATTGCTAGGCTTATGGAGCTGGGGAACTTACTTGAGAATTATCCACACCAAAAAGGTGATTAGTGTAATGATACACATTATTCCGCTTGGCATGAATTTTCCGCTACGGATGTATTTTGTGCCAAAAAGAATTAGTAATACTGCAAGTACTATGCTCGCTAGGGTTGATTGTAATACTTTTAAACCTACTAGGATTAGTGGGATAGCCGAGATAGTAGAGGCGATGATAGAGGCTTTGCTTTTAGCTTTAATATATCCCATTAACCCTCCGGCGATCAGTAGTACAATGTAGATCCAGAGAACTGTAATTTTTAATGTTAAATATTCAGAGAACATGTCGTTGAGCAGTTAAAGTAAATCGCTTTATATAAGGTGTCCTAGTTTTTCGCGCTTTGTTTTTAGGTATTTTTTGTTGTGCTTGTTTGCTTTCACACGTATCGGAACTTGTTCGACGATCTCGAGTCCATATCCTTCTAGACCAACTATCTTTTTTGGATTGTTTGTAAGAAGTTTAATTTTTTTGATACTTAAATCAGCGAGTATTTGTGCTCCGATTCCGTATTCACGAAGATCCATAGGAAATCCGAGCTTTTCGTTGGCTTCAACTGTGTCGTATCCCTCTTGTTGCAGTTTGTAGGCCTTGATTTTGGGGGCAAGTCCAATTCCTCTTCCTTCTTGTCTCATGTAAAGAATAACGCCGTGCCCCGCTTCACTTACTTGTTTCATGGCTTGTTGTAATTGAGGCCCACAATCGCATCGTCGTGACCCGAATACATCTCCTGTAAGGCATTCACTGTGTACTCGTACAAGTGTGCGGCGTTGTTTATTCATCTTCCCCTTGACTAGTGCTAGGTGGTGTTCGCCGTCTAAATTGGATCGGTATAGGTGTAGTTCGAATTCGCCAAAATCGGTTGGCATTTTTATCACTTCTTCCAAAGCGACAAGTTTTTCCCGTTTACGCCGGAACTCAATCAACTGGGCAATGGAACAAAGTTTTAGTTTATGCTTTATTGCGAACCTTCGCAGTTCTGGAAGTCGCGCCATCGAGCCATCTTCGCTCATAATTTCGCAAATAACTCCTATTGGCCTGCAGCCTGCTAATTGTGCCAGATCAACCGCAGCTTCGGTGTGGCCGGCTCGTTGTAGAACCCCGCCGATTTTTGCGCGGAGCGGGAAAACATGTCCGGGTTGAACCAGATCTTTCGGAATTGAAGTGGGATTGGCCAGAGTCTTGATCGTCTTAGCCCGGTCGGCTGCGCTTATGCCGGTTGTTATGCCGTTGGCGGCATCGACGCTAATTTGGAAATCGGTTCTATGGCTTTCACGGTTGTTTAGTACCATCCGTTCGATGCCCAGTTGTTGTAGTCTTTCGGGCACGGTAGGCACACAGATTAGTCCTCGGCCAAACTTAGCCATAAAATTTACCGCTTTAGCCGTGGTTTTTTCACCTGCCATAATAAGGTCGCCTTCATTTTCGCGATCGGCATCGTCCACCACGACGACCATTTTACCGCGAGCGATGTCTTTTAATACCGATTCAATTGAACTAAATTTGGATGAAATTCTCTTTGTGGCCATTAAACCTTAAATTACCGGGGGAAGTGTTACCCTTGGTTGGCCAGTTGGTCGAGATTCGAGGCGAATTTTTATTAAAATTGATCATATTGGAACTTGAATTTGTCTGTATGCAAGCTGCAGACTCTGGCAGTCAAATTTGCATTCTATAATATGAATATAAAACAAAAATCGCTCTTGATTGCACTAAACTTAGCTTTAGTGACGTTTGCCGTTGCACAAACCCCGCCGACTCCGCCAAAGCCAACAGTAAAACCAGATTTCCCTTCTTACACTACTGTGCTTAAAGGTTTTGTTCAGGTTATTTCCAGTATGGATAAAAAGGACAGCTTGTTTTCAATTTATACCCGAAAAAAAGATCAGCAAATGTTGGCAGCTCTTCCAGTAGGTTATGAGTCTAAAAAGTTTTTTATAGCGACCACGGTAGCAAGTGGAGAGACTTATGCTGGTTTGCAGGCCGGAGAGAAATACGTTTATTTTAAACGACTAAACAAACAGTTGTTGATTATTGAGCCAAATTTAAATGTACGATCATCAGGAGACTTAGAGTCTCGTGCCTCGGTGAAACGATTGTTCACTGACCGTGTTGTGACTTCTGTCCCTATTCTAACAGTTTTGACAAAAAATCGTCCGGTAATTGACATGGACGCATTACTTGTTGGTTCAGCTTCAAAGTTTTTTGGTAGTAAAGGAGCCGGATTCAATGCTCGCTTGGCACAGATTAAGACTGCAAAAGCTTTTCCAAGTAATGTGGAGTTAGCTTTTACGGCGCCAACTGGCAATGGAGTACTCAAGACATTGCACTATTCAATTAGCTCAATTACTCCAAATAAAACCTATAAGCCTCGGGTGGCTGATCAAAGAATAGGCTATTTTACTACAAGCTACTCTGATCTAGGCAAGTATACGGATGAACAGAAAAAAGTTCGCTATATTAACCGCTGGCACCTCGAGAAGGCGGATCCGAAATTGAAAGTAAGCCCAGTCAAGAATCCGATTATTTTCTACATTGAGCACACAGCGCCAATTCGTTACCGCAGGTGGGTAAGAGAAGGGGTTTTGATGTGGAATAAAGCTTATGAAAAAATCGGATTAGCTGATGCCATCGAGGTTTATTATCAGGATGCGGTTACTGGCGCGCATATGGAGAAAGATCCAGAAGATGCCCGCTACAATTTTATACGTTGGTTGAATAACGATGTAGGAACGGCAATTGGGCCTTCTAGGGTGAACCCTTTAACCGGACAGATACTTGATGCTGATATTATTCTGACTGATGGTTGGATTCGCCACTACTGGAAGCAGTTCAACGAAATATTGCCCGAGATTGCGATGGAAGGGTTTGCTCCTGAAACATTGGCTTGGTTGAAGAACCATCCTGATTGGGATCCTCGTGTGCGGTTGGCTCCTCCTTCGCAACGTGGTTCCATCCGTGCCCAGCTTGCGGCCTTAGGTGCTGAAGCTTACGGAGGGCACGCTTTAGCAAAGGCTGATGCTGAATTAATTGGAGACAACGAGTATGACGGGTTACATGGTAGAATCAGTCAAGTGAATGGATTTTGTCGAGCTGCAGATTGCAAGTCGCTTGATTTGGCGGCTATGCGTCTAGAACTGGAACTTGCCCGCGAGGGACTTGATAGTGAGAAAGATGGAGATAAGAGTGATAAAGACAGCGGGAAAAAACCTTCACCAAAAAAGCCGGAAGTGTTGATTGATGGTGTGCCTGAGTGGTTTGTAGGACCGTTGATTGCTGAGTTGGTTGCTCATGAAGTTGGGCATACGATAGGTTTGCGCCATAATTTTAAGGCTTCCAGTATTCATGACCTTGAAAAAATAAATAGTGATGAACTTAAGGGCAAAGAAACATTGGCTGGGTCCGTGATGGATTACCTGCCAATTAATATGTTCAAGGGTATTGGTAAAAAACAGGGTGACTATACAATGATTGGAATCGGTCCATATGATCACTGGGCCATTGAATACGGTTATTCGATTTTGAAATCTGAGAAAGATTTAAAAAAAATATTAGACCGTGTATCAGATCCAAAACTTCAGTTTGCCACTGATGAGGATACGATAGGGCCAGATCCATTTGCTAGGCGTTATGATTTTGCTGCAAATCCAATTCAGTATGCTCATAGTCAGATGAATATTGTGAATCATCATCGTGAACGATTACTTGATAAATTTGTCAAGGAGGGGCAGAGCTGGGCCAAAGCGCGTTACGGCTATCAGCTTACCTTGTCATTACAAGCTCGAGCTCTAAGCATGATGGGAAATTGGATAGGAGGTTCCTTTGTGAATCGTGATAAAAAGGGTGATCCAGGAAATCGTTATCCGGTGACGCCTGTTCCTGCCAAACTTCAGAGAGAGTCCCTTGACTTTGTCTTGGAGAATTCATTCAAAGATAAAGCGTTTGGATTGAATACAGAGTTACTTCGCCGCATGGGTAGTGACCGGTGGATCGATAATTTATCTCGCTCAATGGATAATGCTACGTGGCCTGTTCATGAGAAAGTGATGGGCATACAGGCATCTGCTCTCACTATGATTCTAAATCCGACCACCCTTGGCAGGGTTTATGATAACGAATTTCTAGTTGAATCAGAAAAAGATGCCCTAACTCTGCCGGAGATTCTGAATAAACTAGATGACGCTGTATGGACCGAATTGAAGTCTCCAGCCAAGGGTGATTACTCAGCTCGAAATCCAATGATCTCTAGCCTGCGTCGTAATTTACAACGCGAGTATCTTGAACGATTAGTCAGCCTTAGTATGCCGGGTAATTTGCGAGGAGCCAGTTCCCGACCTCTTGCCAATTTGGCTTCACAGCAACTTCGGGGTTTAGCCAAACGAATAGACCAAGTGCAAAAAATTGAAGGAATAAAGGTTGATCCTTATTCTGCCGCACATCTTTCTGAAGCAGGTGAATTGATAAAGAAAACCCTAAATGCGGGTATCGTTTACGGAAGCACAAAGATTTAAAGATATTGTTGAGCTTTTGTTGTCACGTTCTGCCATTTGGTACTTCTATGATGGCAGTTGCGGTTGCGTGTTTATTAGTATGGCTTAAGGTTATTTGAATTTTTTCAGAGCCTATCTTATCCATTAGAATTTGGGCTTTGCCGTGAAGTTGCACGTTGGGTTTTCCAGTTTCTTCGCGAATGATTTCCATATCGTGCCAGCCAAGCTTCTCTCCTATGCCGAATCCAAAGGCTTTTGCTATAGCTTCCTTCGCGGCAAACCTCCCTGCAATATAGGGAGCAGGATCAGTGTAGTTTAGACAATATTCCTGTTCGGTTGGAAGCAGGATTCGATTGAGGAATTTTTCTCCAAATTTATTACAGAACTCGCGAATGCGATCGACTTCGACAATGTCTGTTCCTATGCCAAAGATCATTCTGTATTGTAGTCGGCCATTTTTGTAAGCATTTCTCTTGTCGCTTGGCTGAGGCCGACAGTGATAGCTCGGCTTATAATACTGTGGCCTATATTAAGTTCTTTGAGGTGTGGCACTGAAAATAGGCCTTGGACATTTTCGTAGTTGATGCCATGCCCGGCATTAACTATCAGGCCAAGTGCTTTGGCTTGCTCTGCAGCCTTTATTAATCGTTCAATTTCAACTGAACGTTTGGACTCGTGCGCATAGGAATCGGCAAACGCACCGGTATGCAGTTCGATCACAGGACTTCCAGTCTGAGCTGTAGCTTCGATTTGTTCCGGATCCGGGTCAATAAACAGACTTACTTCGATGCCAACTTGGCCAAGTTTTTCGTTTGTAGCCTTAATGCTTTCGACTTGGTTCGCAACGTCGAGTCCGCCTTCAGTAGTGACCTCATTACGATTCTCCGGTACGAGGCAAACAGCCTCTGGCTTGAGGCGAGTTGCGATGTTTATCATCTCGTCTGTGTTGGCCATCTCAAAATTAAGACGAGTTTTTATGGCATCGCGTATGGCCCAAATATCTCGATCTTGAATGTGGCGACGATCTTCTCGGAGATGTGCCGTGATGCCATGAGCACCGGCGGCTTCAGTTAACCTTACGGCTTCAATGGGGCAAGGTTCTCCATCCTGTTGACCTCGGTAACGGGCTTCTCTTACCGTGGTAACGTGGTCAATGTTTACACCGAGCTTTAGCATGAGAGGGACTACTTTTTAGCCGCGGGCTTTTTCTTTGTGCGCTTTGACTTTCCCTTGGATGTCTCAGTGGGGTTCGGCCATTCCAGAGTGAGTTTGGGAAACTGCGGATTATCGAGCCAGCGTGTGGCCAGTGCAATTTCAAGTGCAGAGAGGCCTAGGTGAGATTTGCGAGTTATGGTCAGTTTATTTGAACTCAAGGTGGCGTCAGTAATGGTATTACCCAGCTTTGAATAGAGAGAGGTGATGAAGGAGATTCCTTTCGTTTTGTTGACCAGTTGTTCCCGTTCATCCGAAAGGATGGCGGCGAACTGAATAAGAAGATTCCATTTTGCAAGTCGCTGACCGGTAATTTCCCAATTGTAGTAGATCAGATTTTCCTTATTGATGAATTCACTGAGTAGTTCCTTCGGGATTGGTTTTTTTATAGGGTCTGGCGGGAACACTCCGCCTACTACGTATCCTTTATCATCCGAATTTCCCTTTGTGAGATAGGGGGCGAAAAGTGGTACATTACCCCAGGTGACAGAAGGCTTTTTTGGATCATGAACCACGTTTCCGATATAGCTTTCTCCATCATTGCCTGTTTTTTTAAAATCGCTAATCCGTTTTGCAAGGCTCGCAATTTCTGTTTTGGGATCATCGACCTTTACCGCGAAAAATGATTGAAATTTGGTGCGACCTTGTGACCAAGCAAAGAACTGGTTGTTAGTCGGTTTAAGCTGAAGAGGTTTCAAGACCTCTTGAGCTGTAGATAGGCCAATACCACGGGCGGCGGTAAAGCTTACTAGTGGTTCAGTGATTGTCCGGGTTGGTATTTCCCAATTCTCAATTTTGTTTGGCAGCTCTTTATTGAACTCTACAACTGCCTTTGTAAAAAAATTATCTTTCTTCAATTTGGATGTAATTCGGATTGAGTTAGCACTGGATGGAAGCTGATTCTTAATTGCGGCCGGCAAGGCTGATGCTTGAACTTCAATTGTCAGGTCGTTCTCGGTGTCCGCCGGAATAGCACGTCCTTCCTTGTAAATTTTTCGAGCTGCCTGCTTGAGAGGTTTAAATGTTGACTGGCCAATCCCAACCAGCATCCAGCCATTTACGTAACCAAAACCTAAGCTTCGTCCTTCTTTGAAGTCCACTCTCCAACCAGTGGTTCCTGCCTGTTGTTGTTCCTGTAGTGTGGCTCCTGTGCTCTTCGCGAGTTGTTTGAGTTGCTTTATCCACTCCTTTCCACGTGTATTACTCATCGTGGCCATCAAAGAAATATTCTGACCGTTATCTCCCGTCGTAACTTTCAAGATTGTCTCTCCTAAGCCCAAATCAGATAGGATATACTTGAACTGGGAACTATTTCCGCCAGAAATTTTGCCAAGATGGTTGGCTAATTTACCTAGTACCTCAGTACGTAATTCTCGTGTTTCTTTTTGGCTCCATATTGCTTTGAGAGTTTTTGCATCCTCACGCTTCGTTAAAGTCTCAATACCTGCAAAGTGTAGTTTCAGCGTTGGCTCGGCTGTTATCTCCGCTAATCCGGCCGAAAGGAATGCTACCGTACAGAAAACCCTTATTACTCGCTTCATTGGGGGACAGTGCATGCCAGATAACGCTTGGCGAATCAATCGCAAATAGGGCTAAAGTAAGGTTTAACCAATGGTTGGGGAATATTCTTGTGCATTGGATGCATTTATGAGGGAAAATTATTGTAAGACCACATTATCCAAATCCAAGGTCGTTTTTCCGCTTGCCTTGTTGCTTTCTTGGTCGCACTTTCCCGCTGTCAGCGGCTGACTAATTGAGAAGTCGTTGACATAGACAGGACCTATCATGGGAAATAAATTATTTGTTGGTGGCCTCAAATGGGAAGCCACAGAGGACGATCTCCGCGAGTTATTTGCTGAGGCCGGAGAAATCACAGACGCAGTTGTACTGCATGATCGAGACACTGGGCGTTCGCGTGGGTTTGGGTTTGTTACCTATGCCACGGACGAGGAAGCAAAAGCAGCGGTAGAGAAGTTTAACGAGCAAGACTTCATGGGCCGGAAGTTAACGGTAAATGAGGCACGTCAGAGAGAGGAACGTTCTGGAGGCGGAGGCGGAGGCGGAGGCGGCCGTCGCGATAATTGGTAATTTTAATCAGACAGGGATTCGCCCCAAGCGGCGGGATCTTGTTTATAGTATGACCGGAGTTCTTTATATAGCTCCGGTCTTTTCTTTTTTAGTTGCCGTGGTTTTTCAAAAAATGCTTCAGTGGCAGTAGCAAAAAACTCAGCTGGATTGGTTGCCCCGTAGTGGTCAATCACAGTTTTTTTCCCTTTGGCAGCCTTCTGCTGAAAGGACTCAAATTCTTTGGTAAAAACCAAAGCCCATGAGCGATATTTTAGTTTACGTTTTTCTAGCTCCTCGCCTTTGCCTAGGGTGGGAGCTCCGTCTGCTACTCCATCCATTTGATCTAGTTGATGGGCAAACTCGTGGATTACAACATTGTTTCCATCAAAGGCATTTTTGCCACCTCGTTTACTGGAGTCCCATGCCAATACAACCGGTCCGTACTGCCATGATTCACCAAGTCGGTGTGACTGATCCTTGGAGTCGTAAGGATTCTTCGCAAGATAAGAACTAGGATAAACAAGGATCGTTTTTAAAGAAGGGTAGTACGTTGGCTTGCGATGTAAAAGCAGTAGACAAGCTTGCGCAGAAATGGTCACACGAATTTCATCGTTAATCTTCAGTCCGCCACAGCCTTCAAATTTTTTTTCGGCTAAGAATACCAGTATGTGTGACTGTAACTCTTTCTTGTCGGCGCATGAAAGCTGCTTATAAATTCCGAAATTCGCTTTTAATACATCTATCCACTCTGAGGGAAACATTCCTCGACGGATTTTTGTGCGATGCCATTTTTTAACAAAACCAAACACTGCGGGAGAGCCTCCATGTGCTTGGTAAAAAAGGCCAACATTAAAGTCGTTGATGCGTTAAATTAATGATATGATTCATATCATGAAATCCATCAAACGCAGGACTTTTTTGAAAAATAGCCTTGCTGCATCTGCAATTGCATTTCCAGCTATTGGTCAGGTACGAGGAGCCAATGATCGAGTGCAGATAGCTCTAATTGGTTGTGGCGGCCGGGGCACTCAGGTCACCTCTAGTATGGCCCGACGGAGCGATGTAGTGTGTTCACAGGTATGTGATATTCATGAGGAGCGGCTTGTCCGAATTGCTGATTATATGGCTGAGCAGCAGGGTGGTCGTAAGCCGTTGTTAGCCCGTCAGATGGACGAGGTTTTTGCCAACAAGGATGTCGATGCCGTAGTAGTCGCAACTCCAGATCACTGGCATACTCCGACTGCTATACTTGCCTGCCAATCTGGAAAAGATGTTTATGTAGAGAAACCTTTCAGCCACAATATATGGGAGGGGCGTAAGCTTGTTGAGGCATCACGTAAATACAATCGCATCGTTCAGGTTGGCACTCAAAATCGAAGTGCTTCTTATAACCTCGCAGCTAAGGACTATGTTCAGTCTGGTAAGCTTGGAGATGTGCGGTTAGTTAAGGTTTTCAATCTCAAGGGAGGTGGGCCGTTTCGACTTGGGCCCAGTGGTAACGCCCCAAAGGGATTTTCTTGGAATGAATGGCTTGGGCCGGCTAAGAGTCGAGATTATCACAGCAAAATTTTTCACGGAGGTTGGCATTATTTTTGGGACTATTCTGGCGGTGATCTAGCCGACTGCGGTATCCACCAACTTGACCTTGCGTTGATGGTCCTAGGCGATCCTGTTGCTCCTAGCGCTGTTTCTGCATCTGGGGGCAGACTGCAGCATAAGGATGATGATGCAGAGGTTCCTGATGTTGAAATTCTACAATATGATTATCCTGGTTTTGTTATGACTTTCGAACACTCACACTTTGCTAATTCAATGAGTAAGATTGATGGGAGTATTCGTTCCGGAGACAAGTTTCCATACTGGCCACAATGTGCAACACGAATAGAGTTTTATGGCACCAAAGATAATATGATGTTAGGTCGTCACGGTGGAGGTTGGCAGGTATTTACTTCAAACGGTAATGTGGTAGATCAGCAGTTTGGAAGGCATCCTGATCCTGAGCATCAAAAAAACTTTATTGATTGCATCAAGTCTCGAAAACGAACCAACGCTGATGTTGGCTTGGCTCAGTTGAGCACTTCGGTTATGCATATTGGGAATATTGCGCACCGAGTTGGAAATCAAAAGTTGCGTTACAATTCTGAGGCAGAGCGATTCATCGACAATGATTTGGCAAACAGATTAGTAAAGCGTCAGAACGACAATGATTTTTCTGTAAAAGAGCTAGTTTGATTTCCTGCCAAAGGGAAAAACTTATATTGCTCACATTTACAGTGATGAGAACTCCGTGAACACTCGAACCAAGGTTGGCATTGAGAGGCGCGAAGTGACTTCAGCTATCGAATTTGAGTCGAATTTGGGCGAGCAAGGAGGAATTGTCATTCGGCTTGTCCCTAAAAATTAACCTTGGATCTTGCCTATTGTATAGAAATGCAGTGATGAGGTATTTTGCTTTCTGCTTTTGCCTTTGGGTAAATGGGCTGTTAGGTTGCCGCGCCTGCCCTGCAGGGCGAAGTTTGAGATGGAGTACAAAAATACACTAAACCTTCCGCAGACGGATTTTCCTATGCGAGCTGGGCTGGTTCAACGAGAGCCGGAGCGATTAGCCAAATGGTATGCGGATGGATTGTATGAACAGATTCAAAAGCGGCGGGAAGGTGCCGAGAGATTTCTACTTCATGATGGGCCGCCGTTTGCTAATGGCGACGTTCACATCGGTACAGCTCTTAATAAAATTCTTAAGGACTTCATCCTGAAATACCAGTCTTTGCGAGGCAAACAGGTTCCGTATGTTCCAGGATGGGACTGCCACGGATTACCAATCGAATTTAAGGTAACTCAAAAGATGCGCAAGGATGGCAATACTGATGCTACACCGGCGGTAATACGTAAGGCTTGCGAGGAGTATGCTTTGGGCTTCATTGATAAGCAGCGAGAACAGTTCAAGCGTCTGGGCGTGTTGGGGGAGTGGGATAAGCCGTACCTTACACTAAACCCAGAGTATGAGGCGGAGGAGCTTCGTCTATTTGCTGATTTAGTAGAAAAGGGATTTGTTTATAGAGGCAAGAAACCAGTCTATTGGAGTATTCCTTGCCGTACTGCTTTGGCAGAGGCTGAAGTCGAATACCAAGACCATATTAGTCAGAGTGTTTATGTTAAGTTTCCGATTGTTGGTGAAAGCAATATGCATTTGCTCATCTGGACAACAACCCCATGGACTTTGCCTGCCAATCTAGCTGTGGCCTATAATTCGCAATTCGATTACCAACTCATTCGTGTTGGCGAGGAGGCTTTTATAGTCAGCGTACCTCTGCTCGATATTGTTGTTGAGAAATGCGGTTGGGCTGGAAATTTTGAGATTCTTAGGACGGTGCAGGGTGATCAAATGGCGGAGCTCGAGTACCATCATCCATTCTGTAATCGTACCGGAAAGTTATTCGCGGGAGATTTGTTTGTCGATGACTCTGCTGGTACAGGCTTAGTTCACATTGCCCCTGGTCATGGTCAGGATGATTACAATCTCGGCCGTACTAATGGTTTGCCAGTCTACTCTCCTGTGGACGACAGAGGCTGCCTTGCTCGCACGGCGGATTTGCCCGATGAACAACAGATTTCTGACGATTTAGTCGGCAAGCAAATTCTCCCAAAAAACGGAAAGAGTGAGGCTAATGAGGCGGTTATTGAAGTGCTAAAAGCCGATAAAAAATTGGCTTTTCAGGAACCATATGAGCATAGCTACCCTCACTGCTGGCGTAGTAAGTCCCCGGTGATTTTCCGTGCGATGGACCAGTGGTTTGTGAATATTGACCATGATGGTTTTCGAGACAAAGCCCTTGCAGCAATAGATAGCGTTAACTGGGTTCCTGGCTGGGGGCGTAATCGCATTGAAGGCGCTGTCCAATCTCGGCCAGATTGGTGCATTTCTAGGCAGCGTTCTTGGGGAGTGCCTATACCGGCTTTTTACGATGCGCAGGGCGAACCGATTCTTGATCACCGTATAGTTCGAAACACCGCCGACCTAGTTCAGGAAAATGGATCAAATGTCTGGTTTGAGCGCGAACTTGCTGAATTGTGGGCAGCTGTTAAGCCGGTTGATTGGGATGGGCCAGAAGCAGTTGGTAAGTCGACTGATACACTTGATGTATGGATCGATTCGGGTTCTTCATCGCGTAGTGTTTTGATGCAGCGAGGTGAGCTTGGCCGCCCAAATACTCAGACAGGGACTCCTGATGCTTGGCAAGCTGACTATTATCTTGAAGGGAGTGATCAACATCGTGGTTGGTTCCAGTCGTCACTACTGCTTTCGCTTGCTGGCAATGGGGTTGCCCCTTATCGCAACGTGCTTACGCACGGGTTCATGGTTGATGCAGATCGCGAAAAAATTTCCAAGAGTAAACAGGATGGGGGCTATGCTAAGCCGCAAACTGCTGAGGCCTACATTGGTCAATATGGTGCAGATATTGTTCGTCTTTGGGTTGCTTCTCAGGATTTTCGTAATGATATTACTGTTAGCGAGGAACGAATTAAAAAAGTTGCTGAAGCCTATAGGGGTATTCGGAACTCATTGCGCTATCAGCTAAGCAACCTTTATGACTTTGATCCTACGAGACACACCGTAACGGATAATGATTTAACAGGGCTTGACCGTTGGATTCTCGATTGTTTTACCAAGGTTGATGCTGATGTCCGCGCGGCATATGACAAGTGCGAATTTCATATTGCGTACCAACGTATAACTCAGTTTGTTTCTGTGGAGCTTTCTGCTATTTACCATGACACGGTAAAAGATCGCCTTTATACTTCATCTGGCAATTCACTTCGCCGCCGTTCCACTCAAACCACGCTTTACCGATTGGTTCAGGGTTTTTCTAAGATGCTTTCTCCTATGCTCGCTTTTACTGCGGACGAAGCTTGGGAGGCTATACCGCATCTTGATTCCCCCTGCGTACATTTGACCGACTGGGATCCATTCGAGTTTAGTATCACTGAAAATGAGGCAAACAACTGGAAGACTATGTTTGCGATTCGTGAACGCGTTATGCCAGTTCTCGAGGAGGCGCGTCGAGCTAAGCGGATTGGTAAAGGACTTGAGGCTTGTGTAAGTCTAAGTGGCGTTGGCCATGAATTTCAGATTGCTCAAGGCCATCAAGAGGATTTACGTGAACTTATTAACGTTTCTCAGCTTAGTTTGAATGAAGGGGAAAGTGAGGAGTTAGAAATAACTGTGTCCAATGCTGATGGAGAAAAATGTGAACGTTGTTGGCGTTGGGAACCAAGTGTCGGTTCTCATAATGATCATGTCACATTATGTAGTCGATGTGTAGAGGCCGTCAGTTAGAATAATATCAGGGGTGGTCTCGTTTTTTAGATTATTTACAGGGTTTTGAGATAGGCGATTAAGTCTCGAATTTCGTGTTTAGTTAGGATAGCACCCATGGGAGGCATGACGGAGGTGTTAGACACTGTGATTTTCTTAATTTCAACAGCTGCGATTTCTTGTGGCTCTCCTTCAGGAGAAATAAGGGTCAGTGTTTTTTCTGTCTGATTTTTTATACGGCCAACAATCGATTTTCCTTTTGTTCGCTCAACTACAGTTATGCTAAATCCATCTGCAATTTCCGCACCTGGATCGATTAAAGAGCGGAGTAGGTAATGTTTGTCAGTGCGTTTTCCAATGCCTGTTAAATCTGGTCCAACTTGATTTCCCTTGCCGCCTGCGTTGTGGCAGCGGACACATTGTGCGGCAACATGGTTTTCATAAACCTGTTTTCCTTTTTTGGCATCACCTCCAGAGAGTGTAGCGCTATATTTAGTAACAGGATCTTTGGTTAATAGGTTAGTTTCGTATTTATCAAGAAGCTGTTTTAGTTTTGCTGTTTTTCTGCTTTCAGCTGCAACTAAGACATCCAGTTCA
>Ga0115011_10001155_pt1 | contig 19365 bp, 20 predicted proteins | sample TroAtlMetagenome_2_FD_88705 | JGI IMG/M metagenome (GOLD analysis project Ga0115011, IMG submission 88705) | Marine eukaryotic phytoplankton communities from Atlantic Ocean - Tropical Atlantic ANT8 Metagenome | ecosystem: Environmental > Aquatic > Marine > Oceanic | place: Tropical Atlantic...
CATGTTGAAAAAGCAAAATCCATTGATTTTGTGCTGCCCATCTCAGTAGAACCAACCTTTGCTGTATAACCACTTAAAAAATGATAAGCCGCACTATTTTCATCTAATATACTTACTGGAGGCAGGACTCCAGACAGATCACAAGTAAGAAAAACTATATTGTCGGGTTCACCACCTTGATTTTCGGGAACTGACCCCTCGATAAAATCTCTTGGATAGCAGACTCTTGTGTTCTCTGTGTATTTATCATCGTCATAATCTGGAACCCCATTTTCATCAATTACTACATTCTCTAAGATGCTTCCAAACTTTATAGCATCCCAGATTAATGGCTCATTCTCTTTGGAAAGTTTAATGCACTTGGCGTAACAGCCACCTTCTAAATTAAATACTGACCCATCACTCCAACCATGTTCATCATCACCAATTAAAGAACACTTAGGATCAGCTGATAATGTTGTTTTACCAGTTCCAGAGAGCCCAAAGAAAAGTGTAGTTCTTTTGTCCTTAGTTTGATTAGCTGAACAATGCATAGGAAGCACATCCTTCTCTGGCAATAGGAAATTTTGAACGGCAAACATTGATTTTTTCATTTCTCCTGCGTACTTCATCCCTGCGATCAACACTTTCCTTCTCAGGAAATTAATAATTACACAAGACTCAGAATTAGTATGATCAACCTCTGGATCACATACGTAGTCTGCGGCTGTCATAATTTTCCAAGTTTCTTTTCCTTCTTCGTTAAATATTTCAGGAACAATAAAAATAAGTTTTGAGAATAGAGAGTGCCATGCTTTTTCAGACTTAACTAGCACAGGAATATAATGATCTTTATTAGACCCTACATGAACTTCAGACATGTAGCAGTCCTTATTGTCTAAATAATCGGAAACTTTATTCCACAGATTATCAAAATGATCAGCTTCAAAAGGGAGGTTTACTTCACCCCAATCAATTTTGTCAGCTGTACTATTCTCTTGAACTATAAAACGATCGCTTGGACTTCTTCCAGTTCTACTTCCAGTTAACGCTAAGAGTGCCCCTGTATTGGTAAGTTCACCCTCACCATTAGCGATTGCTCTCTCAATTAATTTTGAATTAGTTAAATTAAGTTCTCGTGACATTAGTTATATCTATGGCCCTTTAAAATAATTAGAAGGTATCTTACCAGCATTAAACTTATCATTGAAGCAAAAAATACCATTGACCATTCAGCAATATTTAAGCCTAAAAGCGACCAAGATTCTTCAGCGCATTTGCTGCTTCCTTGAAAAACTTTTGACAGAGCATCAAAGAATGGATACATATCAAATAACAGGTAAAAAGGGGTATCACAATAACCAGCAGCTAATTCATCTTTAGGAATGTTTTGAAGATAGATCTGTCTTCCGCTTGCTGAAATGCCAAATGCTAATACAAAGATGCCTAAAGCATCGAAAAGAAATTTAAATTTTGGGACCACCATCTTAAAAAGGAATATAAAAAAAACTGCTTGAGCGGAGTATTTCTGCAATATACATAGATTGCATGGCTCAAGACCTGCTATATTTTCAAGATAATACTGACTTCCAACAACAACTGCTGCACAAAAAGTTATGAAGAAATCTAAATAGTTTTCAAAAAATGCTTTCACTATTAAGTATTATATATATAAGTCCTATGATATTTAGACCAGACGTAATTTTAATTGATGGATCATCATATATATATAGAGCATTTCATGCTCTTCCACCCTTGACTACATCAAAAGGAAAACCAACAGGAGCAACACGAGGTGTGGCATCTATGTTGCGCAAAATTATTTCGACATATCCAGGCGTGCCAATGGTTATGGTTTTTGATGCAAAAGGACCTACTTTTAGAAGTGACTATTATCAGGCGTATAAAGCAAACAGACCATCTATGCCAAATGAACTAAGAGTGCAGATTGATGATATTAAAACACTTTCAAAATTGTTTAATTTTTCAGTGCAAGAAGTTGCCGGGGTTGAGGCGGATGATGTTATAGCAACACTTGCAGATAAATTAGGCGAGAAACTAAAAGTATTAATATCTTCTCCAGATAAAGATCTTACGCAGCTGGTAAAAAAGAATGTTATACAACACAACTCAGTATCTAATGAATTTTTTGATGAAAAATATGTAGAAGAAAAGTTTGGAGTTCTTCCAAATAAAATTGCTGAATTATTGGCATTAGTTGGAGATAAATCTGATAACATTCCCGGAATCACCAAAGTTGGTAATAAGACAGCTTCAAAATGGCTTGATCAATATGGCGATATTGATAATTTAGTCGCTAAATCAAATGAGGTAACAGGAGTTGTTGGCGAGAATCTAAGAAACGAGAAAGATATTTTACAAAGAAACCTTTTTTTAGTTTCACTTAAAAAAGATCTGGAATTAAGCCTAGAGTTAGACTCTTTAAATATACCCGAAGTAGCAAATGATAAATTAAAAGATTTCTACAAAGACCTAGAATTCAATTCATTTATAGAAGAGAGGACTACGAAAAAAACATTAAAAAACTATATTTGCATTAAAGACATCACCCAATTAAAAGAAATTGAAAAAAAGCTAGACGATTCTAAATATTTTGCTTTTGATACAGAGACAACCTCTTTAGTAACTCATGAAGCTGAATTAGTTGGCTTTTCTTTCACTCTTGAAACAGATTCAGGGTTCTATGTGCCAATTAGACACAATGAACAAATAGACTTAGATCCAGATAAAACAACAAAGTGGCTTAAAGAGGTTCTAGAGAGAAATCAGGAAAAAATTATAGGGCAAAATTTAAAATATGATTTAGCTGTACTTCAAAAATATAACATTAAGATCAGTAAATTCTGTGCTGACACAATGTTAATGTCTTATGCCATTAATAGTACTGCCACGAGACATAATCTTGACGCTCTAGCAGAGCATTATTTAAATGTTCAAACTATAAAATACGCTGATGTCATGGGCAAAGGGGCTAATAAATATAAAAGTTTTAATGAAGTTCCCATAAAAGAAGCTACAAGTTATGCAGCCGAAGACTCCGATATTACTTTTCAACTGTATGAAAAGTTTAAAAAGATAATAGACAAGGAAACTGAATCTTTATTACAGAATATTGAGTATCCTTTGGTTCATGTTTTGATGGCAATGGAAGATAAAGGCGCATTGATTGATACAAATCATTTAAAAAAACTTTCAAATGATTTCGGTTCAAAGCTAATTAGTCTTACAAGAAATATTCATGATAAATCAGGTCTTGTTTTTAATATTGATTCTCCAAAACAACTAAGTGAAGTCCTTTTTGAAAAGATGAAAATAGATTCTAAAGGTTTAAAAAAGACTTCTACAGGATATTACTCAACATCAGAGTCAGTTTTACAAAAATTGGCAGCTGAAAATGAAATTGTTAGAGATATATTAGAGTACAGAACGCTAGCAAAATTAAAAAATACATACACCGATAAAATATCTGATATATGTGACGCAAATTCAAGAGTGCATACTTCTTATCATCAGGCAGTTACTTCTACAGGGAGGCTATCTTCATCTGATCCTAATTTACAGAATATTCCAATAAGGACTAATGAGGGAATAACAATTAGGGAAGCATTTATTGCTCCTAAAGATAGAAAGCTTTTAGCTATAGATTATTCTCAAATTGAGCTTCGTCTTATGGCTCATTATTCTAAAGATTCAATAATGCTTAATTCATTTACAAATGATGAAGATATTCATAAAAGAACAGCTTCAGAAATTTTTGGAGTAAACATATCTGATGTTGATGATCAAATGCGCAGAAGGGCCAAGACTATCAATTTTGGTCTTTTATATGGGATGAGTGCTTTTGGACTTTCTAATCAATTGAAAGTTTCAAGAGCCGAAGCTGATATTTTTTTAAATAATTATTTTGAGCGATATGCTGGCGTTAAAAGTTTTATGTCAGAGATAGTAGAAGAAGCAAAACAATATAAATTTGTTAAAACTTTATACAACAGAAAAATTCATACCCCGAATATAGAAGCTAGCAACTATATGATGCGACAAGGGTCAGAAAGAGCAGCCATTAATGGACCTTTACAAGGTAGCGCTGCAGACATTATTAAAATTGCAATGATTAATATCCAAAATTGGATAGATGAGAATAAGTCAGATATAACAATGATTCTTCAGGTTCATGATGAATTAATTTTTGAGGTCCCTACTGACTTTTCAGATGAAGACATAAAGCCAATTATTTCAATAATGGAGGAAACTACTAAAATTAGTGTTCCATTAAAAGTTGAATATGGCTTTGGAGCTAATTGGAGAGAAGCACACTAATCTCTTTATATAAATTAATTACACTATCTTGATCTTTTGTTGAGAAAGAAATTACATCAGTAAATATTTTTTTATTATTATTCTCAGCATCTTTTTTTTCGGCATCGCTAACCTTATCAGACTTCGTTAAAACTATTTTAAAAGGAAGTTTAAGGTCTATTAACATTGAAGTCATTTCTAGATCTGATTCCTTCATAGGATGTCTTATGTCAGTGAATATTAAAACTCCTACAAGATTGCTTCTATATTGAAAGTATTTAGGTATTTCTTTTGCCCACTCTTTTTTTTGTTCTTTTGAAACTTTTGAGAACCCATATCCTGGAAAATCAACAATATAACCATAAGCGCATTTAAAAAAATTAAATAATTTAGTTTTTCCAGGAGTTTTGCTTACTTTTGCAAGTTTCTTGTTGTTTGATAAAGCATTTATAGCTGATGATTTGCCAGCATTAGAAGCGCCGACAAATGCAATCTCCCTGTCTTGATGATTTAAACATTGCTCATACAAAGCTGCACTTGTCACGAACTCAAGATCTAAACTTTTTTTCATTAATAAATTATAACCAACTTGTTATATAATCATGTTCGCATGAACAACTTCTTTCTAAAACATATTTCAAAGACTTTATTTTTGCTATTGTCTTTAGCAATTACTGCTCAGCCTCAGCTAAATAAAGATTATGAGTTAATTCCAGAAGGCCTTGTTAAAGATGAGGGCATAACAGAAATTTTTGGCTATTGGTGTCCTGCATGTTTTTCTTTTGAAAACACAGTCCAAGATATAAGAGATAGGCGACCAGATATAGCAATTAATCAAGTTCCTGCTGGTAATGAAACTATAGCCAGGCTTTATTACACAATAAAAGCATTAAACCTAGGAGAAGAAGCTCATATGAACGTTTATAAGGATTGGCAATTAAAAAGAAAATCATTTAGAACGGAATCAGACATGGCTGATTTTGCTCAGCGACATGGATACAATGAACAGAATTTTATGGAAGTCTACAGGTCTTTTGGAGTAGGGCTAAAAGCCAAAAATGCTTTAAGGTTAGTAAACTCATTAGGTAATGCAGGAGCGTTTGATGGTGTTCCAACTGTAATAGTAAATGGTAAATATAAAGTAATAAGAGGCAGAGATGTTGAAAAAAATATATTAAACATTATCTATCTTTCAGACAGTTAATTAAAAATGAAAAAATTTATATTTCTTCTGGTTACAATTTTTATTTCTTTGCAATTTTATTCAGCTCCTTATGAAGATGAAGTAAGAAAAAGGCTTGGCCTTTTAAAAAATAAGCCAGTTGTTGCTATGACTACTTCAGAGAATTCAGATAGTATGACTCCTGCAAGCAGATCTGGTGAAGCTGTATACAATTTAGGTTGTGCAGCATGTCATACTGCCGGACTGGCCGGAGCACCAATGTTTGGAAATATCTCTCAGTGGCAAGGTAGAGTTGAGAAAGGATTAGAGGTATTAACAAATAATTCTTATAACGGATACAATGCTATGCCGGCAAAAGGGTTATGTATCGATTGCACTAAAGAAGAAATGCAAAGCGCAGTGCAGTATATGCTTGATGCTTTAACAGTAGAGTAAATTAAACTCTACTCTCTAGTTCGCTTAATTTTTTTTCAAGGGAATCTATTCTATCTAGAGCTTTCTCAAGCTCCTCTTCTTTTACAAAACCAGACTCTTTCATAAACTTTTCTAAAGCAGGCTTTACCATTTTTTCCATCCCTTTTAAGTCTTTACCCATTCCAAACGGATTAAACATTACTCTTCTCCAAAATAAAATTTTTATTTATTGTTTGATAAAGATCTTTCCAAGATTTAGCTTGTAAATCACAAGGAAAAATTTCATCCCATTTATTCTTATCACAATTGAACCATATGGTATTAAAATTGCAATTTCTAGCTCCACCAATGTCGTTAACAGGGCAATCCCCAATATGTTATGCTTCTTCAGCTTTGCAATTTGCAAGCTCTATAGCCTTTAAGAAATGAGGAGGAGATGGTTTATTACTCTTTACATCTTTTGCGCTTAGACTAAATTTAAAGAAACTAGATATTCCAATAATTTCTAAATCTGCATTGCCATTTGAGAGAGCTCCAATTATTACTTTTCGATAGAGTCTTTCAAGAATTTTCTTTGCATCTGTATATAGTTGAACTTTATTTCTTACTTTAAAAAATTCATTAAAGCTTTCGTTGCTGTAATAAATAGCATCAACACTATCAACCCCACTTCTTAATAGAGTCTCTTTAATTATTTCTTTTCTAAATTTTGTTAAATCATTTTTTAAAGAAGAATCAGCTTCAATAAGATCAACTCTAACTCTACTTAGAGCTTCTTCACTAAACTCTTCTACAAGATTTGGAAATTTAGCAAAAATAAAGTTTAACCATGCATTCTCAGCATCAACAATGACTTTCTTGTTAGGCCATAGAGTGTCATCTAGATCAAGTGTTATTAATTTTATTTTCTTTCTTGGCATGAGGATGTGATTTATCGTAAATTTTTGCTAACTGTTGGAAGTTTAATTTAGTGTAAATTTGTGTTGTACTCAAGCTGCTATGGCCCAACATCTCTTGAATAGATCTTAAATCACCACTTGATTCTAAAATATGAGTGGCAAAACTATGTCTTAACATATGAGGATTAACAGGAGGCATTCCTTGGCTAACTGATAGGTTATATAGCCTTTCTTGCATTGCTCTTACAGAAATTCTCTTCCCATACTTATTTGTAAAGAGAGCATCTATATTAACATTCATAGATTCTCTAACTTTTAACCATTCTGCTATAGCATCACGAGCAAACTTACCTACTGGCAGCATTCTTTCCTTCCTCCCTTTCCCCATAACTTTAATAAAACTAAAATCTGATTCAAAAGAAGAGATGTTTACACTAATCGCTTCCGATACTCTTAACCCCGATGAGTATAGGAGCTCAAGAAAGGCTTTATCTCTGAAATCAGAAGGTGTTTTTGGCACAAAAGATAATAATTTTTCAACATCTTCGGGCGTAAGAGCTTTTGGCAATTTCTCTTCAACTTTAGGAGACTGTATTCCATCAAATGGATTAGATTCTAATTCCTCATTTTTATACATATATTTATAAAAATTTCTTAAAGAAGAAATATTTCTTTGAATTGACCTATTGCCTAATCCTCTCTTACGTAAAGAAATTATCCATTGAGTTAAAGTTAAAGGCAGCAAATTATAAGGATCAGCTTTCTTCTCCTCAATAAACAACAAGAAGCGACTTATATCTCTCTCATAATTTGAAATAGTATGATGAGAATAATTTTTTATTCTTAAAAATTCTTTAAGTCTTTCTTTTAAGTCATTCATTAAAGTCTGATATTGAGAGTTCTCCTTCAAACTCAAGTTCATAAGATGCTGTAGATAGTAAAGCTTTATTGCTCTCAAATAGAATCACAGAGTCACCACCTTCAGCAGAGAATTTAAATTTTTTTTCATTTGTATCAAGCGATAAAGCATAAGCTGTAGCTGCAGTTCCTGAGCCGCATGACTTTGTTTCTCCTGCTCCACTCTCATAAGTTCTAATATTAATCATATCCTGAACTCTCTGAAAAATATTTAAATTGTAATTTGAAGGCAGCCTCAATTTTTTGGCCTTTCTTCTAAAATCTTTATATAAATTCTCTAAATCTTCATTAGCTATATCATCGGATTCTTTAACTACATGGAAATTGCCAATATCTACATAATAGAAATCTTCTATTTTTTGACCTTTGGGCATTTTGCTTAAAACAGTGGCTATCTTTTTAGAAGTTCCTTCATCACGAATAACTGTAAATACATTTTCAAAAATTCCTACTTCTTGTTCATCTTTAATTGAGTAATTTGCTAAACACCTAAGGCCATTAAAACAGTTGCCTGCTTCTGATCCATCCGCATTGAATACTTTAACTTTCCATATTTTTTTAGATCTATCTAATACCAATAGTTGATCAAAACCTACCCCAGTTCTTCTATCAGACAACTTCTTAATAGGGAGATTCAAGATATTTTTATCTTCTGTAATAAGAAAATCATTGCCATTACTTTGCATTTTTTTAAATTTAATCTTCATATCACACTAAAAGGTTAAATAGAATTATATAATTGTCTTAACTAATTACCCTAAATTGATAAAGAACGAAACAGTAAACGCTCTTAGATTTTTGTCTGCAGATAGTGTAGAGAGGGCTAAGTCTGGCCATCCAGGCATGCCTCTTGGCATGGCAGATATCGCAGAAGTTCTTTGGAGAGATCACCTTATTCACTCACCTACAAATTCTAGTTGGTTTAATAGAGATAGATTTGTGCTATCAAATGGTCATGGATCAATGTTGCTTTATAGCCTTTTACATTTAACAGGCTATAAATTATCTCTTGATGATTTAAAAGATTTTAGACAGTTACACTCTAAAACTCCTGGTCATCCAGAATATGGCATTACCGATGGAGTTGAAACAACAACAGGACCACTTGGGCAAGGACTGGCTAATGCTACAGGCATGGCAATAGCAGAAAAAATTCTTGCTTCAAAAATTAATACTGAAAAAATAAAGCCAGTTGATCATAGGACTTACTGTTTTGTTGGAGATGGTTGTCTGATGGAAGGCATTTCACATGAAGTCATGTCTCTTGCTGGCGTTTTAGAATTAAATAAATTGATTTGTTTTTATGACAGTAATGGCATTTCTATTGATGGTGAAATTAAAGATTGGTATAAGGATGACATTAGACTTAGATGTGAATCATATGGCTGGAATGTAATTGGAGAGATAGATGGCCATAATAGAGATGAAATTAATCAAGCTATAGTTGCAGCTAAAGAATCGAATAAACCAACAATGATAGTGTGTAAAACATCTATTGGTTATGGTGCTGGAAGTAAACAAGATAGCGAATCTTCTCATGGAGCTCCTTTAGGAGAAGAAGTACTTAATGAATTAAGAAAAAATTTAGACTGGGAACACAAGCCTTTTGAAATACCTGAATCTGTTTATGAAGATTGGGATTTCAAAGAAAAAGGTAAGAGTCTTGAGAAAAACTGGAAAGAAATCTGTGCAGAACATGAAAAAGACCACCCAGAAAAGGCAATCCTTCTTAAAAGATTAATATCTGGAGATCTTCCTGAAAATTTTATGAAAGTCTTTGATAGCCATATTGAAGGCTTAAAAGAAAATAATGATTCTATTGCAACTAGAAAGTGTTCCCAAATGATTCTTGAATTTTTAAAAGAACATTTGTCTGAGTTAGTTGGAGGATCTGCTGATTTAAGTGGTTCAAATAATACAGTTACAAAAGCATCTTTGCCGATTAATTCTAACTCGTCGGGCAACTATATTTATTATGGCGTAAGAGAGTTTGGAATGAATGCAATTATGAATGGAATGTCTCTACATGGTGGAATTATTCCATATGGAGGAACATTCTTGGTTTTCATGGACTATGGTAGAAATGCTGTTCGTATGTCTGCTTTAATGGGAATCAGAACAATTTATGTCTTTTCACATGATTCTGTTGCTCTTGGCGAAGATGGACCAACACACCAACCAATAGAACATTTAACGACATTAAGGTCTACTCCAAATATGCACACTTGGAGGCCTGCTTCTTTAGTTGAGACCGCAGTTGCCTGGAAAAAAGCTTTAGCAAATAAGAATGGACCAACATCAATTATTTTATCAAGGCAAAATCTTGATAATTTTCCAATTGAAGATATCTCAGAAGTTGAAAGGGGTGGCTATTTTATAAAATATTCTCCAGATTCAACAATTAATTTAATTGCTACAGGATCTGAAGTTGGCACTGTATTAGAAGCAGTAAAAATTTTGGGAGAGAATGGCAAAAAAATCAATATAGCCAGTGTTCCATGTTTAGAGGAGCTAGAGAAAAACGAATCTATTTATCAAAAAATATTTTCTCAAGATACCACTAATATTGTAGTTGAGTGTTCTCACCCAAACTCATGGTACAAGCATACTGATAAAGTGATTGGCATAGATACCTTTGGAGAATCTGGTAAAGGTAATGATTTAATGGAGCATTTTGGTTTTACACCAGATAAAGTTGCCAAGAAGATATCACAATTAATATGAAGACTCTGCTAGAGACCGATTTAAATAATAAAAAGGTTGGAATAAGAGTAGATTTAAATGTTCCTATAAAAGAAGGCAAGATATTAAGTCATGAAAAACTATCCGCAGCCTTGCCATCAATACTTCATATATTAGAGAGAACTCAAAATCTATGCATTATCAGTCATCTTGGGAGGCCTACAGAAGGAGATTTTGATCCAAACTATTCTCTTTTGCCCATAAAAGAATGGTTTGATGAAAAATTAAAAAAAGAATTAGCGTTTACCGATAATCTGGATTTAATTCCCGAGGGTATATCTCTCTTAGAGAATATAAGATTCTTTAATGGAGAAAAAGAAAATAATGAAGAGCTGTCTCAAAAGATAGCAGATGCTTTTGATGTTTATGTAATGGATGCATTTGCTACAGCTCATAGAAGATCTGCCTCAACATTTGGAGCTATTAAAAAGTCTGAGGTTGCTTGTGCAGGCATGCTCTTTTCTAAAGAAGTTATAAATATTGAATATGCTTTAAAAGAAAGCGGATCTCTTAATAGCATCGTTGGCGGATCAAAGATATCAACAAAATTAAAAGTAATAGAAAGCCTTCTTAAGAAATCACAAAAGGTATTAGTTGGCGGGGGTATAGCTAATACATTTTTAAAAGCATCTGGCTATGAAATTGGCAAATCGCTGGCTGAAGACAATATGCTCAATATGGCAAATAATATGCTAGAAACAGGAAAAATCATATTACCAGAAAAAGTTTATGTATCAGAATCAATGGAATCAAAAAATATATCTTTGGTGCCAATAAGTGATGTTTCAAAAGATAAAATGATATTAGATATAGAGTTTAATAATAAAGAGATAAAAAACTACTCAAGTAAAGCAACTATATGGAATGGCCCTTTAGGTATATTTGAAATTGATGAATTTTCAAATGGAACAAAATCTTTAATAAACTATCTTGAACAGTTAGACAGCAAAGTTATTGCTGGAGGAGGAGAAACTATTTTTGCAATTAATAAATTCTCTGACATTAAGAATTTTCATTATGTATCAACTGCAGGCGGCGCTTTTTTAGAATATTTGGGAGGGTCATTGCTCCCTTCGATTGAAGCGTTAAAGTCAAAATCAAGTTAAAATATAAATATGAATTTTTCAGGACTTAGTGATATTGCAAGTTATATAGTTGCTGATGGAAAAGGAATTCTTGCAGCAGATGAAAGTAATCCAACTTGTACTAAAAGGTTTGATTCTATTTCTGTTGAATCTACTGAAGACAATAGAAGAAATTATAGAGAAACATTATTTACTGCTGAAGGAATGAAAGAAAATATTGGTGGAACAATATTATTTGATGAGACCATCAAACAAAGATCTAGAGATGGTCGATTATTAACAGAACTAATTTTAGCTCAAGGAGCTTTACCAGGAATTAAGGTTGATAAAGGCTTACTTCCTTTCAATGAATCAGAGAATGAGACTTTAACACAAGGGCTTGATGATTTAGATGAAAGATGTTCTGAGTATGAAAAACTGGGAGCAAAATTTACTAAATGGAGAGCTGTTATAAATATAGGCGTAGATATTCCTACACAAGAATGTATTGATGCAAACATGGATGCTCTAGCTCAATATGCAAAAATTGCACAAAAAAATAATATGGTTCCTATTGTTGAGCCTGAAGTCCTTATGGATGGAGAACATTCAGCTGAAGATTGCTTAAATGCAACTTCAAGATCATTAAAATCGCTATTTGATTTTCTTAATAACTACAATGTTGATATTACAGGAACATTATTGAAACCAAATATGGTAACTTCGGGTTCTGAAAATCCAAATCAAATTTCAGAGGATGAAGTAGCAGAATTAACACTTGAATGCTTAAAGAAGCATGTTCCTAATGATCTTCCAGGCATTGCTTTTCTTTCGGGGGGACAGTCAGACATTAAAGCTACTCATCATTTAGATGCGATGAATAAGATGGGTGGAGGTCCTTGGAAATTAACTTTTTCTTATGGAAGGGCTTTACAACAATTAGCTTTGAAAACATGGCTAGGTAAAGAAGAAAATGAGAAAGATGCACAAGCTGTATTTTCGCATAGAGCTTTGATGAATAAACTAGCAGCTTCAGGTGAATGGTCACTTGATTTAGAGAAGTAATTTTGAAATTTGCAGGCGTATTCCTTTCTTCTAGTGAGCCAACTTTTCCAATAAAAGATGACATAGATCAATTTTGTAATTTTTTAGCTGATTCTAATGTTGGCATAGTCTATGGTGGAGGAAATAGAGGTTTAATGGGTTATATTTCGAAGAAGCATAAAGAAATTGGAGGAACTGTAAAAGGAGTTAATCTTAAGCTTTTTCATGACCAAGGATTTACTGCAGAAGGCTATATTGATACTTTTGAAGTAGAGGAAACTCTATATATCAGAAAGAAAAAATTAATAGATTATTCTGATTTTATTGTGGTTCTTCCTGGCGGAATCGGAACGGCTGATGAATTTTTTGATGTTTTAACACATCTTCATATGAGTGAAATTGGGGGAGGAGTCATTAACAAGAAATTATATCTATACAATAAGCAAGATTATTGGACAGACCTTCTTGCTTGGATACAGAAAAGTGTTGATTTTGGTATGTTGAGCCAAATACCTGCAGAATTAATAGTAGTTAATACTATTGAAGAGCTCACTTCTAAAATAAAAGAAAATGAAATTTGATATTGAGAATTTTGTTAACCCTAATTTAAGAGATTTTGCAGAATATGAATCCTTGTATAAAGAATCAATAAAGGATCCTAGCAATTTTTTTCTTAAACAAGCTCTAAAAGAGATTAACTGGATTAAGAAACCAACAAAAGGCTCAACAGGCTCTTTGTCTTCTCCAGAGTGGTTTAAAGATGGCATATTAAATATTTCCTATAACTGCATTGATAGACATGCAGAGACTCAGCCAGAAAAAACTGCAATTATTTGGCAAGGAGATGAAAAAGAAAATAATCAATATATCTCATATAGACAATTACAAAAACAGGTATGCAAATTAGCAAATGGTTTGAAATCAATAGGCATTTCAAAAGGAGATAGAGTTTGTATTTATATGCCAATGGTGCCTCAAGCAGCATATGCAATGTTTGCTTGCATGCGTATTGGTGCAATTCACTCTGTTGTATTTGGAGGGTTTTCTCCTGAAGCTATAAAATCTAGAATTCTAGATGCAGATTGCCACTATGTAATAACAGCAAATGAAGGGATAAGAGGAGGAAAAAATATTCCTCTTAAAGATAGCGTGGACAAGGCATTAGAAGATTGCCCTAATATTAAAAAGTCTATTGTTCTTAAATATACTGAGACAGAAACTTCATGGAATAATCAAATTGATATCTGGTATCACGAGTTAGTAGATCAGCAAGAAGATTTTTGTGAATGTGAAGAAATGGCAGCAGAAGACCCTTCTTTTATTCTTTATACTTCTGGCTCAACTGGTAAACCAAAAGGTGTTCTTCATACAACTGCAGGCTACCTATTAGGAGCAACCCTTACATTTAAATATATTTTTGGTTATTCAGATAATGATAAGTATTGGTGTACTGCTGATGTTGGCTGGATAACAGGACACACCTATATTTTATATGGCCCATTATCTAATGGCGCAACAACTTTGATGTTTGAGGGGGTGCCAACTTATCCAGATCCTTCAAGATTTTGGGAAGTATGCGATCAACATAAAATAAATATTTTTTATACAGCTCCAACAGCAATAAGAGCTTTAATTGCAAAGGGTGAAGAGTATTTAGAAAGTTCAAATAGAGATTCACTTAAAGTTCTTGGGACGGTGGGGGAGCCTATTAATCCAGAAGTTTGGCAGTGGTATTTTGAAAGGGTAGGTAAATCTAAATGTGAAGTAGTTGACACATGGTGGCAAACTGAAACTGGATCAGTCCTTATTAGCCCTATTGCTGGCATAACTCCAAAGAAACCCGGTTCAGCAACTTTACCCTTTTTTGGTATAGAGCCATCAATTGTTGATGTTAATGGCACGGTTCTCGAAGGCGAGACAAAAGGCAATCTTTGTATCAATAATTCATGGCCAAGTCAGATTCGTACTGTATATGGAGACCATGAAAGAATGTTTCAGACTTATTTATCCCAATATCCAGAAAAATATTTTACAGGAGATGGAGCAAGACGAGATAAAGATGGCTATTACTGGGTTACAGGAAGAGTTGATGATGTTCTAAATGTGTCAGGACATAGAATTGGAACTGCAGAAGTAGAAAGTGCCATTGTTAATCATCCTCAAGTAGCAGAATCAGCAGTTGTGGGAGTAGAGCATGAAATAAAAGGACAAGCTATTTATGCTTATGTTATTCTTAAAAAAACAAAAGCAGATCCCAATAAACTAGAGTCTGAGATTAAAGATGAAGTGGCAAAGATTATTGGTAAAATTGCTAAACCTGAGTTTATACACTTTACTAGAGATTTACCAAAAACCAGATCAGGAAAAATCATGAGAAGAATTTTACGCAAAATAGCAAATAACGATACAGAGAATCTTGGTGATGTTACTACACTGGCTGATCCAAAAATTGTTGAAGAATTAATAGGGAGTAAAGTATGAATAAATTAGTTTTAGTATCTGGAGCAGGAAGAGGTTTAGGAGCATCTATTGCTGAGTCTTTTGTTAACTCAGGATACAAAGTCGCAATCAACTATTTTAATAGTGAAGAAAAAGCAGAAGAACTGTCCAAAAAGCTAGGGGATTCTGTAAAAGCATTTAAAGCAGACATAAGAGATGAAAATGAAATATTAAGCATGTATAAAGAGATAGACTCTCATTTTAGTGGTTACCCCGATATTCTTGTTAATAATGCTATGGCTAATTATATTTTTAATGGCGATTTAAGAAAAAAAGCTGAGGATATATCTTGGAAAGAAATTCAAGATCATCTAGATGTCACAATTAAAGGATCTCTTAACTTGATACAAGCTCTTACACCAAAGATGAAAGATAAAAAGTTTGGACGAATAATTAATATAGGCACTAACTTAGTTCAGAATCCGGTTGTACCTTATCATGATTATACAATTGCTAAAGGAGGTCTTCTTGCCTTAACAAGAACTTTTGCTAAAGATTTAGGCCAGTTTGGTATTACAGTAAATATGGTCTCTGGAGGCCTATTAAAAGTTACAGATGCAAGCGCAGGAACTCCAGATGAAGTTTTTGAAGCAATTGCACAAATGACTCCTCTTCAGCAAGTAACAACAGTGCAAGATCTTGCAGATGCCGTAGTATTTTTTGCTTCAGATGCTTCTCGCGCTATTACAGGACAGAATCTAACAGTGGATGGCGGGCTGACATTTAATTAACTAATGCAGGTGAGGTATTCCTGCACTAATCAATATTCCAAGACTTTAAAAAGTCTTTTATAAAACTTAGCCAGTCTTTTTTGCCCCTTTTTAAGATATCTTTTTAACATTTATTTCTCTTAATGTCACACAGTTGTCACACAAAAGTAATATATTTGTTTCAAGTTAAATTGTCAAGAAATTTAGCAATTAGCGGTTAATTTTTAATCAACTTTTATTTTTTTATTCTTTCTTGAGTACTTTGTTTTATCAGGCTTTACACGAATTCTGTATTTTGGTGTTTTGAGATCTTTTGCTAAAGGATTACGCTTTTTTTTCATTGCTAAATAATAAACCCAGTTCAAAAAGAATGTACATAGGAACAGCTAACATAAATTGTGAAATAATATCTGGCGGCGTAAAAATAGTTCCAAATATAAAACAGACTATTAAAAAAATACCTCTTAAATCTTTTAACTTATTTTTTTCTACTATGTTAAGTCTTACTACTGCATTTACTAGAATTGGTATTTGAAAAGCAAAACCAAAAGCTAACATAAGGGATAGAACAAAATTTAAGAATTTTGATATATCCGTAGTTATATTTATTGATTCAGGACCAATTGATTGAAAGAAGTTAAATACATTAGGTAATACTAAAAAGCTACAAAAAATTAGACCTAAAAAAAATAGCAGGGCACCTATTATTGTACGAGAGAAGATTATTCCCTTCTCGTTCTTATAGAGACCCGGAGCCATGAATGCTAATGCTTGGTATAAGAAAAAAGGTATTGAGACCAATAAAGCTAAAAATCCAGCCAATCTTAAAGGCACGATAAATGGTGATGCAACTTCTATAGCGATAAGCTCAATATTTGAAATACCACTTAGTAGTGTCACAAGAAAATTAAATAAGAAACTATTAAATGGATATATACATGCAAAAGCAATTACAAAAAATACTAAACAGTAAATTGCCCTAGATCTTAATTCACTGAAATGTGAAAAAAGGTTATCTTTGCTCATTTTTACCTTTAGCAAATTCTTTCATTTTTTCTTCATTAAAGATGTCTTGTTTTAGCTCTTCAATTTTTAGCTCTTTTTTAAGCTCTTCCTTAGTTGTAGACAATGTATCTTGCGTTTGGACAAAAAATTTTAAAAAACTTTTTAAATAACGCTGAATATTTTCTGGTTTAACAGAAAACAATATAACTAGAGTTAAGACTAGAAGCTCAGGAATCCCTATCTGGATCATTGTCTTCTTTCATTTCTTTTTTGAAACCTTTTAATGACTTTCCTAAATCAGAACCTAATGTTCTTATTCTCTTAGCCCCGAAAACTAACAAGACAATTAAAAGTACAATTAATATTTGTCCCCAACCTGGCATAATCACTTTTCTCCAAAATCTTCTGAAAATTGATCTTTAGTTTCTTCAATTTTCTTTAAAATCATGTATGTAAGTATATGTTTTTTTGCTACAAGATACCTAATCAAACCTTTTACGCTGTATTTTTCACTGATCCAGTTATCAATAAATGGTTTTGAAACTGACCAAAAATCTAATTCAGGATAAATTTGTCTGCCCATTCCTTCAATATGCACTAATGTCTTAACAAGCAAAAGCAGATCTTGATCGAGATATAAATCGAATGGTTTCATAGCATCAAAAAGACTTAGAAGCAGTTCACCAAAAAGAATTTCTGCTAGAGGCTTATCTAATAATCTTTCACAGTGGGCTCTTAATACTGATTCAAGTTCTTCAGTTTTTGTATCTTCTGCAACCCACTCTGCGTATATAAATAGTTGTGCCAATGAAAAAAAGTCTCTTTCAACTAAGCACGATATCATCTGCGCTATAAGTATTTGATTAGATTCAGTTATAGAACCGCATATCGCATAATCAACTGCAAAATAATAAGGGTTTTCTTGATTTATTTTTGCAGCGAATATATTGCCTGGATGCATATCCGCATGAAAGAAATTATCTTCAAAAACTTGTTTTAGAAATATTCTTACGCCATTTTCAGATAATTTTTTTAGGTTTAAATTGTGTTCTTTAAGTTCTTCTATGTTTGTAATAGGTATTCCATCAATATACTCCATGACAAGAATTCTTTTTGTTGTGAATTCATCTTCTATTTTTGGCACATAGAGCAATTGATTGCCATCGAAGTTTTCAAATGTTTTTTTAGCACTAGCAGCTTCAATTCGAAAATCTAATTCGTTCTTTATTACTTTTTCATAACTATTTAATAAATTTTCTAAATTTACTCGTGGGTAACCTTTATATATAAATCGCAATAATTTGATTCCTAACTGAAGAGCACCAATATCTTCATTGATTAGATTTAATAATCCCGGTTTTTGAACTTTAATTACAAGATCTTTTCCGTCTAACTTTAATCTATGAACTTGTGCAAGTGATGCTGAAGCAATAGGTTTTTCTTCAATATTTTCTAGAATCTTTTCAGCTCTCGATCCTAACCCCTCATTTATTTCATTCTTTATATAACTAAAATCTATAGATTCACAATTATCTGTTAGGCTTCTTAGCTCTTTTGCTAATTCCAATGATATAAGATCAGTTCTAGTGGAAAGTAACTGCCCAAGCTTTATGAAAAATGGCCCTAAATTTTCTAAAGTTTTTTTGAAGTTATTTTCAATATTATTTGGTTTTTTTAATGGCTTAACTAAAGGATTAAAATTACCGATAAATAAATAGAATATTCCTGATTTTCTTAAACTTAGAAATACTTGTATAAGTCTGAATATCTTCATTTTTTGCCTTTATGTATGGCAACGACACCTTTAAATAGATTCTTATAGCTTACATCTATAAAACCACATTTTTTCATCATGGCTAATATCTGTTCTTGAGATTCATGGGTTTTTATTGACTTGACTAAGTAATCATAACTTTCTTTATCATCGGAAATTAATTCTCCAAGCTTTGGAATTACATTGAAGTTATATGCGTCATATATTCTAGAGAATATATCTCCTTCAGTTTTTGAAAATTCTAGAATTTGAAGTTTCCCACCAACTTTTAATACCCTTCGAATTTCATTAAGACTTTTTTCTTTATCTGAGAAATTTCTAAATCCAAAGGAGATAAAAATTTGATCAAAGAAATTATCTTCAAAGGGCAGCTTTTCTGCACTACCCACATCAAAATTGCATTTATTATAGAACCCTTCATTTAAGGAACGTTCTTTTGCCTTTTCAACCATCTCATTATTTTGATCACAAATATAAATAGTTTTATTAGAAACTTTCTGAGCTATCTTTTTGCTAATATCTCCAGTTCCTGCAGCAAGATCTAAGATAATTTGATTTTCTTTTATATCAGCTGAATCAACAAAAATTTTTTTCCAGACTCTATGCATGCCAAGAGACATAAGATCATTCATAAGATCGTAATTTTCAGACACTTTTGTAAAAATGCCTTCTACTCCATCTTTTTTTAACTCTTTTGAGACTTTTTCATCACCAAAATAGACTTTTTCATTATCTTTGACGCTCATATAGTATTATTGTGTTGAGTAGAAAAAGTATAAATGACAAATTTAAATTTACTAGCTTGGATAGACTTAGA
>Ga0115011_10001157_pt1 | contig 19341 bp, 16 predicted proteins | sample TroAtlMetagenome_2_FD_88705 | JGI IMG/M metagenome (GOLD analysis project Ga0115011, IMG submission 88705) | Marine eukaryotic phytoplankton communities from Atlantic Ocean - Tropical Atlantic ANT8 Metagenome | ecosystem: Environmental > Aquatic > Marine > Oceanic | place: Tropical Atlantic...
ATTCATCTTCCGATATATCGATGTTAAAACAACTAATACTTTTGAAAAAACGACTAAACATTTTACCTCCGCGCACACTTTTCAGCGACTTCGTGCATACCTTTATTTACGGCATGAATTCCACGATAATTACAATAAGCTTCAAGTTCTGCTTGAAACAGGTAGTGCGACATAGATTTGGTTGAATCTACTGCGTAATAGCCATGTCTTACAATTTCTTGGCTAATCAATTTATCACCCACAACAATGTCTCCGTACATTGCCTTGCCATCTACTTTTTCAATAATGACACCTAAGCTTTTACCGTCTAGCCAAGCTTTCATCGCGTTACAGGCTTTTCCGTTAACGCCTTTAGCTTCGCCACAATGTTGTTCTCCGTTCTTTTTTAATCCAAGAATATTTAAAGTGATGAACTCTTCATCGCTCAGCGAAACTTCTATGATAGTTGGGGAGACAATCCGCTTAACCTTGCCTACATAGCTGGAAGCACCGAAGGTCACTTGAGAGACCAGGCACAATGCCAGTGTTAGTAAAATACGGTTTCTCATATAGTACCTTCCTCACATTGATAAGATTTTGCGCCAACATCTGCCCACACATTCTTGCTGTAGGCCACCTTTTGTTTCAAAGACTCAGGAATGAGTGTTTCCGTGCCTAACAATGGATAACCTAACTTTTGTTCTATGCAGGATATTGAGGTAATTGTTGATGTGATCGTGTGATTCTCAGAATCGTTAGGGACTAAAAATGCCGCCGCCATATTGATTTCGGGTTGGTATAAGATTTTGTATAAGTGTGTAGGTTTATAGTCATTCTTGACTGTAACTACGCCATTTATTACCAATAACCTTCCTATATTTAGTAGTTTTTCTACTTCTAGCTTATTAAGTTCAAACCAAGCGCCACCATCTCGGTTTTGTGTTTTATCGACGGGAACTCTATTGAGATCATAGTACCGTTCGTGTCTGTTTATTTTGGTAAGAGCTATTGGCGCTAACGCGACAAAATCGAAACCTGTTTTGTGTGCCGCCTCTTCACGATTAAACGTGGAAGGAACAAATTTATCTGAGTTGATGACCAGATTGAAGGGATTGGCACTTTGCTTTTGCGTTGGTGATAACCAGTAACTCACCTGTAAAGGCAGTTCATTAACAGTGCTATATGACAAGTTATAGTCTGTAAAACAGAAGTCTGATGTCGTTTCCGGCGTCAACACCCACTGACTTTTATCTTTCTCGCATCCACTTTCGGCATGAACATAAGAGGTTAGAAGCAGGGTTGTACCTATAAATAATATCTTTTTAAGCATCAATAAAGTCCTCGTATTCTTTGCTCCAAATCTCCCTATGCTCGGCTTTGGTAAATGGGTTCCCAATATCCGTTGTAAGTGACATCTCATGAGCTAACCACGTGATGACTTTCGCTGTTGCTTCGACTTCTAACGCCCCAGATTCAATTGGTTCAGCATATGAGCTTATGTATGAGCTGGCATCTTCCAACTTTGACGGGTACGGGGTTGCTACTTGCGCGACTACAGGTAAAGTCAGGTAATGTAGTTCAGGCCATAGATCATGGCTATCTAGCTTCTCTGTGGCTTTGAAAAAACCACTTGGTGCAACACGTAAACAAACTGAGTTGAAATGCACCGTTATTAATCCGACTTTTGCTTTTTCAAATTCACCGCTGAAAATCTCTTCATGATCATTGAGAACTAAACGATAGCCATCTGAAAATATTTTACGTGCAATGTCATGGTCCAAAATTCGAGAGGCGCACATAACTAAAAAATCATGCTTAAGTTGACCATAGTTAAAAAACAGTGCATCCAAATCGTTGGGGATTTTCTCAATTATTTGTTTCATGAATTACCTCGAATACTTAGGGCTTTCAGCTACAGGCAGCATAATGCAGTTTCGACCTGCATCTTTTGCTCTATATAGCTGTTCGTCCGCTTGGTTAATAACGCGTTCAAATCGTTCACCACACGTGGTTTGCGCAATGCCAAAAGACATTGTTATTTGAACTGAATTAGTTTTGACGTTGCCAGTTCTGTCTAAAGGCGTTCCTGTTTTTCTCTTTGAGCTGCGAACGGCAAAAGGATAATTAGCAATGTCCTGTCGAATGACCTCAACATGTTTGTAGATTTCTTCTGCAGTTTTGCCATCGAATAAAAGACAAAATTCTTCCCCCCCATAGCGATAGGCATTTCCGCCCCCAGCTACTTGCTGGACTTTCTTTGCAACTAGCTTCAGCACTTCATCGCCAGTATCGTGGCCGTACTTATCATTGAAGCGTTTGAAGTGGTCAACGTCGCACATCACTACGGCGAATTGTTTTGATAAGCCTCGCGAGCTGACGTCTAGGGAGCGGCGTGATTCAATCCCAGTTAGTTGGTCAAAATACGCCATTTTATGAGCTTCATTAAAAACAAGAACCAAGAGGCTAATAGCAAACAGAGATAAAATAACGTTAGACGCAGGAGCCCCGATAAGGCCTATGAGCGCCATCGTAAAACCTATGTAGCAGAAGACAGTATTTTCATACGTTGGCGAACGCCATAATTGATAGGCTAATGCTGGACTGCTCAGTGCCATTCCGAGATATAACGTGAATGACATGGTACCTATGTACTTGGTTACGAGCATGTTAACGATAGTTAGTAAGAAGATAATGGCGATAAACGTAGCCATTCTTTCCTTCATAACTGACATTGAAACTCCGCGCTCTGAATCAGAAATGAGATAGACCATTGAAAGCACCATAACTTGCGGTAGTAAGTTTGCGTAGATATTGGTGAGCACGAAATCAGGTAAAGTGAGAGGAAACGCTTGGTAGACTAAGAGTAGAAATGCAGAGAAACAGGCTCTCCCCTGTTTATAATGAAATGATAGCGCCAGCGCTAAGATTGCTAACGTCATATCTAGCCATGGTAATGTGGCAAGCTGTTTAATTAAAGAAGATGGAAAAACCGCGATATACAATGTAATCATCACCATCAATATGAGGCTTATAATCGCCTGATAACGTTTTGATGGTAGCTGCATTAAACAATCCTAAATAAATACTGTTGGTTGCTCGGCACTCTAACTAAGAGCCGTTTTGAATTCCTTCCTTTTCCGGATATGGCTACATTTAGTTTTCGTGTGTGAGTGACACATAGCGATATGATCGAGATGAAAAATATAGAGGAAGTTATATTTTGGAAAAATATAAAACGGGCGGAACCTTAGCTGAGGTAAAAGAGATTTTTCACACCGACTCAACGAATTCTTATAAACTACTGGCTAAGCGACATGTTAGCGGCGCTTGGTTTATTACTTACTTTAAGCCAACTAAAAGGCACGCTTTTATAAGTTGCACTGCATCAGAAAAACCGCGCTTCTTTCGCACTGAGATTGCTTTGTTTAAGGCGCTGTTACAAATATCACCTCTTTTTAAATGCGAGATAGTATGACTTCACATCAACAATTACCCGTTTCTTTATCCGCTTTGTTTTTGGTTATGCAAAACGGCGTTACCGTTGACAATGCTTATAGCTCAATCCCGAACACGGTGAACTACTATCTTGAATTCCTGACTTCAAGAGGTATTGAGGTTAAAGAAAATGACCTTAAAACTCAGGTAGGTGATTACCTTGCCTCACCGAACGCGTTTGTCAGTGCGATTAACACGAAACTCATGCTCATGGAGTCGAGTGAAAAAGAAGAGTTAAAGGTGATGGTTCGACATTTTGAGTCTCTGGGCCACATTCCTGAGAAATATAATGTTGTTCTAACCTCAATTAATCGGTATCTATCGTGAAAGAAGACGATGGTGTAAACGACGGTTTATACAACGACCGTCCTGAACATCCTAGCGTTTCCCACCCAGTTAATTACTTAAAATATATCGGTGATAGAGTTAAACGCCACCGCCTTTCGCTGTCCATCAATGACAGAAGTGAAACCTCATTCGGCTCTAATTTAAAAAAATACTTCGGCAAACCCATTTCACGATCTTCTATACAACGAGCGGAAGAAGGAAGACATAGTACCCAATGGGGCGTCATCGCAGCATACTTCTTCGAAATGGGCGTCTTTCCAGAAATAGTCAAGGTATTGGAACGTGGCCGCACTTCTACTTTGCACACCGCATTGTTGAGTAAAAAAACGGTTCAACTTGAATTAGAGAAGGCCAAGGAAATCGGTGGACAACGTTTGCAAGAACGCGCCAACACCGAGAAGCAAGCAGGAGTAGTCATTAAGTGAAATTCATCCAAGTTTTTCGTTGGGTAAATACCGTTCAACAGTATTTTTGCGCTGGTAATTTGATTAAAGACACGGAACAACGCGTTTCTTTTCATTACGATGATGAATACTTAGTAAAGGCTCCCGCGTCTCTTGACCCCAAAAACCTTAACCTCACGTTACAAAAGGTTTTCACTACACTGGATGGCCAATTACCTGCATTTTTTACTCAGTTCCTGCCTGGTCAGTATGCTTCAACGGTGCTTAGTGAACTTCATGCACCGTGGGATTCTCTGGATGAATTCGATAGGCTTTATTTTATTAGTAAGTACTTTGGGGATCATGGTGCAATACAATTAAATGCCCACGATGATAGACAGGAAAATAGCATGGGGCATTGTGAACAAGACATGGAAATCATTGCAGAGGCTATACAAACTTTTCAGTCAGAAAATCATCGTGTTGTTTTCAACAAACCTTCATTATCAATTTGCGGAGTGCAAGGTACTAGGCCGATGTTCGAATTTGCAGAGCCTGAAACCGGTACCCGCTTCTTTGCGAAGCCAAGCAGTAACCCCAAGTACAACGAAACCCCTATCAGATTTGCAACAAACCTACTTTCAAAAAGTGCACAAATAGATACTGTAAAAACATCTATCAAATCGTTTGGCGAACAAGATATAGCTGTGCAACAAAACTTCAAACATGCTTTTTTTAAAGGTGAAGATACTAACCACGTCATAAAATTTAATGCCGTTCCAATCGATATCTTAATTGAAAACAAGAGAACCCCCACATATGAAGATATCGCTCAGGTCATTAGACAATATAGTGACCAGCCAGAAACCGACTTGTCTCAGCTTCATTTGAGGGCGATTTTTGACGCCTCTATAAACTCTACCCGTAATGAATTAAATAACTTTCACCTGATTGATTTGGGGGTAAACAAATGGCGACTCGCCCCTTCGTTTGCATCTCTCCCAAACCCAGATACGGCGGCAAAATTCTCTACCCCTTTCACCTACCGCCATGCGTCTAGAGCATTATTTACTCCCGATGCTCTCTTTTCCGCCTTTTTAGGGCATACGATTGGTCTTAACAACACCATCATTGAGCATAACTTTGATTTACTACAAAAAACGCTCAGCAACCTTGAACAAATCTTTGCAGACGCTAACCTGCCCAGTTCTATTTCGGAATTTTTTGAATCGGTTTTAGCTCCCCATTCAAATCATTTAATAGAATCGGATGATTTCGGATTTTCGCCCAATACTTAAAATGCTTAGTATATTTTTCGATTGGAAAAATCTGGTAATGAGTAGTAATTGTAAAAACCTATCCCCCTCGAAAGATAAAAGCGATTTTAATCTACGGTGATTGTGTCAGAAGAGATAGCTGAGAAACCCCATGCTCTGCTTTAGTGGTTATATGGGCGAGAACCTTTAAACCCTTCGACATGTGATACAGAAAGCTCGATTTGCTTAGTCGTATTGTCTGTCATAGCAATTCAATGGTCGAAATGCTGACTGCGGTTTTCGACTCTGGTTGTCATAAATCCGATCTCAAAAAGACGATTGGTGTAATAGCCCACGAATATAAAAGTACACTCAATAACAGAGCTTCGGGCAATCAGTTCTCGGCGGTTACTTATCATCTAGGAAACTTCAGCATATAAAGCCAACTTAGAACAGACTGTTCCCCGACAAAAAAACATTACATCAAACAAACAAAAAATTAAAAAACTATTTACATTAAGTAAAACTAATGAGAGATTAAATAATCAACAATAAAACAAGGATGTCATTGTATGAGAAAGTGTTTTTACGCTGCTCTTTTTCTACCCCTCTACTTACATGCGGCAACTGAAAGACAAGTGGTTTTTGTTCATTCTGATATTTTAGGCTCCCCCGTAACCGAAACTGCTCCCGTAACCGAAACCACTCCTGGCAGCGGAAGCACTCCAGCAAGACCAAGTAATGCTACAATTCGCGCAATTTTCACCGGTGTAGTGAGAGTTTCATGGAGCTCAGTAACAGATGCAACTTATTACAAAATTGAGCTCATAAAAGGAAAAAACTGCGGGCAAATTATTTATACCAATACCACATCAAAATTAGTTGCTGATTTTATCCCTCAATCAACCGGTGATTACGCGGCTAGGGTAAGTGCATGCTCAGGTAGTTGCTCATCCGCCGAAACAACCTCATGGGTCAGTGTAAAGGCAGGCTCGTCATCTGCCGATGTATCTTGCACTTTCTAAAACAAAAAGAATGAGAATGAACAACATTTAGGCACTGCATCTTAGTGAACATAAAGTACAAGGCGCCTCCATTGTCGAAAAATAGGGAAATTATGAAAACGTTAATATTCAATAGTCAGCGGACCATACTGACGTCTGCCATGGCTATATTTTCTATTCTAATTGTCAACACAGCCATAGCAAATACACCAAACACTTACGCAGAATTGGATAACTTGAACCGGTACAAAGAGGATATTAATTATGACCTCGTAGGTTTCGAAAAGTTTAACGAATCTATATCCCTTTTCTCAGGAGAGCTATCTGTCGGGAATGTTGACCTAGAAATCCCGGGCAACGGAAGCCTTAACCTCGCGGTTAAGCGCTATTACAAGCAACCTGACTATACGTTTTCTCATTCGTATAAAATGCCGCCCGCAAATAATGCTGACTATTTGTTAGGATCGGGGTGGAATATTCACTTCGGCTACGTTACTGATTACAGGCACTCTAGTAAATCAAGATTTGACCACAATAGGAATTCGGTGGTCAAACCTAGCTCGGGCAAAGAATTCACAAAATGCCACAACATAAATGACCCAATAGTGCTAAATGGTGCAACTTATCATATTGTGACACCCGAAGGGAGACAGGAAGCTTCCCACCCTCATTTAAGTAACGATTGGAGAGTTACAGAGTCTGGATGGAGAGGCGGGTGTGCACAAACTGGTTTTATCTTCTACTCACCAGAAGGCCACAAATATACTTTCGACAAAATTAAATATGAAGCCGAGAATGGAGGTAATAACAAGAGCTATGGTTGGTACGCCAGTAAAATAGAAGATAAGCATGGCAATACATTAACCATCAATTATGCTTCTGGTGAGCGTGCAGTGGTGAGCTATGTAGTGTCTAGTGATAGTCGTCGCTTTGACTTCGGCTATGGAACAGTTAACGGCAAGAAGCGATTAACCAAAATATACAGCGACACCCATGAGGTGACCTACCACTATGACTCATTAGGTAACCTTGAAACTGTCAAACGTAATGGAATACAAATTTGGAGTTACACATACGAATCTTTCCAAGGGTACAGTGCTGGCGACAATAATGTGTTTTTGATTGGCTCGATAACCACAGAAACGCAGGGGCGATATGACTATGAATACTACACTGGAATATCAGGCTTTTCAGGAGAGCATGAACCATTTAAGGTTCATACCAAAACTACATCAGGAAACTTACCTAGCCATTCAATTTCTTATGAATATAAATTTGGAGCCCACTCTGGGGGCTCCTTAGTTAACAACGAACCTGGTGATGTTTACTTTTACATGGGCTCTACTTCAAGTTACAGGAACAACAAACATACCATTGCGAAAGAAAGCGACCGTTGTACGGTTTACGATTACCATTCGGATGGTCAAGGCACTTGGTTATCTGGACAACTGGCTAGAAAGAAAACATACAGTAACAACAGCTGCAGAACGTTACTGGAAACCGAAAACTATCAATACTATCCAGTCAAATTGAGCGACTCCAATGCGCAAAGAGATATCTATGCTTACAAGGCAGGCTATGAAGCCATCATTGTAGACAGAAATATTTATAAAAGTGCACTTAAAGAAAAAGAAATCATTCGTGAAGGTAATAACTATAAAACCGAGTTTGATGATTTCACCCTTTACGGCTCACCCAAAACCTTAATTGAGCATAGCAGTATTGGTAGTTATAGAACCTTAGAGAGCAAGTTTATCAGTCCAGGCTTCGAATATGGCGTCGACTTACTTGAGGAGCAACTGCTTAAAGACTCGAATGGCAATGTTGAAAATACACTCAATTATACTTTTCACCCTGATTACAGTATTAAGACAATAGTACAAAACGGAGTGACCAATACGTTCGATTACCATTCTTCAGGTGATTTAAAGATGATTACCTACAATGGAAGTCAAAGGTACGATTTACTTGAGTCATATTACAGAGGAAGACCTAGAAAAATTACTCAACCATGTCCAATAGCTAATACTTGCAGCACTGCCAATCAAAGCACGAACAACACAGTTGTTATGAAAAGAGAGATAAATTCTGATGGAAGCGTAAAGAGTGTCACTGACTACCGAGGAAATAAGACAACGCTAGGCTATGATGATTTATCGCGGCTTGATAGTGTCGATTATTCTGATACTAAGTGGACTGATGTGAGTATTACTTTCAGCTATGTCACCACTTCCGAAGACTCACTTTCGGGGAGCAGAATAAAAGTAGGCTCACTAAAACAGAGCGTCGCTAAAGGTAATTACAGAAAAGTAACTTATTATGATGGAATGATAAGACCAGTTTATGTGTATAGCAGAGATACAACAGTTTCTGATCGAATTTATCAAGGATTTGAGTACGACGCTGATGGACTTAGTACATTACAAACTTATCCAAGCTCGCTATCTAACAACTGGCAAGGGGTAAGAACGCGCTTCGATGCCCTTCGTAGAGTATTGAGGCAAGAGCACACCGCGGACACCAGTAAAGGCTCTACCTTTTCTTATCTTGATGATTTCATGGTGTCTGAATTGGATGGAGAAGGAAACACAAAGACAACCACATACCTTGAGTACGGTTCTCCTACCTATTCACTTCCTAGAAAAGTGGAGGTGCCCGATAGTGATGATACGTCAATTGCTTACAATGCCATGAATCAGGCAACAACTATCACTCAAGGTTCGACATCAGAAACCCGTATCTATGATAGTAATGCTCGACTTTGTAAGACAATACGCCCAGAAACAGGTATCGATGCATACGCCTATAATTCGAGAAACCAAATTAGTTGGGTTGCTGAAGGAACATTGGGAAGCGCGACAGAATGTGATAGTACAAGTGTCCCGAGTTCACACAAAACAGTTGTAACCTATAACGCATTAAATCTATTGCATAAAGAAAACTTCCCAGACTCATCTCCAGACAGAACATATTACTATGATGAAAGTGGTAACCTTGAACAGCTGAACGCTGGTACGGTTGTTAATTCATATACCTACAATAGCTTGAACTTGCTAGAAAGTGAGACACTATCTGTCAATGGCAAACGTATTGCACCCAGTGGCTCAACACCCTCTTTGGACTATGTATATAATAAACTTGGTAACCTAAGCTCTCTTACTTATCCAGATGGCTATGCAGTAAGTTTTTCCCCTGACGCTCTCGGTAGACCAACTAAAGCCACTCGAACGAAGTCAGGTGAACCTTCGTTCAACTACGCTACTGGCGCAACGTTCTATGCAAATGGACAGATTAATACATTTAATTATGGCAATGGCATCACTCACAAAACGTATCTAACAAGTTATCAAACTCCTCAAAGAATAAGAGACTCTAAAGTCACTTTGATAGTCATGGATTACAAATATACTTATGACAATAATTTTAATATCGATAGCATTACTGATAACTTAGACAGTGGTTATAGTTTAACGAGACTTGATTACGATGGGAGTAACAGGCTTGAAGCCACAATTGGCGGTAATAAAATTGGCAGTAGTACCATTGTTTATGATGGCCTTGGTAACATCGATACTTACACGAGCAAAAATCGAGATCTGAGTTACATCTATGATACTACAAAAAATCGACTCACCTCTGTGTCGGGCTTTCTAGGTAGATACTCATCAATTAATTATGATGGAAGAGGAAATGTCACCAATAATGGCCGCCACTCATTTACATATAACCGAGCCAACCAACTTATTAATGCCAAAGGTACAACAAACTCTTACACCTACGACGGCCATAGCAGACGTGTAAAACAAAAAGACGGGAGCGGTACTTCATACTCATTGTACAGCAAGTCAGGCCAGCTACTTTACCGAGAAACACCTGATGGAGGCATTAATTATGTGTACTTGGCTAACAAACTGATAGCAAAAGACGGACATGTTGAAGTTAGAACAGGAAAAATGCACTACAGACCGTTTGGGGAAACTTTAGAAACGCAGACTGACGACGTAGGCTACACTGGTCATAAATATGATACGGATATCGGATTAAGCTATATGCAGGCACGATACTATGATCCGGTGATTGGGCGGTTTTATTCGAATGATCCTATCGGGTTCCGTGATGTACATAGTTTCAATCGCTATGCATACGCGAACAATAACCCTTATAAATATATTGATCCTGATGGTAGAGATTCAATTTTTATCGCAAGGCCTCTTAGTCGAACAAACAAGGCGCAGCACGGTTTTGCAATAACTACCAATGTGGATAGTAATGGTCAACATTCACTAGCGTCCCGTTTTAGTTATGGCCCAGTGGATCAAGATGGTAATGATCCCCTGAGAAATGTTACAGGATCTGGTGATGCTACAGATATTGCAGATGCTGGATATGCCAATCATGTTATAAATTCTTTAAATAATGGAACGCCACTGCCAGATGGCGTGTTTACTTCAACAATAAATGCAGCAGATGCTGTAACTGAAGCTGTAGGTAACGCCATAATAGGGAACGATGATTATGAAACCGTTCCTTCCCTTCAGCCGGGGCCGGGGGCTAATAGTAACTCGGCATCTGCGCTTCTTGGGCAAATGGCGTCAGGCATAGCAGGGAATACCTTTGCTTTACCAGAAGGAGCTAACCTACCGGGTGCGGAAGCTTCAAATATAAATAATGTTCAAGTGAATCAGGAACAATTAAAGAGAGATTTATCTCTAATAACTCACTAACAGGTCTGGATTAGATTACTTTATGTCAAAGAGAACTGTAATAATATTTGCAGCATTAGTATTGCTGTTTAACTTGATTTTTTTGAATTTTAGATATATTTGGCCATTAATTGATAAGAGTGGCTTAGTTGAGTCAGGAGAATACAGAGGATTAAATATTAGTGACAGTAAAGAGGATGTAGTTCGACTAACAATTAACCCAGTTTTTAATAGTAAACTTAAAATTGTCGGTTATTCTGATGTTGCAGGTAAAACGAAATTAGTTTTTCAAAGGCAACGTGAAGAAAGTTTGTTTGAATCGGATGTTTGGATTTTAATGTACCCTAGTGTCCACAAAGAAACAGTGAAGCTTACATTTAAAGAAAATCATTTGATAAAAATTGAATATAAAAGGAATTTCTTTTCTCCCTAATTTTTGAATCCTAAGCCTCGCCCTCGCGGGGCTTTTTGTTATTAGGTATCATGGGTCTTTATTTTTGGCTGCTTTTGAAGCCAAAGGAGTAAACCATTCGTAGCGAGTAAACATTTTTGTTTACTAACGGTAACCCCCTCCTCGGTAGTCAAATATATGTACCTCAAGTAAACAATATCGTTTACTTGAGGTGGTTGTAGCAGAGGTTTTTTTCTACCTGTGTGATTCGACCAGAATTCTCTAAACATTCATTGTTTAGCAAGTAATGATTATTGTCAGTAAGCAATATTTGTTTATTGGTACGGATATTAGGTTAGCGATCTTTTTTCGAAGGCGCTTAATCACTTATCTGATGATTTGCCTCAATCGGAGAATCTGATGAGTTTCAGTGGGCATCGCCATATGATAATCATTTCATGATTCTGGTTTTTATGTTTCACATAAAAAGTACTAGGCGTGCCATTTGGCTGGTAATTTATGATTAAAGGCGTTTTTGTGCATACATGTTTTTAGCAGGCACGTTCACCTCATAGAATTTCTATTTATATCGAGGAATAAGAATGAGCGTGATAATCACACCCAACAATCGACTAGCTAAAGAGAAGTCTGAATCACTTGTATTGGCCGCTATGAGAGAGAAAGCTACCTTCGTCGTTGATGCACCAAACGTACTTTCCCTTTCGACACTCATTGAGCAACTATATGAACAGGCACAAAGTAACTGCTATCCACCCGCTTTAAACCATGTTCTTACTTCTACCGAAAAAGTGTTCTTACACTGGGTTGATATAATTCGAAACGATGAAGAGTTACAAACTTTAATGCCACCTACTGAATTGGCTAACGATGTAACGAGCGCATACCGCCATATGCTTTTGTGGGAGCAATCTGAAGTTAATTTATCACCCGATTCACAAGAGTCAGCGTTATTTAAAAAATGGTTGAAGGTATACAGACAACGAACGAAAGGTGTTGTCTGTGAGCAAATGGCTATACCGATAGTCATTGAAGCAGTACGAGAAGGCGTACTTCGCTTACCGGAGCACATCACTTTCCATGCTTTTGATGATTTCCCACCATTAATCGACACCTTTATCGCAGCCCTAAAGGAAAACACGGCCGTAGCGATATGTGACGCTAAAAATGAGGCACAGGCAATACTTTCTCAGACCAGTGCTTATGACGACAGAGAACAACTTTCTAAAGCTGCTAATTGGGCATACAACAAATTGGATTTAGAACCCACGGCTCGCATAGCAATCGTAATTCCTGAGTTGGCGAATAAACGGGATAAGATAATCTCGGCGTTAGACAACGTGTTCGAGCCTCAAAAAATTCTGCCTCATATTCCGCATTACGTTCAGCCCTATAATATTTCAATGGGCGAGTCGTTATCTTCACAACCGGTTATTCGGTTTACCCAAACTTTGCTCAAAATAGGGCTAAATCTGAGCGACACATCAACCCTGATGCAAGTAGTAACTTCCCCTTTCCTTTCTCACTCAGATAAAGAGTCTTGGAAACGGGCTATATTCAAATTGAATTTGCGTGAATACCCAGAGCAAATGACCTTACTTAATCTTATTGAAGCAGAAGACTGCCCGAGCAACTTATACAGTGCAATTAAGCAATTTGTTGCAAAGCTCTTAGGCGCTCCTGATAAAGATGTGATGGCGAATTGGTTAAGTCTATTTGAAGATGCTTTGGAGGCAGCGGGTTGGCCTGGAGAGCGCTCACTTAACTCCATTGAGTTCCAAGCAATTAAGCAATATAAGACTCTGCTTAGTCGTGTGTGTACGCATTATTCGTTTGAACAAGTCACCATGGAAACTGCCCTGTTTTATTTTAATCTAGCCCTTAATTCGACAATTTTTGCGCCAGAGTCTGAGGATAGTCCTATTCAGGTGCTAGGTTTACTCGAAGCAGCCGGCTTACAGTTTGATTACATCTATTTATTGGACATGAATGATTCCGTCTTTCCGGCCAAAGCTTCACCGACGCCATTTTTACCAGAACTGCTCCAGAAAGAATTAGGCATGCCTCATGCTGATCCTGCTCGCGAATTGGAGTTTTCAAAAGCGTTAATTGACCGTTACACGCATTCTGCCAAGGAGATTATTTATTCTTACTGCGAATATGACCGTGATAAAGAGCTCTCGCCTACAATATTTGTATCTGGTAGCCAGCTTGGTGCAAATACTTTTAACGTCAATGAGCTTAACTACGAAGACTTGTTGTATCGAAAGATTCCGATTGAAGTAATTCAAGATGAACCGGTACCGGTGGATGCTGGTCAAGCTGAAGGCACAACTGCCTTACTTTCCGACCAAGCCAAGTGCCCTTTCAGTGCATTCATGAAGCATAGAGTAAAAGTGCGTGAGAAAGCTAAATCGCATATGGGGTTTAGCCCAATCCAAAGGGGGAACGCACTGCACAATGCAATGTTACATTTTTGGAAGGGGGTACAAGACCAAGCCACATTACTCAGTTTGTCTGCAGATGCACTTAATGATGCCATAGCCGGTGCCGTTGCTTACGGTCTGAATGTAGAAGATGTCATTGATAATATTGAACCCACTTTGATGCAAATGGAAACTCAACTGCTTACCAAAGTTATAGGGAACTGGTTAGACATTGAAAAACAACGCCCCCCCTTTGCCATTGATGCACTCGAGAAAAAGTCTCACGTCAAATTTGGCCCTGTCGGCATTAATTTAAGGATCGACCGCGTTGACTTGTTAAGCACGGACAAAAAGGAAGCGCACTCTCAAGATGAATCTAAGCGCGGAGTAATAGACTACAAGCTCAGCGAAGGCACTACGGCACCGTTATTGAGTGAAAAGCCCTTTGAAGATGCGCAGCTACCCGTTTATGCATTAGCAGAAAAGAATGTGGACATGGTTGGCTATGCTTCATTTAAGCCCGATTATGAGAAACTTGATGCAGTAGCAGGTCAAAGCTGTGATGAGGTAGCGAAGGTTGATGGCAGAAATGTAAGGCCTGTTAAAGACGATTTTGCGAGCACCTTGGAAAATTGGAATAGCCGGTTGGTTGAATTGGCAAACGATTACATAGAGGGTACGGCGAATATTACCCCCTCTGTCAACGCCTGCCGATATTGCCCATACTCTTTAATTTGTAGGGTGAGCGTTCGGTAAATCTGCCGTGACTAGTTTGATATTACTTCCCAGTGGTAGTCGAGTTAGCAGTTTGAGTACCGGTTTTTCAATAGCAAGATAAAGACCGGTACCTAACCAAAACGTACCTATATAGGTCACTATTGAAACAAACATGTATTGATAAACTACATCATGGGGGGCGACATATGCTCCCCACTTCGTTGCTATAACTAGTGCAATAATATGTATCAGCAACATGCTATAACTTGCCTTACCTACCAACTGCAATGGCTTAGATGATAAACATCGCTGACACCGTTTACTCAACATGATTAGCAACATTAATCCCGCGCCACCCCAGCCATAAACAATATATTGTGAATCTAATTGATGCACACCAGCCCCTACAAAATTAAATGGGTTTTGCTCTCCCCCTTTTAATACAAATAGAAATCCACCCAGAGCAATTGTGGCTATTACTGAGAGAAGCTTTCTATGACGTAGTAAGTTAAATCGCTCTAATACTGCCAAGGTATGGCCTAAAACGAAGGCAATACTAATTTCATGATGGTTTAGGCAAATCAAGACCGCACATACCGAAAGGGACACCATGATTTGGATATTACCTTTTAGCCATTTATTAGTTGTTATTAAACACAATAGATAAAGGGCAAAGCTTGCGTACAATTCGACACTGACCACCCATAGCATGGGGTTGTTATCTCTGTTCATTAAAAAAGGAGTGGTAACTAATGCCTGCTTAATCATATCAACGAATGAGACATCGAGGTTGAATGGCTCATAGCCAAATGTTGTGATGAATAACGGAGACAAACGTTGTGGTTCGAACACCCCTGTAGCAATGGCTAGATAGGTGATTATCATCGCGCCCACTATGGGTATGCAGATGCGAAGATACCGCTTTAAGAACAATATAATGACGTCAAAGGAAAGCAAGTTCTGAGATTTGAATGCGCTTCTTGATATCAGATAGCCGGTTAAACAAAACATCACGCTTACTGCTGCAGCGCCGTTAAATAGTAATTGAATTGGACTAAAAAAAAGGGCCACATCAATAACACCGGAATTATCGATAAGCACTTCGGAATTGAGAAGTACTGGGTGAAGCATACGTGCGATATGCTCATTAAGAACTAAGAATAGCAATAGCGCCCTCAACCCATCCCAGTAAGAGTCACGGCTCATAACTGGTTCACCATGTCTGCCTTAGCTTCGAGTAGTTGCTCTTTTAGAAGTAGCGGCTCTGCATTAGAAAGCGGTTCACCATGTAGGCTAAAGATCCGACGCGGAATGATATTGTGTCGATCGGATACGAAGTTGCCGTTCTGTGCCCAATAAACCGTTTCATTTTTTACCGTGGTGAAAGGCTTTCCGTTCTTATGGATGAATTGACCGGTGACACTTATGTATACAGGGTATCTAATCACCCGAACATCATCGGTACCAAAGTACTCTACCGTTTCATATTCTATGGGTTCTCCATTATACGTCCATATTTGCCATGGTCCGGTGCCAGGGGGTAATGTCACCGTAACGTCACCTTTGCTTGTTTCAGGCTGTGGACTGCACGCACTCAGTACCAACAAACTTAGCGCTATCAACTTTCGCATAAAAGCCCCTCGATTAATAAATAGCGAAAGCATATCGGTTAGAGTGGCTAAGTTTCAAAATCTAAATAGCACTAAAGCAGGATTGTTGTTAATTGACGCCAGTAGCGTATTTAAGTATGGGCATACATAGTCTAGGCTTCATTTCGAAAGGAGATTGAACGACCAATTTTTTCACGATACACACCGTGATTAAGGCTTAATGGCTATTATTGCCCACTTAATTTTCTATACAGATTAGATATTTATTGGACTAACACTTTAATCCGCTCTATTTAAAGAATAGTCTAGAGAATATTAATTTTACAAAGGATATCCTATATATGTCTCTGAATATGGATGGAACCTCAGCGGAAGCAGGGATTGTTGCTATCGGAATAGGAACTGTCGGATGCAAAATTTTATCTAACTCGCTGCCTAAACTGGCAAGTGAAATAAAGACAATCTTTATTCACTCGAACGAACACTTTTTAATTAATTTAGGAGCCGTAGAAGAGCATTCAATACTTCTTTCTAAAAGCAATAATACGCAAAGAATAAATACCCCTAACGATGCAAGTCTGGCGCTAAAAAATTCCTCTACTAAGCTCGATAAGTTGTTAGCTGACTCAGAAATAGTGTTCGTTTTAGCGGGATTAGGGGGAGCTACTGGAAGCGGTTGTGCACCCTATGTAACCCAGCAAATCCAAGAACTAGGCTCCCTGTGTATAGGAATGTTTTCTCTTCCTTTTGGCTTTGAAGGTAGGGGAAAGAAAGGAGCTGCGTTAAGCGCCTACTCTAAACTTAGAACGACTGTAGATTCCCTCTTAGTGATTAAAAATGATAATTTTTTGAACGCTGAGCCTTCAGCTACATCTAGTCATTCTGATTTATTCAATCAATCAAACCTGTATTTTTCAAGTTTGATCTATGGATTGTCTGATTTGATGATACGGCCCGGTTTAATCAATATTGATCAACGAGATCTTAGACCTATAATAAAAAGTATGGGGTCATGCACGGTAGGATTTGGAAGTAGTTCGGGTAAAAATAGGGCTTACAAAGCAACGATAGAAGCTATCGAAGCAGCTACAAAAAGTGGTGTCGATATAAGAAACGGCAAAGGAGCGGTCTTAAACATAACCGCAGGCCCTGACTTTGTAATTAGAGAGTTTAAGGAAGTAAATAAATTAGTAAGTACTCTACTTGGGGAGCAAGCTACCGTCGTAGTGGGTACAGTAATTGACACGGAAATGGAAAAGACCGACTTTATTGAAGTCACTTTTGTCATATTTGGCTTAGAAGAAACAATAGTCGATATGAGTGCTGCAGAAGATGGTTTTTTTGCCGAATTAGTAAGAAATATTGAGTTCGAACCACATCAAGCTAGTTCAGGAATTGCAATTCTTTCGTATTTTGGGGAAGTAATAAAAACAAAACATTCTGATATTGAATCGCGAGTGAGAATTGAACAAACAAACAACTCGGTTTGCATGGTAATTGAAACCTCTAATGGCGATGTAGAAAAAATAGAAAAAACTCTCGAAGAATATGGACAAGTCATTGTCGGAAACAAAACTCCGTCTGAGTTCTTATCTGATGAATTAGAGGCGCAAAAGCTCTCGTTTAAGCTAGAACTTGCTCAAGTGGAGCTAAGACAAGCTAATAAAATTTTGGAATTTTCAGAGAATCAAAATTCAGAATATAAAGAAAGGTTAAAAACTTTGGAATTACAAGTGTTTAATCTCCAGGATAAAATAGCTCAAGGCTTGGCAAGTAGCAATAACAATCTAGAGTTAGTTCTCTCTAAACAAGAACAGATCCCATCAAACCTCATAGCACTTCTTGACTCTTACAAGGGAACTGAATTATCGAAAGATACTAAAGAACTAATCGAGTCACATATCAATGAACTTTATCTAAAAGATCGCCCTGCCTTCATAAACCTTACGGATTTAGTTAAAAATGGAATTTATGGAGTAACTGGAAATGGCTTGTATCACTTTTTATCTACTTTGGTAAATACTTTTCCGAAATGACTCTAATTATGTGTTCTTAAAATTAGGTAATTAACAGTCTTCCATAAAACTCACAACGAAGATTCAAGTGCTATTACCCTTCCACCTTGTCAGGCAGGAGGCTCATAACTTAATCCCTTACACCAAACGCTCCCTTGTTGCAGGATAGCCTTCTTAGCTTTATAAACCGCTCTATCCGATGATTTTTCGATAAAAGTATCTGTATAAAAGGGGTTGTAAGTAACCTCTATCCAGTCGGAGTCGAGGGTTGTAATGTTATCTTTTTTCACTTGGGTTAATTGACCTTCCACAAAAGCATGCACACACCGACGCTTTTCAACACGGGTTCTACGCTGACCGCCAGCACGCACATTGAATGTTGCATCATCAATAGCCACACTTACCGAGTGATCTATTACTTTGCCTGATAGCGGACCGCCTTTACCTTGAATAGAAAAAAGCTCACTATTTTTACTGTTTAAATCACGATATCCGCGAACACTCATACCCAGAGTGTATTCTCTGTCTTTAAAGCCAATAATTAATTCTGGTGAAGAACAAGGTAAGTTTGAAACGGATTCTACATTATCAAAGAAAGTTGCTTGTGATTGCTCAGAGTACATTACTATCTCATTTTAGTGATTGTCAGAAGATATAAGTAATGTATGAGGCTAAGAATTTGTTTCCAGTTTTGGACTTTTTAGCCAGCTAAAGGAGGGAGGAATGACAACCGGTGATGAAGCCTGTTGCCATCTTAATGGCGTTTCTTTTTAACCACCGTTTCCATTTCAGGATCGAACTTATGATAAAGCTGACCTGCCAACTCTTCCGGTACCTTAAAATTATGAGGTACTTCCAAGCTCTGTAACATGAAATTTATAGCAATGGTGCGACACCCCTCTTGAGATTCACCCAAGCTGAGCATTTGCAAATAGGTTTCTTTTTCTAAACGCCCAGCCAGCACCAAATTAACCATGTAATTACGGGCTAACATGC
>Ga0115011_10001161_pt1 | contig 19269 bp, 32 predicted proteins | sample TroAtlMetagenome_2_FD_88705 | JGI IMG/M metagenome (GOLD analysis project Ga0115011, IMG submission 88705) | Marine eukaryotic phytoplankton communities from Atlantic Ocean - Tropical Atlantic ANT8 Metagenome | ecosystem: Environmental > Aquatic > Marine > Oceanic | place: Tropical Atlantic...
TATTGCTTCTAACATTGCAACCCGATAACAAAGATTGTTAATAGGTCTATCTGCACCTTTATCAAGTGCTACCTTTTCATCAGTATCAACACCAACAATCAATTGATCACCAAGAGCCTTTGCTGCCTTGAACATTTCAATATGACCTGGATGCATTATATCAAAGCATCCATTAGTCCAAATAATTTTCATTTCAAATAATCCTCAACAGTAATAAACTCATAATTATCCCATTCTTTTTTAGCACAAGTATAATCTTGATATTTATTTTTTAAATGATCAGGGAATGGTATATATTCTATCTCACCTCCACACTTTTTGACAACACATTCTGCAACGTGTTGAAAACTTACAGGATTACTTGTACCTAAATCATAAATTCCAGATGGTTTATCATTATTGAGAACAATATCTACTAAATCATCCACGCATACAAAATCTCTTAAGAACTTATCAGATCCTTCAAATAATTTAAGTTTACCTGTCTCTTCTATTTGTTTTGAAAACTTATGTACTGGACTTGCTTGATCATTCTTATGATCTTCACCCTCACCATAGACATTAAAGTATCTAAATCCTTGCACTAACCCAAAGTCATCTATATGATCTTGAACCCAGTAGTCCATGATGACTTTAGATATTGAATAGTAATTAAGAGGGTTTATTGTATCAGAAGTATTACCATAAACAGATGCAGAGGATGCATACTTAATTGGAATCTTATGTTTGATTGCTTGTTGACATATCCATTGTGTAAATTCAACATTGAAATGATGAAGTGCTTGCAAATTAGTACAAGTGGTATCTGAGATTGCACCTTGATGAAGTATTAACTTTACTTTATCCCAACGATAGAAAGTTTGTCTAAAATGCCAACTATCATTCTTCTCTACTGTGACAACATCTTCTCCAAGTTTTTCTAAAAACTTCTTTCCAATAAAGCCTTTAGATCCAGTAACAATAATCATACTTCCTCCCATTCATCAAGGTTTAATTCAGTAACTAATGGTTGTGTTCCACCCATAGTATGAGTATGGTACAATCCAACGTTTTCATGAGGATAGATTCGTTCCCATTCAGGTTCACTAAATCCATTCTCCTCTAATACATCATTACGAATAGCAATCATATCATCCACATGTATATAAACAGGAGTATAACCTGCTTCATTAAACATCTTTTTGTATGCCATAGGAGATGCACCATACCATTTTAGACCATCCCAATCCCAATCAGGATTGTCCTTCAATGCCCAGCTCTCATCAGGTTTAAATCTTACATTCACTTCAACCATTACACAACGTGGTCTATACTCTGTAAGGATTTGTTTTGTAACCCAATAATCTAAAGAATCAATATCAACAGATAGTAAATCAAATTCTTTAGGTACATTATACTTCTCAAATATACCACATATATTCTTTTTCGTCACTGTTTCAATCTGAAGATTGATTTCATCATTCTGTGCAACAGGAAACCACTTACCAGATTCTAAAAGAAGACCATTCCATTCCTCCTTCTCTCTGAAATATAAAGTATTACAATCCTCAAACCCATCAATAGCACCAAACTCAACATAGTATTTGTTAGTAGTACCAATATTACACATAGTCCATTTCAAACTTACATCCTCACCCTTCTGTGACCCAGATAAAGATCTAATATTCTCATCCCAATTAGGATGAACCATTGAGTAATCTAATCTCATTTTGTTTGCTCCGAGATTATAGTTTTTAACTTACCATCATCAACAGTAATGTTTATTTGATGCTGAAAATCATTACCATTCTCCATTATTCTAATGTCTATTGCACCACCTTTACCATAGCGAAACATAATGAATCTACTATCTTTTACTTCCCACTTGTCAGGATTAGTTGCCCATTTATACACAGGATTTGTATGTTTATCCTGATGTCCTCTTATCCATTTCATAATAAAGTTACACCTCTCTGTTTCACTACTGAAGAAGCACACTTATTCGCAAACCCAATACTCTTAACTATATCATCTGTTCTACAATACTCAACTACAAGTCCTGCCATAAAGGAATCACCTGCACCAGATACATCTTTTACATCAACCTTATTAACAGAATACTTCTTACCTTTATATTCACATCCATCAGCTCCCATAGTATGAATAATTTTATTAGTTATTTCAGGTACAAGAAATGGTTTTGAATTTTGATATTCATAATCATTAATCTTAATATACTTTGCATATTGTATCCATATTCCAAGAATCTTTTTAGTGTCAACAAAAGTATTAGGATGCTTAAAACATATCTCATTAATATCATCTTCAGTTAAAAATCCTTTATCATAATCAGACACCACAATAAGATCATACTCATCATAATCAATATGATTTAAATTAATTCTTGGAATAGTTTGTGTTGTATCTACTCTAAAGAATGTATGGTTACTATTATGATGAACATATCTTGTCTTAGTAATATCATACCAATTAGTATTTGTTAAAATGCTACAATCATCATGCAAACTTTTAATGTTCCTATGAACATTCTTTGCCATACCAGGATTTTCAGTTTGATCCTTTATGTTTAGTACTGGTACAGGTACGTCAGGACATAATCTTAATGCATCACAATACACAAAGACATCTCTGGAACTATCACCAATAACTAATATCTTTTTCATCTTCCTATATGCTGTTTATAAATTTGACGAACCTCTTCAGGAGAATGAGGTAGGAATGCACGGTATAACCAATTGTTCCATCCAGTAAAGTTAGGAGATTGTTTAATGAACATCTTTTCTTTTGGCAATACCTTAGCTGCAAGAATACTACAGAATGAATCACACCCTGCATAATAATCGCAATTGGCAACTAAATCAACCACATGCTTAATATCTGGTTTAATTAATAACTCATAAGATGAAAGAGGAATATCAATAGTACTATCTGCAATCACAAGGACTCTCATCCTATGATACTTTGACAATTCATCAACAAAGTCCCAGTCATCCATTGTGATAGAAGCAATATCATTCCTTGGTCTGGTAGAAGTAGGGTAATGAAATAAGATATACTCATCATTAAGTACCTTACTATGCTTAATGAAAGAAGAACTTTGAAAAGGTCTTGTATCATCAAGAAACATACTTGGAGCATCTATTGTCTGAAGGTTCTGGTTATTCCATTCATCCTCAATATCAAATAACTTTAGACCTGTCTCAAAGTTAGGATGGAAGTCAGGTCTAAAATGCCAAAAGTCAACAGCAACTGGATCAAGAGTTGCCATTGCTTTCTTTCCTACTTCATCATCAATAGTATATTGTGCTTTTAGATTAGGATACGATTTATTACCTTCCATCAACTTCTCCATCACATATCCAAAACGACATGCCCAATAGATTTCACTAATACTTTCTTTCTCTTCTTTTGTCAGGATAGAATCGAGGAAAAATAAATCCCCAATTCCAAGTGATACATATGTTTTCATTAGTGGAACTTCTTACTCTCAACAATCATAACAGGACCATCACTATCCTTAGCATATCTATACATGTCTAATGCTGATTCAGGACTTTCTGGATGGAGAACAGGGAAATCTACCAACTCCCTAAAGACATTAGTAAAGTTCTGAGAATGAGTAGGACCAGAATAGAATAATCCACCATCATCAACAACTGTCTTGAATACTACAGGACACTTAAACTCACCATGAGATATTCTCTCAATCTTATCAACATGATTACCAATAGCATCTGCTGCTACTAACATAAAGTCATGCCTTTCAAAATATACTACAGGTTTGAATCCCTCAAAGGACATACCAATAGCAAGACCAACCATTAAGTTCTCTGCAACAGGTGTTTCAATCTTCTGATCTTGTGGGACATCCTTAAGAGTTCCCATTGCATCACCAGGAATAATACTATATCCAATAAAAATAGCACCTTCATCTCCAAGTTCAGTCATACCTTGAGTGACTGCATCCTTGAATTTAATATCTAAAGGTTTTAATTTTTTATATGCAGGATACTCTCTCTTTGGAAGACGTGGGAAATATTCCTCATCCGTCTTCATCGTTGCTTTCATTACTTTCAGGTCTGCAAAATTACCTGTACGGATATGAGGACGTGTCTTTGTATAATGATAACGTACAACGCAGTCAGGCCATTCTAAATCTTTATCTGTACCCCAACGACGTTCCTTTGGAGCATCAACTGCCATACTATCATCTTCTATAACAAAGGTACATGGAAGATCAAACCCATCTACATAACGAACTGCTTCTGCAAAGTGACCAGTATCTTCTGTACCATCACCCAAGAAACACCATACCTTCTGATCAGATCCTTTACGTTTTAATGCCCATGCTATACCTACAGCAATGGCAACAGGACCACCTATAATTGCTGACACATAAAAGTTACGTTCACGATCAAACATGAACATACTTCTTGCATCTAAAATCTTTTCTTCTACTTCTTCAGGAGGAAGACCATGAAGCAATGCATGATACCAATTCCTATGTGTAGAGAGAACATAATCCCCTTCATTTATATTAGAGAATATATCAATCAACTGTTCTTCATTACCACCAGGTAAATGAAGGGCAAATGGTAAACGACCAGCATCATGGTGCTCTGCCATCTTCTCAACAAATGCACGAAGACCTTCAGGTGTCCAATCGGTGCCTCTCATTTTACACTCCTATCTCGATAATAATTCTACCAGCATTTCCACTCCTGAGCAAGTCAAATGCTTCATTTACTTGATCCAACTTAAATCTATGAGTCACAAATTGTTTGATGTCAAGTATACCTTCCTGATGCATTTTGACATAACGAGGAATGTCCTCTGCAGGGTTTGTCTTGCCTCCCTGAGTTGCCTTAATAGTTTGTCCCATACCACTGAATAGATTGACAGCATTCATAACCTCTAATCCCCTTCCAGGTGCAGGTTGTCCAACCAGGATCATACGACCCTTTCCAGACAGTTTAGAAATACATGCACTGATGACTTCTGGAATACCGGTAGTATCAATAATCACATCAAGTTTTTCGCTAATACTTTCAATACTTTCTGCAAAAATAGATGCTCCTGCAGCAAAGCACAGTTCTCTTTTACTAGCATTATTATCAACTGCATAGATTGGACATGCACTCTTTAATGCTGCACCTTGAAGAATATTCAATCCAACACCACCACATCCAACGACAGCAACACTTTCACCAAACTTCAGATCTACTTCATTATCAATGATACCCATAGCAGTTGTAAGAGCACAACCAAGGATGGCACAGAGATCTGGAGGAGTATCTTGAGGAACAGTAGTAAGTCTATTTTCAGAAACGATTGAATACTCACTGAGAGTAGTACACTTACCACTCGTCATCCATTTATCATCCATCAGGTATTTGGGAAATGGAGATTCAATACCACTTCCAGGTCGCCAATGCATAACAACTTTATCACCAACCTTTACAGTGGTGACACCTGGGCCTACTTCTTCTACGATTCCACACCCTTCATGACCCATCATGTGGGGGAGAAACTTCTCATTACCTTTATGACCACGAATCTCATGAAGTTGTGCTCCACAAAGACCACTGACAAGAACCTTGACTAGGACTTGTCCAACTTCAAGTTCACTCAACTCTACATCGTCTCTTACTGATAGAGGTGAATTAATCTTTTCTAATACTGCTGCTTTCATAAATCAAAACTCTAGTTTCCATTCATATACGTTATTCAAAGAATCAATTAAATCCTTATACTGACGTTCATCATGAGGATAGTAAAATACTTTTCCTTTGGTATCTATAACATCAATAATGAAACAAAGTCCTGAGCATTGTGTATGGATTTCTTTTGCATTTTCCCATACCTTTACCCAATCAAATAAACTATATCCATCAATGATTTGATTGTTAACTACTGGATAATCAAACTCTTTACCACTAAACTTTCCAGTCTTAACGATATCAGTAGTTACAATATCATTAACATAAACATATTCACTATCATCATTTAGTCCAAGAACATCATAGTAAAGTTCATTTTCTTTTTCAATATTTCTATTGAACTTAAAGTATTTAAACCAATCAGTATGATCCAATCCAACCATACGATACTTACCCGACATCATTCTAGAACCAGACATCATTGGGTCTGATCTATTCACAACGTCTGCAGTGAATATATCAATATAAACAAAGTTTTCAGATGAACCAAAACCTGAATATTGAAACCATTCCTTTCCAGGAAAGTCATCACTCATCTTATACCATTCAACATCAGGGATATATTCTGAAACCCAAAAGATATCATCTCTCACAGGCCAGATAATTTTATATCCCTTCTCACGATAGACATGTGCAATTTTTTGCAAAAAGAAAACATCACCAAGTCCTGCAGGTTGTTTAATTAAACAAGATTTCATTACTTAACCACCCAGAGAGAATCCCACTCTAATTCAGTATCAGGAATTTGACTTTCCAACCTGTGTTCGCCGTTAAGTCTACCAAGACTTGCATATTCAAATTTATAGTTCTCTGATAGAATTTTTTTAAATCCAGAGAACTGATTATCTAAACCTTTATATAACTCCACGCCATCTCCGTGAGTTTCAATATACAATTGTCCAATTTTCTTATTATCAACATACTCTTGAATTGTTTTTAGAATTAATAAATCACTACCTTGACAATCAGAATAGTACAAATCGATAACCTCAACACCCTCTTCTTTGAGATAATTATTGAGATTTAAAGTCTTGACAGTAACTTTTCTAACGGCTGGATCTCCACCATATTTCTCTGTGTTGACATCAGAGAGACTACTGGATACAAGATTAGGTGTTACATAGAGATCTGTTTCACCATCTTCAGTAGAACAAGCAGCGTTTATCAGAGTAACCCACTCAAATTGCATAAACCTTCTGCGGAGAATATCATAAACCTCTGGATTTGGTTCAAATGCATAAACTTTATCAAACTTATCGAAGATTCCCCACAAGGAATTACCTTCATTTGCACCAACGTAAACTAATACACTTTCTTCATTATCAATTGCCATTAAAATAATTCTCCCAAATAAAATCTTCCAATACTTCCATCGATTTAGTGATTTCTAAGTTCTCTTTAATAGCATCAATCTTACTATAGTATATTTCATCAGAAACATCAAACTCTTCACTCAAATCAATAATACCATCCTTATTAAATACACTTCCAATATTTGGAGCACCATAGTAAACAGGAATAGTTCCTGTTGCAAAACAGTCTAGAAGTTTCTCGGTGAAGTAAGTTTCATAAGATGCATTTTCAATTGCAATAGAGAACATATAATCACAAAGACCTTCTTCTTTTAAAGTAATCTCCGTATCAAATCCCCTACCATAGAAATCTACACTATCTCTAAACCTTTCAATCCATTCAAGTCTAGATCTATGTCCTGCACACATATTCTTATTAGATGCAATCATAGAAATCATTTTTGATTTCTCATAGATCTTAGGTTCTTTAATCCAAGTACCTTGAGCAGGAACCCACTTAAATTTTTCTGGGTTAATATCAATAAGTTCTTTATTGTGAGTAAAAATGAGATCAAAGGCATCTAACATCCTTTGTGTGCCACCCGCCTTTACAAAATCTGTAACTTGGGGAAGAATAGCAGCAGACTCAAGAATCCAAGCATACTTAGGACCTGGCATATCATCTTCAAGTCCAAGACCAATAGCAGCATCCACATAGAATGTACCATCTCCGCCTTGATCAACCCATTCAGTGAGTTTAGATTCTTTCCCTGCTACTGAACATCTAGGAGCATCGATGTAATTAAAAGTATCTCCAACAAGATTAAACTTATGTTTGCTCATCAATTTGCTCCTGAATCCAATAATATGTGTGACAAATTCCCTCTTTAAGTGTCATTTGATAATCCCAATCTAACTTTTCACGAATCAGATCATTATTAGAATTGCGGCCGCGAACTCCAAGGGGTCCATCAATATGAATCTTGGATACTTCTTTTTCTGCAACTTCAGAAGCAATATCTACCAACTGATTGATAGTAACCATCTCTTCAGAACCGATATTCACAGGACCCATAAAGTCATTGTCCATCAATCTTCTTGTTGCTTCAATGCATTCATCAACATACAAGAAGGAACGAGTTTGCAAACCATCGCCCCATACTTCAATTGCTCCTCCTTCATCGGGAAGGTTGGCAACCTTTCTACAGATTGCTGCTGGTGCTTTCTCTCTTCCTCCGTCCCAAGTTCCTTCAGGTCCAAAGATATTATGATACCTAGCAATGCGAACAGGGATGCCATAGTTACGATTGTAAGCCAGGTACAGTCTCTCTGAAAAAAGTTTCTCCCATCCATATTCAGAATCTGGTGCTGCTGGGTATGCTGAGTCTTCACGACAATTAGGATCTTCAGGATCAAGTTGATTGTGCTCTGGATACATGCAAGCAGAACCAGAATAGAAAATCTTAGTATTATTTCCTACAGACTCATTAAACTTACGTTGTTCATCAAGAACATTTAAATTAATAGTCACGGAGTTATGCATGATATCCGCATCGTTCTCACCGGTGAAAACAAATCCTGCTCCACCCATATCAGCAGCAAACTGATAGATCTCATCAAAGGGAAGAATGTATTTTTCAGGAACACTTGCATAGTAGTTCCCCGCATATCCTTTGAATCGAATAACACGATAAACAAAAGTAGGATCAGTCAAGTCACCCTGAATAAATTCATGTGCTTGTGTTTCGGAGAACTCTGGACGTTTAAGATCAACACCACGCACCCAATATCCTTCAGAACGCAGGCGTTTCACCATATGACTTCCAATAAATCCACCAGCACCAAGTACAAGTGCTGTCTTCTTAAATTCACTCATGATAAATTCGCTTTGTACAAATTAATAACCTCTTCTATATATTCTAGCATAAGATCAGTGATAACAGGAGAGCATCCAACAAAAAATACATTATCCAAAACTTTCATTGCGTTTGGATAGTTGAATGCAGACTCTAAATGTCGATATGCAGGATGTATCAAAAGATTTCCTGCAAAATAATTTCTGGTTTGAATCTTGTTCTTTTCTAAAAACTGAACAAGTTCAGTTTTATCTCCATCACAAATAATAGGAACACCAAACCAACTCGTCTCAGCATTAGGATGTTCATTAACAACACGAACTCCAGGAATGCTTTCAAAGATCTTATGAAGTCTTTCTTTATTAGATCTACGCTTCGCATGAATCTCATCAAACTTCTTGAGTTGAACAGATCCAATAGAACCAAGCATATCAATAGGTTTCAAGTTATAACCAACCTGACCAAAGACATACTTATGATCAACGATCTTATCATATCCAGTAAGCCACTTATCAAATCGCTTACCACAAGTTCCACAACTCAAAAGATTCTGAGATCCTACACAATAACAATCTCTACCCCACCAAGAAAAACTACGAGCAAGATCAACTATCTCCTTATTATTAGAAGAGACCATTCCACCCTCAATCGTAGTAATATGGTGAGCAGGATAAAAGGAGCACGATGCAGCAACAGCATGATCCGTTAGGTAATTACCCCTCCACTTACTCCCAAGACTGTCACAGTTATCTGCGATAAATTCTAGTCCATAGTGGTCACAGATATTGAGAATATCATCATAGTTATATGGATTAGCAAGAACTGGAGATGAGAACAATGCCTTTGTTCTTGGAGTAATCTTATTATAAATTTCATCAATATCCCAGTTAAGATCAGAATAATCAATATCAACAAAGACTGGTTTCAATCCATTCTGAATAATAGGATTCAGCGTTGTAGGGAATCCACAGACAGATACAATAATTTCATCACCATCAACCCACCCAAAGTATTTCTTGAGTGCTGCAATCATCACTAGATTCGCAGAAGAACCTGAGTTGACCATAACAGAATGTCCAAAATTAAACTTCTTAGAAAACTCTAATTCAAACTTGTTTACGTTCTCACCAGAAGATAACCACTTTCCTGTAAGGAAAGTTTTCATAGCAACTTCTATTTCTTGATTGTCCCAGTAAGGACCAGAGTAAAAAATATTATTCTCTCCCTTCACATAGTCTTTATTATAAAGATATGGGAAAAAGTTTTCTTCTGTCTCAAAAAGATTATCAATAAATCCTTTAATCTGTTCTTTCATTTCAGTTTACAATGTATGAAAAATTTTCTTTTAGGCAACCTTGCCAAGCCAGTTGGAATACTCGTTCAAACCAGTGTGCTTCAACAGGATTATTATTATAATCAGTATAGTTCATAATCTTCTTGTAGAAGTTCCTACTATACTTCAAGATGCAGTTTTTGGGAACAGCATAATTTGCTCCTGGAGCAAATGCAACAAACTTGGGAATGTCAGAATCCTCAATATCAAAAAGATCATGTAAGAATGCCCTAAAGGTAGGAATCCTAGAATGAATCTTCATGTTCTTAATATGATCTTTACCAAAAAAATAATCAGGTCCATTGTCATACCATTCCATGGGATGAGAGAACCATTGATCATTAATGATGTTTGGAAAGAAATTCTGAGCAACACTTCCTCGATCAAGAGGAACAAACCAATTGGATTGCAGTGCGTATATAAACCTTTCTTCTGTAGTATATTTTTTCTGTAGCAGATTTCCTTTGACATGAATCATCATGTCAGGAAGATTATCATAATGATCTACAATAAATCTACCAATATCATATGGATTAGATCCAACATTGGGTGAAGGAATAACTTTACCAAGATGTTCAATATCTACCTTACCATCAAAATCATCAGGAGTTCTATCATAGATCAAGGTATTACTTGGTGAAAATCCATAACCATATGTCATCTTCAGCCACTCAAGATCATGATTGGCATGATTACTTACTACAAGCGTTTTTGTTATCATAAACTCAATATACTTATGTTTATTCTATCACATCACAAAGAGTTTGCAAACCATGGTAGAAACTCATCTCACATGAGAATCCAAGATTCTGCAACTTCTCAATATTTAGTGTCATATTCTTGACCTGAATGTGTTTTTGATTATCAGGCATTGGTACATCAATTAGTTCACTTTTACTTCCAAGAATATCTCTAGCAGTTGTGATAATAGATCTAAAAGATTGAGAAGTTCCAGAAGCAATATTATAGATCTCGTTTACTTCTCCATTTTCGATAACCAGATCAATGGCCCTACAGACATCATTGACTGACATATAATCCTTGAGATAGTCTCCTCCATCAAACAACTTGATTGGTTCGTTCTTCTTAAGAAGACTAATCATATATCCAAGAACATTCTTGCCTGGAGTAACTGTCTTATCTAAACCATATACGTTACCAATTCTTAGAATTCTATATTTAATTCCAAAAGTCTTACAATATGAAATCAAAAGTTGTTCTGCAGTTCGTTTTGTGATGGAATAAAATCCTGTTGGATTACAACTATACCATTCTTTATAATCAAGAACGTCATTTCCATACACAAATCCAGAACTAATAAAATTAAAAATGACATCCTTGTCTCTACAGTTAGATAGGATGTCAACAAATAAACTTAGATTGGTATCAATATCAACGTGGAGATCTTTGAATATATTTTGATTTGTTGTTGTACTAATAAAATACAAAACTTCTTTTGAATCAAAGTTTCTATCTTCTCTAGGAATCCTGACAATTTTATCTGGAAATAACTCACAGAAAGTATTACCAATATATCCTGTAGATCCAAAGACAGATAAGTTACTCATAGTTCACTTCTCTTTTCAATAAAATTTAGAACTTCATTATCACCTTGTTGCTCTTCAGATGGTGCAAACAGAGCTCTGTACCTTTCTTCAGTTTCCTCTTCAGGATCATCCAAATAGTACATTGCAATAGTTTTTCTGAACCTATCTTCAGGACAGTTTATTGGGGTAGGAAGTCCGTGCCAATATGGAGCAACAGTATCAAAGACAACAGCACGATTGAACAAACATTCAATCTCTACGACTTTATCTTTTGGTTTGTTTTTTTCTGGATCATTGGACCAGAGTTCTAAAGCTCCACCCCATTCAGGATTCCAATCTTGAGAAAGAAAAATAATCAGATTAAGTCGTCTTCTGAGTTTCAATTTTGGATGAATGGAATAGTCTTTATGCAGATTAAGTTTACCATCTTTCTTATGGATATGATACCCACCACCATGCAGTCCATAATCTGGATACAATTTCTCTATACCCATCAACTCCTGCATACAACTAGTAAATGATGGAGTACAGCAATGAAAAAAAGTCTGGTAACTTACAGGACCAAACTTAGACCATGAAGGTGTTAGTTTTTTATTCTCTACTGGGTTATCATAATTTACCCAAAAGTCAGAATAATAATCTGGAAATTCGTTAGATATTTTCTTTGCAGTTTCTTCATCCAGAAAATTATCTATTACTTTGTAAAAGTTACCCATATGGATAATCTACTAATCGTGTACCGCCATCATTGGAATATTGTTTTACTTCATGACCAAAAAAGTATGGAGGTCTGTCGTACATTTCAGAACTATGAACTTGATCTAAAAGTCCCTTGTCCCTAACAGAAGAATACCATACATGTTCTAAATTTGGCTGAGAATCATATCTAGGAAGTTCATCAAAAGATAAAGTCTCATGAAAAAAGCCAATATCAAAGAAGCAGAGATGAACTCCCAACGTAATATCATTTCCCCACTTACCAGTGACTAATTTTTTACCAGTGTTTTTTGCTTTTTGAATTACATCAGCAAAATCAAAATCCGGTTGATTGTCATAACAAACCTTGAGAACATACTTAATTCTCTTTGGTAGAAGTTTCAATGCATTATGTATGGAAGTAAGTTCAGCCACACTATGAGGTCTATTCCTTTCAGGAATTCCATCCACAGAAAAACTATTGTCACAGTCATAAACAAACAAATGACAATAGTTTTGAGTTTCTATATCAATAGTAGAATGTGATGCTAGAACAACAAAATGTCCTGCCTCATACAAAGACTTACATAGAGTCTTTGTCATCAACCTCTTTTGCTTCTCTTCCTCAATAGTATTGGATCCACAATATGCAGGAACAATAACTGCAGTATCACTATTCATACTTATCACATTCAGTAAATGATTTTCCGTATTTATCTTTCTCCGAAAGGATAGGTGTCTCAAGGATATGCCAGTTAATATCCAGAGAATTCCAAAGAAGTGTTCTATCGTGCTTTGGATAATAAAAGTCTGTCGTCTTGTATGTGACATGTGCCACTTCACTCAGAGTATAGAATCCATGAGCAAATCCAGGAGGAACCCATAGTTGAAGTTCTGGTCTATTCAGTTCAATACCATACCACTCACCAAAAGTATCAGATGATTCTCTTAGATCAACAATAACATCATAAACAGTTCCCCTAATGCAACGAACAAGTTTTCCTTGAGGATGTTTAATCTGATAGTGGAGACCCCTTAGAACACCTCTATGAGACATAGAGTGATTATCCTGGACAAAATCATACCCAAGATCAAACTTCTTCTCATTAAAGGATTCTATGAAGAATCCTCTACTATCAATATACTTATCGACTTCAATTAGAAGTGCATCTTTCAATCCAATGTCAATAATTTTCATACCATTCAATCGTTTGTGCGAGACCATCATCTAAATTAAATCTAGGTTTCCAATTCAGTTCATTGGAAATTTTTTCAATACTAGTCGAGTACCTCCTGTCGTGACCAGGACGATCTTGTATATATTCTATCAGAGATTCATCTTTACCAAGTAAATTGATAATCTTTTTGACAAGATCTATATTCTTTACTTCACACTCCCCACCAATATTATACTTTTCTCCAACCTTACCCTTGTTTAAAACTTCAATTAGAGACTCACAATGGTCAGTAACAAACAACCAATCTCTAACTTGCTGTCCATCTCCATAAACAGGAACCTTTTTGTTCTGAATTAGATTCAGAATCGTTTGAGGAATCAACTTCTCCTTGTATTGTCTGGGACCATAATTGTTTGAGCAGTTAGTAATCACTGTAGGAAGACCATAAGTGTGATGAAAAGCATTTACAAAATGATCACTAGATGCTTTAGATGCAGAGTAAGGATTTCTTGGGTTGTAGATTGTTTCCTCAGTGAATGATCCATCTTCGATAGAACCATAGACTTCATCAGTTGAGACGTGTAAGAATTTCTCTACTTCATACTTCAGGGATTGTTGAAGAAGATTAACTGTACCAAGAACATTTGAATATACAAATGGACGACAATCTTTGATTGAATTATCAACATGACTTTCTGCAGCAAGGTGCATCACATATCTTGGAGCAAATTTTAAGAAAACACTACTAACAAAATCTTCGTCACAGATATCACCCTCATAAAGTTCAATACAAAATCTATTAGAATTCTTGGGCATGTTATTAACATCTGCTGCATAAGTTAAATTATCCAAACAAACTACATGACCATATACTTCAGATAGAGTATGTAAAAGATTGCTTCCAATAAATCCAGCACCACCCGTTACTAAAATTGTCATTTACCCATCACCATATGCATTTAAAAGTTCTGGAGAATATTGTTCTAATTCTCTGGGTTCCGGTTTTTCTTTCTTTTCCTTTTCCAAAGTATATACTCTGTCCCTAAGTTCCGTAGAAGAATATTTATGTTGTCTCTTATGATAATGAATTTCAATATCATTATCAATACAATACTGCTTTCCAGTAAAATCCCTATCATTATATTCTTCACTCAAGAATCTAATATCAATTCTCTGGGTTTTGATCATATTGATAAGATCTTCTTCTGTCTCATAAACAAGAATCTCATCAACATACTTACATCCCTGCAACTGCACATATCGCTCATAAACACTTTGCGTAGGTTTATTCTTAATACCAGGACGATCAATAGTTGGATCAACTTGCAGGGCTGCAATCAACCAATCACATAAATCCTTTTCCAATTTCAACATCGTCACATGCCCAGCATGAAACAAGTCGAAGGAACTACAGTTAAATCCAATTTTCATTATAATTATTAATCTGTTTAAATTATACTAAAAAAGGGTGGTTTATGCAACCACCCACATTAAATAAAAAGAGAATTTTTAAAGGGAAAGATTATTAAAATCAAGATTTAATCTTGCCGCTTTCAACTCATCAAGAAGATCTGTATATTTTGCTTCTAATGCTGAGATTCTAGCAGAATCTCCGCCCCCACTACATTGAGTATGTGCTTTTTTCTCCAATACTTTAAGTCTTTCTTCCACTTCAACATCATACTTTGACATCGCTGCACCACTTGCAGACTTTGCTGCTGTTCCTTTTGTTGACATAGTTTTAATTAATAAACTCAAAATATATTTAGTTTAATCTTGATAGAAAGATACTAGATTATACCTATAATCTTTACCAAAGGTAGGATAAGGACTATGGAAAAAATCTCCATTGTAAAAGACTACACTATTAAACTTTGTTTTGGCAATGTGATATAATTCCCATTCATGATTACCTTCAAAAGTTTTCCAGGGTTTAGTCTCTCTTGGAATATCCTCATCTTGCAACAACATTTTACCACGATTATCAAGCATTTTAAATGCTGGACAACCATGAAAATTGTAGAATCCTGTTCCACCTTTTGTATCTGTCAACCAAATCATACTAACCACATCAAAGTCATTATGTGGTCTCCAGTCATGATCTTTAGTCGGCATGTCTTTCCACATGATATTGCTAGAAGTGATCCAACTTTTAGGATTCAACTCTAGTCCAATCTCTTTACCTATATTGCAATATGCGAGAATCAAGTTTCGCAACTCAATAGGAGTAAACTGCTGTCTGGCACCATAAGTAATACCAGATAAAGCAGGAAACTTTTGTAGTAATGGTATTAATTTGTAGGGTCTTTTAAGAAAATTATCTACTGTATAATATCGCAAATGATCTGTGACCTTATGTTCAACAATCTCTAGGTTAGTGTTGACTTCTGATGCCTCATAGAGTTCATCACGATCAATCACAGTAAACTTCATAATAGACTTTTTTCACAAAGATCTTTCACGCCACCTCCACAGACTCAAGATCAATGGCAATTTGCTCCATCAAAATATCATAATCATCAAGAGGATCACCTGAGAAGACGACTCCAGTGTTCTCATAATAACGACGAACTTTTTTAAGAAGTTTTGGATTCTTCACATCTAGGAAGAAATCACCATTTACAGCACCACGAAGAGTTTGAATGTCTTTCTTGAACTTACTAGTCAGTGTCATTGCTTTGTTTGTTGACCTTGTTATTATAGTGTATTGGCAGCATCATGTCAATAGGGGTCGCGAGGATCGAACTCGCCTTATCCAAATTATGAGTTTGGTGCATTCACCAGATTGCTAGACCCCCCAATCACCAAAAGCACTCATGATGCTTCATTATTTTGTTCAGTGTAAATACGAATAATCTCATCATCACTGGCCATCATTAATACCTTATCTCCTGCATCATTTTCAACACCCAATGTTTCCCCATTTTCCACTCTCTCTACTAGCGACTCCCAGTTCCTTTGCCAATATTCCACGGAATAAATATGCATCTTGTGATTATGTATAATAGAATTATACACAAAAGAATACTATAGGTCAACCACTACTAATCAGTCTTTATTTGATATCCATTTACCCTTCTCTTTGTCATATTTTCTTACTTCACCAGGACGCAATCTATCTTTAGCAGACTCAATATCTTTCTTGAATTGCTTCCAATCCTTACCACTTCTAGATATTCTTCTCTTACCATACTTACTTTCTACTTTCTTCCTGGCAGTATCATCGGCATCTTTTTTATACCTTACAATCTTTTCAGCTGCGGATTGATTATCCCATTCAGTAAGAGAGTTAGACATTATACTCGTTTTTTATATATTTATCTGATGGCATAATTACTGATGCTGTTCCATCTTCTCTAATAACTCCAACCATCTCACCCTCTTCGGCTCTTTTGCAGAGTTTATCAAAGTTTTCTTCCCATTCTTTTTCTGTAAAGATTTTCATACTACTTCTTTCTCTCCAATAAGTTAGTTTTAATTTTTGTTAGATAATTATATAGTGGTTCAAACTTATATTCAATACTTGAATCCAATTTTACCGATATATCAAATTCACTAGTACCAACTAAAGTTCCAATAACATACGTTTGATAATATGGGACAAAATACTGAACAAGAATATCCAAATCAATAACACTTAAAAAATCTTCCTTCAATTCACAGTATCGTTTCTCACTAGGATGATCTCTATGTATTTTATAATAATTTTTCGCAAACCATTTCATCTCATTAAAAATTATATTTGAGTGGGTTTTAATATCTATAATTAAATTATTATAATAACAATGAGAAAATGAAGACAAAAGATTCTCTACAAATACTGCATTATATTCTGCAATATGATTCGGAGCAATAGCATAATCCCATTCAAGATTACCATTCATTGCACAAATGAAATGTGCAATATCATGACACGCTTTTGTTGGGGGTGGTTCTAAATTTTCTCTTATATCCTTCTTTCCGCAATAATATTCAATTATAGTAAAGACTTTTCCTTGATTCCAAGTCCAGTCTATAGACTTTATTAAACTCATTACTTATAGTTTTTGTCAAAAGGTTCCCAATGCTCCCATCCATATTTATGAACTGCCCATATTCCTAATATAGGAACAATTACCAGTAACATACACAAAAATCCAAGTGTTGTAGGTGTGGTTAATATGTATGCGGAAAAATGACTTAATTTATGTATCATGGGTTTCTTGGGTCAATCCCCAATTGTTTTAAATATTCAATCCACCAATCTTGATCTTTCATATATCTCCAATTAGGAACTTCCTTACCACGTTCTACAACATAGTATTGATATAAAGCATCATCGATAATCTGTGCGATCTCCATACTCTTCTTCCTCTTCATCAACGTCTGCATATGGGTCTGCCACAAATGGTCCTCGTTGTCGTAAAGATTCTTCTCTGACATAATTAGATTCAACATTAACGGCAGAAATCCACACAACAAGTTTCATTACTATAAAGATAATAACCAAAGGAAGAAAACATGCAATAAGAATTAATGGTTTCATTACCCCCTATATCTCACAGGCCATGTAACTCCCATCGCAGTAACAAGCAAAATTATAAATGCGAATACAAATAAAAGACTCATTTTACTCCAAAGTAATTTTTAACCATGGTAATAATGGTGGTATAGTACCTATTAATCTGAGGAGGCCTTCAGCAAATAATGCAAGAACAACCCAACCGACCAACATAGAAAGAATTCCAGCATTCCTATTGTGTTTTCTGATGGAATCATCAATCATCTCCTGTACTCTTTCTTCGTTCACATAATTGCTGGATCTAATTTCATTCATTCGGTACGTCATTTAGAAAATCTTCCATGGGATCAGATTCTCCCTTAACTATAGCACAAGCTCGAATATAAAAAAAGTTATCTGTGTTACCAGATTCTTCAAAACTTACTTTAATTTTTCTCCAATTTTCTAAAGTGTCACGATGCATAAGTAACAAATAAGCATATACAATTCTATTTAATCTAATGATTTGTTAGACAATATTAAATATTAGGAAACTATAACTGAGAATTTATCGAACATCAAAGTCTAATCTTTTAACTTTACGTTTACGTCTTTCCTCCTGATATACAAGATCACTACTTGAAAGAATATTTTTTTGCTGTTCTCTCTGGTTAGAGTTTATCATAACAACCTTTGACAAGTCAATCGCAGAAACTTTATCTGCAGTAACTGTCATCATATTGGGACAACCACAAACCTTTGTTTTAGTACTACTATGCAATTCTTTATTGCAATCCCTACATCTAACAATAATCATTTTATGTTTAATATTTAGAATAATGGGTTGCCTGAGGATCGAACTCAGGACCGGTCGGTTAAAAGCCGAATGCTCTACCTCTGAGCTAGCAACCCGAACATGATAAGGGGGGAAGCGGATGATCGGAATCGAACCGACGACATCTAACTTGGAAGGATAGCGTTCTACCGCTGAACTACATCCGCAAAACGTCAGTGTTAGCACTGACAGGCATCGAGATTATCAATACAGGCTCACTAGGAATCGAACCTAGAATAACTCTTTAGAAGAGAGTAGTTATATCCGTTTAACTATGAGCCCTTCCATTTCCATAAGATACGCCCAATCCTGTTATAGGATCAGGTTGTACA
>Ga0115011_10001163_pt1 | contig 19244 bp, 20 predicted proteins | sample TroAtlMetagenome_2_FD_88705 | JGI IMG/M metagenome (GOLD analysis project Ga0115011, IMG submission 88705) | Marine eukaryotic phytoplankton communities from Atlantic Ocean - Tropical Atlantic ANT8 Metagenome | ecosystem: Environmental > Aquatic > Marine > Oceanic | place: Tropical Atlantic...
CAGAAGATCCTGATTTTAATTTACCAAATGAAGGACATGTAATGCCTCCATCTATAGATGTTCAAGGTATGATTCATACTGATGGATATGAGTGGACAGATCATATGGGATTCAAATGGTATAGAGTGCCAGATACTGAATCAGATTGGAGTAGGTGGCAATAATCAAGTTAAAACTTCAAGAAGTCTATCTTGTTCTGCAGCTAATCTAATTTCTTGAGCAATTCTTCTACCAGTTGACATTGGTTTTCTCCATAATGAATTTCCATAAGGATGTCCAACTGAAACATGTACATTTGTTCCCCCACCTATTCTTGGAGCAACATCATAGATGTAGTAATTCATATCTTTGTCAATACATGTTTGTAAGCAGAAAGGTCCAACGATTCCTGGAGAGTAATGTTTCTTTGAAGCCTCAATGAATTTCTCACCCAGATCAAATGCACTTTCTAGTAATGATTCTCTAATTGTTGCGGTATTATGTCCAACAACAGTCATTTCTGGAATTCTTTGGGATTCAGGAAGAGTCATTTGTTGTGGGGCTGGAAGTCTTACATGACCATCAAGACTTGACTCAAATCTCCAATCAACACCTAATAATTCCAATTTAGGTAAATCATCTTCAAGTGGGCTGTAAAAGAAGTTTAGATTGAAAACGGGTCCAACTACATATCTTTCAATTCTTGCTCCCGCAAGACTTGCTTTGTCAATTACTCCTTGTCTAATCAACGCTGCAGATTTTTCTTCAAATTCTCCAGGGGACGCACAAGTAAAGAAACCTCTTTCTAATTTCTTTTCTGCATGATGTAATTTAACTATTGAAAGACAATCTATTTCTTCATATCCGTTTATTTTTTCAGGGAATGGAAGTCCTGCTTCTTCAAGTAACCAATAATAATCCTGTTCTTCTTCTCTATCTTCCATTCTTAGCATATTCCTACTACCAAACAATGGTACTTTGAAATCATTCTCAATTTCAGTCATACCGCAATAAGATGTAAAAGATCTATTTGGAATAAATACTACATTTCTATCTCTCATTTGTTGTTGAAAATTTGGTTCTAAAATATCGCTGAATTTATCTAATGCAATTGTTTTATCAACCATGCCTCTAGTTACTCTTCCAGATTTACTTCTAGAAGTTTTGAAATATTGTGAATATGTTTTCTCTCTTCCTTTTTGTGCATAAGCTACAGTTGGAAATCCTTCCTCTATTGCTCCATCACATATATCCAAAGCAGAATGACTTGCAACCATTCCTATACGTAATTTCAAAGGATCATAATCTTCTAAAATACCTTTGATATTATCACGGTCTAGCATTATTTTTCACCGTCAATCCATGCTTTGAAGTTGCATTAGTTCATCTGTTGTAAGTGTTTCACCAGATAGTAATTTACCCATTAGATTATCAACACTTAATTGAGGTTCACTTGAAGTAACTTTGTCTTTTCTTTCGCTTTGCATAGTTTTGAAGATATTATTAATGCTGTGTAAACATCTTAGAGCAACAATATATTTGTGGTGTGCCCTATCTGCTTCTTTCTTTGTGTTTCTCAATACTTTGTGTGCTTCTTCTGCCTTTGCTCTTCTAGCATCAACTTCGCTATTCCATTCTAGCATTAATTCATGCGCTGCTTGTGCTTGAGATGCTGCTTCAGTAACATCTTGGTGAGCTTTTTCTTGTTCTTCAATTGCTCCATCATAGGCTGTTTGTGCTTCTGGAGTTGCTTCAACTTTAATTTTAACAGGCACATGAGCTCTAATTTCTTGAGTTAATGTTTTTGCTCTTTTCATAGCTTCTCCTTCTTTCTTCCCTCGATGTTTACCTTCATCAATTTCTCTTTCTAAACGGTTTAATTCTCTCTTTAAACCTTCAATTTGTTTTCGATTATTTCTTTGCTTTCTTTTTTCAGAATCAGGTTGTTCTCCTTCTATCATTCTTTTTGCATCACGAACTTTTTTGTTACATTCGTCTCTAATGACTTTCATGTCCCTAACTCTCTGGTTTTCAGCATCTCTAATTGTACGTTGCTTTTTGACTTCTTGTATTAATTCACGAACTGCAGAATTAAGAGAATTTCTTTCTTGCTGGAATTCTCTAGTTTTAGAATTCCAATCGTCTCTTTTTACCCGATAATCTGTAGCTTTTGTATCCATAGCAGCCCTTCTTGTCTCAAGTTCTTTCTTTAGTTCGTTCATTTGTTAGCCAACTCCTTGTTCTGCAACGCCATCGGGATTGGAACACCGCATATAACCGCATTGATTGAGTAACTCTATTTTTGCTCTCAAAAACTCTAATTGATGCGAGAGGATTAAGTGTGAAAAGTTGTACGAATATTCAGTGATGAGATGTTTTTAGGAAACCTTCCCGGAATTGAACGTGTAATGTTTAACGATGTACAAGCCCCATATATTAGTTTGATAACAGGGCCACCAGGTGCATTAAAGACAGGTACTGCATTGACATTTGTCTCTAATTATTTGAGGCAAACAGGCGAATTTGGATTGTATTGTACAATTGAAGAAACAGTTGACTCATTAATGCGTGGTGCTAGTTCTCTTGGGTTATCATTACCTCAAAATTTACAAATTACAGATTTCACTGAATTAAGAAGAGATAATGATGCAATGGATTATCTCAAATTTACAAGAAGAATGATTGAGCATTTCAAAAGAGAAAGAGGAGATCAATTCACAGTATTTGTATTAGATTCTTTAGGTGCTATTTACAGTTTAACAAATGTAGATGAAAAAATGAGGAGAACTATGTTTAACTTCTTTGACTTCTTGAGATCACAAAATTTGAAATGTATCTGTTTAACTGAAAGACAAGTTGGCGAATTCGCTGAACTAGATGGTAATGAAGGGTTCTTAGCAGATGGAATTATTTCTATGGGACTTGATAGAAGGAATGGTAAGTTAGTTAGAACATTCCAACTTGAGAAAATGAGGCATGTAAGGCATACTATGGAAAAACAAGCTATTGATGTTGGACCTAATGGACCAGTTCTTTTAGGGCCATTATTTGACTAGTTCGTTAATTCTAGGCAATAGTGGTTTTACAACTCTTCTAATCTCGCCTAAATTTGCATTTTTATTGGCCATTAGTGCAACTGAAGATGAGTTTTCAAGTGGCCAAAATAAACTAATCCCTTCTTCACCAATTAGTGTAATACAATCAACAGGATCAATATTTAATGAGTTAAATTGAGTTGTATTCTCATCAATAATCCTATCCATTGAACTTGCAATTTTTTCTAAAGTATTTTTATTTCCATTTGAAGAGATTAATAATCCGTTTGAATCAAAAATACCGCACGATAAAATTCCCGAATTATTTGAGATTTGTTCCAATAATTCGTCAATCATGATACTTCTGTAAAATACCTAGTGAAAAGAGATTGCGTATGAATCTGAATTCATCTGTCATTTTTGAGAGTAGTATCTCTTGGTCCAGCTCTTCTTCTTCCTCTACTTGTTTGAACTCTTTTTCTTTGTATTGCTTTACTTTTCTTTTCAGTGTTTTTTGATTTAGGTATTGATTTTTCAATGTCTTGAATTCCTTTACCATGTTTTAGTAATGCACCCAAATCATCTAATGATAAACTACCTCCTTCTGAGATTCTTTCCTGAATACTACTTAGATCAGGCATGTTGTATTTTTTCCTTCTACTTCCTTTTCTCCCTAGGGATGATTCAATTTTTCCTTTTTCTTTTCTTAAGTGATTTAATTTATTGCTATTTGATGCAATTTTTTTATTAATCTTGTATATTTTAAATCCAACAGGGCTTTTAGAATCTCTATTTCCTTTTGAAATAACTAGTTTTTTATTTCCACTTTTCTTTCTAATTTCATTTAATTTATCGATTGTTGACAATTGTTCATTCATTAGTTCTTGATATTGATTATGATAATCAGTACTCTTAATTTTTTGACTAAACATTTGTTGAAGTTCCATAAATCTAGCGAATAGTACAGTTTCTTTCTTTAAAGTAGGATATCTTAAATCTGCTTCTTCTCCTGTTAATCTGTAATAATAGAGGTATAAATTTTCTAATATTGCTTGTTCAGGCAATATAATGTTTGAATTGATTTTATCTCTCATTTCTCTAAGTTTGTTTGCTTCTTTTTGTCTATTTTGAACTTCTAATAGGATATTTTGTTGCTCTTCTGGCAACCCTTGAATATTTTCTAAATCGTTCGTCATTGCAAAACTCATTAAATTTAATGATTGGCGTTCGTCTTTCAATTTTCTAATTTCCTGAGAAATATTTGAAATAGATACATTCAATTCAGATAATTTTGCTTCTAACTTTTCTTTATCAGGATTCTTCTTTTCATTTTTTGAGCTCATTCTTCTTCCTCCTGATCATTTTTCGAGGATTTTTTCCTTAAAGCCCAACTACTTGCTCCGCCATTAATTACTCTATTACTATCTTCAAGTAATTCTTCAAATCCAAACTCTAATTTAGATTCCCAAAATGAGATAATTTCTTCTGAATTCTTAAACATATTCTCAGCACGGTTCAATCTCCCTATTGCTGAATTAAACTCCTCTCGTAATTTTTTTTCTTTTTCTTGATTACCAATCGTATTTTTACTAGATTCATTTGCAACGTTTTCATGAAATTTCATAGCATCTTCTGCGTTTCTTACTTCTTCTTTTGCATCTTTAATTAGTTTAGGTAATTGATCCATTAAATGCTGTCTTCGATGTATGATTGCCCTCATCAATAAATCTGGCTTTAATTGCAACAGCGTCTTTGGCTCCATCTCTAACGGTCGCTCGACATTGATTTCTTCAATAAAGGTTAGTAATGATGGAAAGTTACACAATGTATCTTAATTAGTGATTGATTCGGGAGTCTGAATGAGGATGCAAAGGACACTAACAATTCTTCTGATAATTGTGTTTATTTTACCTATAACTCCTATTGCGTCAGATGATTCTGCTACACAAACGGGGGATTTAATTCTACGTAATGGCCCTTGGCATGTTGGAGATGAAATTGAATTTTCAATATTAGTGCATAATAGTGGTTCAGAGGCTATTAGTAGTTTTTTAGAGATAGAAATTCAAGGAGAGTATAGTAATGGATCATCTGTACAAATTGAATCAGGAAATAGTGTAGAATTAATGTCTGTATTTTCTGGTCAGGAATCAGGTACCTTTGTCGTTAACTGGACTGTGAATGAAGTGTCAGAGAATACCACAGAGATTTTTTCTGGTGTTGCTGAAGTAATGATCTCTAATCAACAATCCTTATTTGCAGAGATTTATTCACTAGATTATGATTATGAAAATGGTTATTCTATAAATTGGGGTGCTAATTTGTCAAATGGTAAATCAAGATTAATTAATGCTGGAATTTATTTCGTTAGTAGTGAAAATCAAGTTTTAGCCAGTGAAATGGATTTGGTTTTAGAGCCTGGACTAAGAACTTCAAATACGATGTTAGGAATTGCTCCAGAGGGAACAAACAAAATTGAGGTTATTTTAACTCCTATTGATTGGACAACATCAACAATTGCTACTGATTCTCAAGATATTGAATCTGAAATATCTGGTTTAACTATTGGAGTTAGTTCGGGACCTACCCCACTATCTCCTACAATAGGTGATGTTGTGAAAATTACCGTTAGTATCGCCAATAATGGTAATCTTGACGTTGGTTCAGGGATGATTATTGCTGTAGATGGCCAAAAAAGAATGTTGGGTGAATTTAATGCACCTTCTGTAAAATCAGGCTCTAGTCAAACAATTGAATTGACCTTAAATGAGTGGATGTCAACATCAACAACAACATTAGAACTAATTTGGATAATGGATAATTATATTACAAAAACAAATTTGGAAATTGCATCAAGTAATACAAATGAACTTGTTGATAATTCAAATATCTCAGTTAATTGGATGAGTCTAATAATTGGAATCTTTGTTGCTTTATTAGTTGTATTTGGGGTAAGAATTATTTCGGTAAAAAACGAAACTGAACATAAAGAAACAAAGACTTATAGTGCTAGAACCCAAAAAACCGATGAAAATGAAGAAACTGAAAAAAGAAGCATTGATTGCCCCTCTTGTTCAAAATTATTACAAGTGCCTGAGAATTATTCAGGTCAAGTAAAGTGTCCTTCATGCCTTACTCAATTTAGTGCAAAATCGGATTCAAATGAGCAAGATGAGACTAGCGAAGATGAAGGCCTAATTGAAGAATTAACTGCAAGTTCAGAAGACGATATTGTGGGATGTCCAAAATGTGATCAGGTATTGAGAGTGCCTTATGATAAAAGGCCCGCAAAGGCAAGGTGTCCTGCTTGTAAATGTGTATTTAACGCATTAGCAATTTAAGGAGAGATAATATGCAAGAAGATGGGAAAAAACCACTTAAAAGTATAGAAAAAATCTCTGAAAGGATAAAAATACTTAGATTTGCAGAAGATTTACTTTCAAAATTTGACAAGCTTTTACTTAGTAAAGGTGCAAGTTTAATGCTTGTATTACCTCCATTAATTGCTCTAGTTGTCGGAATTGGAGTATGGAAAGAACACCGTTCACCCAATTGGTGGAGTGCATTTAGTCCAGTTGTATTTGATTTAGAATTAACTCCATTTATGGATTGGTTAAGTATAATGTTCTTAATTGCAATGCTCCTTATGTTATCTGTTACAACTGCTCAAGCAATGATTTCTAGAATGATCGTTACTTATGATTCATTAATACATTCGCATTTAGGTAACAACATTGAGAAATCTCATGGTTTTGAGCAAATAACCCACATGACAAATGATGCAATCAATAAGAGATTATTGTCAACTATGATTACATTACTTGCATTATTATTACAACTAATAATCTTAGCAAAGGGGAGTTTTGATGATGAATCAGAGATTTTAAGAGTATTTTCATTAAGTTGTGTTTTAATTAATTTTAGTTTATTGATAAAAAGAAATGATGTGGAGTTCAACACCTCGGATGAATGGGGTTTAGTTGGTGCGTATAAACCAGCATTTCATCCCTCAATTCTCAATTATCCTTTGGCAGAAATATTGCTTACTATCTGCGACCCTCTTCTTAGAGATAAGATAGAAAAAGTAATCGAGGAAATTAATACTAAAAGAAGGGTTAAATTAGATAATCATAGTTTTTTTGAGAAGATAGTCTTGCTTCATTACTTACATGATGAAGGAAGGATGACTACTACTGATTTAATTAGTAAAATCAAGAAAGAATACAAAATAAAAGAACCATCCATCCTTTTTAATCTTAGATTATGGTCTGAATTAATAAGCCAAATTCGAAAGACATGTGATCCGTTTAATCGGTTAATGACAAGGACATTACAGAAAAACATTGATGATTTAAAACAAATTAGAAAATCTGGATACTATTTTGATGTTGATATTGATGATATTTTTGATGACACAGGTTCAATGTTCGTTCAATTAATTAATGCATCTGATAAGAAAAGGTCAGTACTCTTGAAAACTCAATCAGCTCATACAGAACCAGAAACAACAACCCACTCAATTGAATTGAATCCTCAAGGCAAAGCAATGATGGAATTAGGAAATAGACCTTGGAATTCAGACCTTGAGCGTAGAGAAGTAATTATGTCTGCAGCAGATGAATCCTCAGCGTGGATTTGGATGAACCTTAAATCAAAATCACCTGGTGAATTAGTAATTAATGTGAGATTAGAAGATTCTGATGGGCATTTAATTGATGGTAGGACTCTGATATCTTTAAGTCGAACTCCGATGTTAAAAAGATTCAGCGTAATGACTAGCAGGATTGCATTTTCAATTGCATTTATTATCCCAATAATTCGTTTGGGATTGTGGGGATTAAACATTTTCACTTAATGGTTGGTTTCAAATCCTATTGGGTATACCCAGTACTGTGGCCGGATTAAACGAACGTCAGCCTGATGCTGAAAAAGACGAGCTTAAAGATACGTTAAGTACAATGGAATCTAAAATAAGACGCATGAGGGATCAGAGGGCAAATCACAATAAATCCGCAAGAAGATCTGCTGATCAAAGAGATACGATACAATCAGAATATAAGACACTAAAATCGAAGTTAGATGAGGGCTTAACTGAGGTAAAAGCAAAGAAAAAAGAAGCGAACTCGTTTAGAGTTAGAAGAGATACAGCACAAGACCAATTGAAATTATTATTTGCGAAGGCAAAATCAGGACATGTGGATAAAAGAAAATCAAAGAATATAACACTTGAATTTAATAAGTTAAATAGTACTATTGCAGAATTAGAAAAACAAATAGAAACAAGTTATCATCCATTAGATAAAGAAAATAAAATATTGAAGCAAATTAAAGCACACAAAGTAAACATTCAAGATTTAGAACCGTTAATTGATGAAAATGCAAAATTAGAGGTAGACTTATCGAATACTGAGTCGGCAATTAATGAATTAAAGTTAGTAGCCGATGAATCTCATAAATTGATGGTAGATGCACTGAAAGAAGCAAGGAAATTATCTGAGGAATTAAATTCTTTATTCAAGGAAAGGAATTTCTTGAAATCAGAAGGAGATAGATTTCATCAGGCATTTGTTGATGAGAAAAAGAAAGCAGACGCTGTGCATAATGAAATTGTTGAATTGATGAAGAAAATAACAGAGGTAAAGGATCAAATGCGTTCTTTAGTTAAGGAAAGAAAGTCATGGGTAACAGATCATAATAAAAATGTTAGAAGTGAATTAAAAGCCCCTCATGATGATGAGTCATTAGCAGATTCATTAGTAGATAAATTATTAGAAAGTGGAACAGTTGAATTTGGTGGAACCCTTGAAAAAGATACAGACGGAAGAAAGTCGGCAACCAAGAAGAAAACACTTACTCGTAAGAAACCAATTTCAACAGCAAGAGGTAGACGTTCTAGTACTAAAAGAGAGTAATTACCATCCTCTTTTTTCCATTTTAACATCGAGTTTTTCTATTTCTAGGCCTTGCATTGCTTCTCCTACCATTGTTGATGCTTCAGTAACTTTAGATGGATCATCGAAATGATGAGTTGCGTAAACTATTGCTTCAGCTGTTTGGGTAGGATTTTCACTTTTGAAAATTCCTGAACCTACAAAAATACCGTCCATTCCCATGTTCATCATTAGTGCAGCATCTGCAGGTGTTGCAATTCCCCCAGCAGAAAATGTTACTACTGGTAATCTGCCTAATTTTTGAATATCTTTAATTACATTTGAAATATTAATATGGCACTCTTCTAAAGAACCAAACGGTGTATTTTCAATCTTAAGATTTAATTCTGACGAATCATTAATTCTTTGAAATGGAGCCATTATTTTGTTTTTGATGTCGTTCATTTCTTCATCTGTTGCTCTTTGAAGGTAGGAAATTTCTTCTTGAATAATACGTGCATGTTTGACAGCAGAAACTACATTTCCCGTTCCTGCCTCACCTTTTGTTCTTATCATTGCGGCACCTTCTGAAATTCTTCGTACTGCCTCTCCTAATGATGTAGCACCACAAACAAATGGAATTTCAAAATCATTTTTTGGAATATGGAAGTATAAATCTGCAGGAGTTAAGACTTCACTTTCATCTACCATGTCAACACCTAATTCTTCAAGGACTCTCGCCTCTTCAAAGTGACCAATTCTAGCTTTAGCCATTACAGGTATAGATGTTGTTTCAATAATTTCTCTAATGAGGTCAGGGTGACTCATTCTAGCAACTCCTCCATCTTTTCTAATGTCTGCTGGAACTCTTTCAAGTGCCATTACAGAACAAGCCCCTGCATCTTCTGCAATATGTGCTTGCTCAGCGTTTACAACATCCATTACAACACCACCTTGCTGCATTCTAGCAAAACCGCGTTTTAGTAATTCAGTGCCATGATTCATAGAACCCAAATCAAATTTATTTTTCATTTAATCACTTCTTTTTTTTTAATCATCTGCAAGAACGGGTGACTCTCCAGTAGCAACTTCTAAATCTGGTGCTTCATTTTCATTTCTTTCAATCCATTCCTCTTCTTCTTCAGGAACGTCCATATCTGCAAATATTGCTTCAACAGGGCATTCAGGTATACAAGCACCACAATCAATACATTCGTCAGGATCAATAACAAGATACGTTTCAGCTTCTCTAAATGCCTCAACAGGGCATACTGCTACACACTCTTGGTATTTACAGCTGACACATCCACTAACTACAACATGAGTCATATTATCAGTTGTTCCGAAATCATGTTTAATATAAAGAGTTGTATCATTGAATTACTATTTCTTAATTATCAATGGCATAATTAGGATGAGAATTTAACCAACCTCTCCTCTCACATCTTTCTAATGATTCTTTTAGGAGTTTTAATGCTACATCTATTGCTTTCTCTCCAGGATAGACTTCTATTTTCGCAACTAATTTAATTATATTCTCGTTATTATTTGCTAGTGTAATTTTTCCTTCTACCAAATCATTTTGGCTAATTCTAAAATGTAATCTATTTTCATCATCTAATCTAGATTGTATTTCACTAATTAAGACATTTAATAGAGTACCTCCTAATCTAGATAGTGCCATCCTTGATTGACTTCTTGATAGTTTGACTTTCAAAATTGTAATTGGAGATCCATGATATGATGTTGTTTTTTCCAAGGTTACAATTTTTGTCTTACCGCATAGCCATTCTATTCCCTTTACTAATAATTCTCTATCATGTAACCCTGATGCAGTAGTAGAGAGCATCAAGGTATGTATTGGCATGTTTTCTCCTATGGCATGGAGCGATTATATGAGACTATTTATTTTATAAATAATATGAAATACCATATAAAAATTCAAAATATTTTTTATTATTCCTACCATGCAATTCATATATGGGTCTAAGTTCGCAGAGTCGCTACACTGAGTGGAATTCCTATGGCAGTAAGAACTAGTGCACAATCTCGTAATCTTGCAAGAAAGCAAAGAGACAAATGGAAAGCAAAGAGATTTTATTCTATTAGAGCACCAAGAAACCCTTGGCAATATAAGAAAATAGGAGAGACAATTGGTGAAAATGATGAATTTGTTGCTGGAAGAATTTTCCAAACAACACAACAAGAGTTCGACGGAGATTTTACAAAAATGCATGTCAAATTAAATTTCAGAATTATTGAAATCATCAATCAGGATGCAATCACAGAATTTGTAGGGCATGAGCATCAAAATGACCATATTAGAAGGCAAATAAGGCGTTATAGAGGAAAGGTAGATGCAGTTGTAGATGTAGTTACTAATGATGGTTATTTAGTTAGGTTAAAACCACTTATAGTTACAGAGGGTAGAGTTACTTCTAGCATGAAAAAAGTAATGAGAAGAAAAGTTACAGAAATTATTACAACTTTTGGCTCATCTTGTACATATCCTGCGTTACAAAAAGCAATACTTGGTTCAGAAATAGAAACAAGTATGAATACAGCATTGAATCCAATTGCGAAAATACGTTCGGCTGTAATTGCAAAAAGTCAATTATTAAAATCTGGAGTTGTAAGTTCTGAAGGGCCTACACTTGATGAGATTCATGCAGCAGAAGTTAAGGCTGAAGCGGACTTAAAAGCAAGGAAAGAGGCTGCAACAACAGAAGATGCTCCTACTATTCTTGAAGCAGCAGAGGCAATGGAATCAATTAGTGAAAAAGCGTCTGATGAAGTTACAGAAGAGAGTACTGATGAGAAAGAAGGAATTGTTAGTGAAGCAGGAGATGAAGAATTAGATTATTCCTCAATGACAGTTCCACAATTAAAAGAATTACTTAAAGAAGCAGGAAAGCCAGTTTCAGGTAAAAAATCAGAATTAATTGACAGACTTAACGGTGAGTGAGTAATTTTGGGGGTTGAATCCTCATGAAGAGAATAGGTTTAATTGGTGGAACGGGACTTTTTGGTTTTACTACAGATAACCCTGAGTTAATTTCTCCTTGGAATTTAGAAAAATCTACCAATATAGTTGTTGAAACATCCTTTGGAGATGTACCAATTACTGTTTTCGATCTTAAAAAAGATGAAGATGAGTGTAAAATATTCTTCCTCCAAAGGCATCATGATGTTGATGGAGGAACAAAAACCCCTCATAAGATAAATCATCTTGCAAATGTTTCAGCGATGATGTCTTGTAATGTCGAATTTACCATTGCTGTTTGTTCTGTAGGTGCTATTGAGAAAAATTTTCTTCCTGGTATGGTGGGCTTAGCTAACCAATATATTGATTTCAGCGGAAATTCTGTAAGTTTTTGTAAAGAAGATGCTAAATTTACTTCTATGACAACACCATTTGATGAATCATTAAATCTCAATTTACTCAAATCACTTAGAGAATCTCAACCACATTTATCCCATCTAGACGATGATGCTTTCATGCTAACCTATTGGTTTAGTCCTGGTCCACAATTTGAAACACCTGCAGAAATTAATGCCATTTCAAGATTAGGAGGAGATTGTGTTGGAATGACATTAGCACCTGAAGCTAAATTAATGGCTGAAAAAGAACACCCTTTTTCTGCAATATTAATCGCAGGTAATCATGCAGCAGGTTTAGATCCTTCAAATCCAAATGCAGAATTAGATCATGAAAAGATTTCTTCAAAAGCAACTTCTAAATCAGATCCCGTCTGGTACTCACTAAGTAAATTATTTAATTAATTTTTTAAGTGTTACAACTCTATAAGAAAAATCATCTTTTTCTTCTTTAATAGTTCTAGACTCCTCAATGATTTCCCATTTTTCAGATTCAAATTTTGGGAAAAATGCATCAGCCTCATTAACCTCTGCATCAACATAACTAAGAATCATTTTTGTTGCAACATTAAGGAATGAATTGTATATTTCTGCACCACCAATCACAAATATTTCAGAATCATTTTTACAAATTTCAAATATTTCATTTACATCATTTATTGCGATAACTCCCTCAGATTGCCAATTCAAATTTCTTGTTAAGACTATATTTTTCCTATTAGGTAAAGCTCTACCTATCGAATCAAAAGTTTTCCTACCCATTACAATTGTATTGCCTGTTGTTATGTTTTTGAAGTGTTTCAGATCAGAACTAAGGTGCCACGGTAAGTCTCCATTTTTACCAATCGCCTGATTTTTATCAAATGCTGCAATTAAAGAAATTTCCATAATATCACTTAAACAGATATTGGGGCTTTAATATGTGGATGATGTTCATAATCTATTACTTTAAAGTCATCAAATGTAAACTCATCAATATTTTTAACAGCTTTATTTATTTCTATTGTAGGTAATTTTAATGGAGTTCTACTTAACTGTGTTTTTGTTTGTTCAATATGATTTTTGTATAGGTGTGCATCACCTAGAGTATGTACAAATTCTCCAGGTTCTAGATTCGTGATTTGAGCCATCATTAGTGTCAAGAGGCTATATGATGCAATATTAAATGGCACACCAAGAAATACATCAGCACTTCTTTGATATAACTGACATGACAATTTCCCGTCTGCCACATAAAATTGGAAAAATGCATGACAAGGCATTAATGCCATTTCATCTAGTTCACCTACATTCCATGCACTAACAATTATTCTTCTTGAATTAGGATTATTTTTAATTGCATTAATTGCATTTTCAACTTGATCAATTATTTCCCCCTCTTTAGATTCCCATTTTCTCCATTGTTGTCCATATACAGGGCCTAGATCACCTTCATCATCAGCCCATTCATTCCAAATCCTCACACCATTTTTTTGAAGATAATCAACATTTGTATCACCTTTAAGAAACCATAATAATTCATGGATAATTGATCTTAAATGAAGTTTTTTTGTAGTGACCATGGGAAAACCCTTTGCCAAATCAAAGCGCATTTGATGCCCAAATATGGAGATTGTACCTGTTCCTGTACGGTCTTCTTTCGTAACGCCTTCATCAAGAATACGCTGCATTAGTTCGAGATATTGCTCCATTCTAAATGTGTTAAAACTTCAAGGTCAATTAAGTATTCCTTTGATTTGAAGATTATATTGCACCCATTCTTTGTAATGTCATCATAAATTGATCAGTAAACCTTCTATACAAAATACTTAGTTTTTGTTTTTGAATATGTAGTTCTTCATTAGATAGTGATTCAATAGCCTCATGATCTAAATTTCCACCTTTTTCATGATATATCCATTCATTCCAAGTAAATGGTTTCCCGAAGTGGATTGTAATTGGTTTCCAGAATCTTGGAAATTTATGTTTTTTAGGTTTCATAAACTCTCTGGTGCCTTCACAAACAACAGGAACAATTAGCACATTTGGATGTGATGCAGCTAATCTTGCAATTCCAGTTTTTCCTTTTCCCAGAAATGGTGGTTCTATGTTTCTTGATCGAGTGCCTTCTGGAAAGATACCCATGCATTTACCTAATTCTAGAATGCCACTTGCTGTAGATAATGCTTCACCTCCTCCTTTTTCCCTAACAGTTTTAATTTGGCCAGTTGAAGAAACTACGAATTTGGTGATAAATCTTTCAAAATGTTCGTCTTTTGCTAGGAAATGAAGTTTTCTTCTTGAACCTGTAATCATGAATAGCGGGTCTACATGCGAGAGGTGATTTGAAGCAAAAATTACAGGGCCTGTTTTTGGAATGTTTTCAACTCCTCTGAAATTAGTATTTGTTGCTGAGCGAAAGAATTGACCTAGCACTAATCTTAAAATTGAATATACTGGGGTCCTTAAATGCTTGAATAAATATGGTTTTATTTTTATTTTAGTTGTAAGATTATCTAATGCAGATATCCGCGCATTTTCAGAATCCATGTTGCTCCTTCACAATTAATGGTTTTTACTTTTTTTCTTGGTAGCGAGCAATAGATACAATTTTGATACTATTTTTGGTGGGCGGGATGTGTCTGAATCACAAATCCATACTCGTGCTATTTCCATAGTGATTTTTTGTGTATTATTTGCTCCCTTATTCTTGCCTTTTGTGGGTGCATCATCTGAATGGAAAGAAGATGGTTGGTTAGATGCAGATTGGTATACAAAAGATGGCAGGATTGCTGCAGGTGATGAACTAGGTTGTCAAGGAATGCCTACATTAAACCTTGAGTTAATGCCTAGAACAACGGCATTAGAATGTAAAAAATATCTTTCAGAAAGAACGAATGCTTCACGCTGGGGGAGTAATCCTCTATCTTTTGGGATTGATTTAACTGAAAACCCTAATTTTAATTCTGAGGGTCATGAAGCATTACATTTAGAAGGATTTGCAGTGCATGGTTTGGATACAAATTTTGAGGGAACTGTTTGGCATCACCCAACAGATTATCCAATAAATAATTCTGATTGGTGGAATCTTGGGAATAGTGGGAGTCTTGAGCAAAAAATTACGCCACTTTTGGAAATACAGGATTTAGCAAATCAAGGTGCTATGATTAATTTATTTTGGCAAGCGCAAATTGCGGATTTAAAAGTCCGTACTAATGGTGAACTTATTGATTGGTTGGAATCAGAAAATGCTTGGTATACTAGTTGGGGTGAAGCTTATTCCTATGAATTTCATCGCAATAATGATATTTTTAACTTGTTTTCAAGCACATCTAAAGAATGGAATATTGTTAATGAGGGAAGTATAATTGAATCTTTAGCCTGGAATGTTCCTATTACAAGAGGTGTCGATATTAGGAATAATTCAGTAGAGATGATCATAGTTGATGGTATTGAATTAAAGGAGTTAAGTCTGATGAACAAGACTCTTGAACAAGGTTGGAGGCAAGAGGAAGGAATTTTGTGGATTACTTTGCAAAGTGGTGAAAATGCTACAATATTAATGAAAAATGAATCTGTAATTGATTTAATACCAAAAGCATGTGATTTGGTAAATGATGAAGTTTGTGAACTTCAAAAAACTCCTCGTTTTTTCAACAATCATTCATGGGCATTGACAATTGCAGGGTATCATACGATAGATTTATTCAAATGGTCAATGAAATTTGATGAGTCTCCATTAGTATTTACCTGGTTAGTAGAACCTCAAGAAGTTCAAGATTTTAATTGGGCACTAATTGTAATTGCGGCAACTGCAGGCATAGGTGCTGTCACTTACACACGTCATTTAATTAGAAAAGATAGAGATGAACAAAATTTGTATGAGTCAGAATAGTTCTGAGATAAGAACTCCTTCGTCTGAAAGCTTTTTCGTAATTCTATTTGTTAATCCATTGATGTAATGTAATTCTTCAGGTGCGAAAATACCAATAGGGATATTTCCATTAAGCATTTCATCTACAAATCCAAGTGTCACTAGTCCAGTTGTTCTTGCCATTGAAGATGCATTTTGGTTTCCTTCATCATATACAAGCCATCTTTTATTTCCATTATGGGATTCTATAGAAACATCTAGTAGTGTAAATTCAGACCTTTTTTTAGAGAACTTCCAAGAATTAACAAGGTTTGAAATTGTCTCCTCTCGCATTTCTCCAGATAATAAACCTTCATTTTGTAATTTAAGAAATTTCTCAATATGTCCTGGCCATCGAAGTGTGTATTCAGACATATTTTTACAGGTTTTAAAATCTAATAAACTTCTCAATCCATCAGTCATAAATGCCTGAAGATCACCAATTTTATTATTTGTAATTTCTTCGTAATTAATAATATGTAAATCTGAAGTTGCTTGGATCTCAACTTCTTTATGATTTTTAATTATTCTCGCAGGCCTTTCATATTCTTCTATAACATCTGTAGGGCTAAAAGGAGCCATATAAGACCAATCATCATCAGTTTCAATCGGGTTGCCTCCAACTCTTATTTTGCAATCTTCAATTTCTCCTAGATTTTCAATTGCTTTTGCAACTAATAGATTTGAATATCCTGGTGCAATTCCAACATCATAAACTAAACTACAATTATTTTTCTTTGCCAAATCAATATGTTCTCTCGGATCTTCAATAGTAAATGCCAAATCTACGACATTAATTTTTTTTTCTAATAGGATTTTCCTGACAGAATTTCCAATTAATCCTGGAAGCATATTTATTACTAGAGGATTTCCATGTATGTTTCTGACAAAATCCAATGCATCACCAATTATTGTCGAGCATTTATTATTGAATTTGTCAGGAATTTCTAATCCTACAATAGTTAAATGATGACCTTTTTTTATTAATTCTGAGATTACATATTCTCCAACTAATCCACATCCGAGTGCAACTATTTCAGCCATGATATACATATTATCAATCACTTCTTTATTGATTTATGTATTCAACTTAATTTAAAAATTAAAATTATTAGATGTTATTATTTGCTTGTTAATTAAGCATTTTATTATTTTTCGCGTAGAAGTCTTGATTTCCTATTACCTCGGCGGGGGTAATGAGAATATGGTTGATAATATCCGAATTGACCCTTGGTCTTCCTCACAGTCCACAGATTATCAAAGGATAATTGATCAATTTGGATTAACAAATCTTGACTCTAATAATCTTCCCTCTCCTTCAATGTTACATCGCAGAAATATTGTATTTGCTCATAGAGATCTAGATATGATTCTAAGAGCAAAAAGTAAGGGTAATTCATTTGGGGTTTTGACAGGATTAATGCCCTCAGGTAGGATGCATTTAGGCCATAAGATGGTGATAGATCAAGTAAAATGGTTTCAAGATCTTGGTGCTGACGTAACTATTGCTGTTGCTGATTTAGAAGCACATGCAACTAGAGGATTGACTTTAGATTCATGTAGAGAAAATGCATTAGAGGAATATGTTTCTAATTATGTTGCAATGGGACTTGATCCTGAAAAAACAAATGTTTATTTTCAATCAAAGAGGTCAATCGTACAAAGAATTGGTTTTACACTTGGTAAAAAAACAAATTTATCTGAGATGGAGGCAATTTACGGGTTCAACGGAGAAACAAACTTAGCTCATGTTCAAGCACCACTCGTTCAAGTTGGAGATATAGTCCACCCAATGTTAGATGAATATGGTGGTTTAAGGCCTATAGTTGTGCCAGTGGGGGTTGATCAAGACCCACACATTAGATTGACAAGAGGTTTAACGTCAAAATCAAATTGGTTTAATTTAAAAGAAGGGAAAAATGGAGGATTAAATATCTCTTTATCTATCCAAGATGAAAATTCCTTGGCAATGGGTGTTTCTGAGAATGGTAGATTAAATCGAGAAGTAAGGGAACAATTATTTTCAGAAATTAGTAATAATTTGACTGAAGTAGGTTACGCAGATTTCATTAAAAATCCAAAACATGGGACTTTCGGAATTCCAGGTGCTACGATATCTGATTATGATGAAGTCAAATTCATTTTACTAAATTTAGAACGTAAGATGGGTGGTTTGGGATTATTACAACCAGCAAGCACTTATCACAAATTTGCAGTAGGTATGACGGGTGATAAGATGAGTTCTAGTAAACCAAATACAACAATATTCCTTACAGACGATTTGAAAACAATTGAAAAGAAAATAAAGTCTGCATTTTCAGGAGGGAAATCAACAATAGAGGAGCATCGCCAATATGGAGGGAACCCTGAGATAGATGTTGCTTATCAGTATATGATGTATTTCTTTGAAGAAGATGATGCAAGATTAAGAGAATTAAATGAAGGTTATCGTTCTGGGAAAATATTAGCAGGTGAAATGAAACAAATTTGCATTGAAAAAGCATCTGAATGGATGAAAAATCATCAGGAATTAAAAGATCAAAATTCTCACCTTATAAACGAATTTTTATCTTAATATAGATATGATTAAGTCATTGACGTGACATCAGATAAGCATGCAAGAGAATAAATTACGCTATAAAACAAAAGCATCAATGTTAGTTTTGACATTATTATTGATGAGTTTATCATCAGTTTTTACTAATACAATAAATGCTGAAGATGCGAGAAGTACAGGTAATGAACACATATTAGTTACAGTACTTAGTGATCATTATGATGAAGAATCATCAATTATGGTTGCTGCAGCAGTAACTGGATTAAATCCAGGTATTGATTATGATGTAAAATTGTCAATTTGTTATGATATTAGCAATATTCCTAGTTGGTGGGGTGTGATTGATGAAGGAATAATGTACAACGATTATGATTGTAGTGAAAGGATGTTGGATGCAAGTATTTATGATGCTGCAACAGATGGATATGAGGAATATCTATGGGATGAGATTATTGATGTTCCTGCAGGAGTAAATAGTTATAATATTGCTAAAGCGATTGAATTTAGTAAATCTTCAGATATTCATCCTGATG
>Ga0115011_10001164_pt1 | contig 19236 bp, 32 predicted proteins | sample TroAtlMetagenome_2_FD_88705 | JGI IMG/M metagenome (GOLD analysis project Ga0115011, IMG submission 88705) | Marine eukaryotic phytoplankton communities from Atlantic Ocean - Tropical Atlantic ANT8 Metagenome | ecosystem: Environmental > Aquatic > Marine > Oceanic | place: Tropical Atlantic...
GGTGCGGGTGTAGTAACTGAAATTCAACAGTAGCCAAAACGGCTGAACTGGGCTAAACGGTGAGGCTTGCCCATCACGGGCCTATTTTCGAGGACTCGAAATGCAGAAAAAAAATAAGATTAGAATTCGCCTAAAGGCATATGACCACAAGCTACTTGACCGTAGTGCAGTGGAGATAATGGAGACAGCTAAGCGAACAGGTGTAGCCGTTCGTGGTCCTTTTCCTTTGCCGACAACCATTTCCAAGTGGACGGTTCTTCGTGGACCACACGTAAACAAGAAATCACGTGAGCAGTTTGAGAGGAGAACACACCATCGTCTTCTCGATATTCTCGAGCCTTCACAGCAGACAGTTGAGGCCCTTGGTGGACTAGACCTGTCAGCTGGTGTTCACATTGAAATCAAGCTTTCTTAGAGGGAACAAACAATGTCAAATCTAAAACTTGATGTATATGACATCGCAAAGAAAAAGGTGGGCAAGTGCGAGCTTGACGCTGGGGTCTTTGGAGCAGAGGTTAAAGAGCACCTCTTCTACACAGCGGTACGTTACCAAATGGCTGGTAAGCGCCAAGGAACACACGCTGTAAAGAACCGCTCAGCTGTATCTGGTGGTGGTAGAAAACCATTCAAGCAGAAGGGTACTGGACGCGCTCGACAAGGAACAACAAGAGCCGCTCAGATGAGATCAGGTGGTGTTGTCTTTGGACCGCAAGTTCGTGATCACGGTCATAAGATGCCTAAGAAGGTTCGCCGAGCAGCGCTCAGGAGTGCCCTCTCTCGTCGAGTAGAGGAGTCGGCATTGACAGTTTTTGACGGGTTTGCTCTTCCTGACATGAAGACAAAGAGCTTCGTGACGGTAATGGAAACTTTCCAGTTTGACGATCTTCTCTTGATCGTCGACGGAAGGCACGAGAACATTGAGAAGGCATCAGGGAACCTCAAGAGCGTAAAAGTTCTACCTGTAGAGGGCTTGAATGTTTACGATGTTCTCAATCACAAGAATATAGCAGCAACAAGCGACGCAATCGCTGGCATAGTCCAGCGCTTAGGAGGTGATCGTGGCTGAGTTACACGATATCGTTCTTCGCCCAGTTATTACTGAGAAGAGCGCACACGCAGAAGCAGGCCAGAACACATATGTGTTCGAGGTTGGTATTAACACTAATAAGATTGAGATTCGCAACGCTGTACAGAGGCTTTTTGGAGTTACTGTAGAGTCGGTTAAAACGTCTATTGTAAGAGGTAAGACTCGCCGCTCAGGCAGGTACTCTGGACGTCGATCCGATTGGAAAAAGGCGTACATTCGTTTGGCAGAGGGAGACCTCCTCAACTTTCACGAAAGCTGAGAATTAGGTCAGGAGTAGAACAATGGGAATTAAGAAATTCAAACCAACAAGTGAAGGTCGCCGGTTTATGGCTATCTCAGATTTTTCTGAGGTAACCGCCAGCACACCAGAGCGTTCATTGGTAGTATCGCTTTCAAAGAAAGGCGGTCGTAACAATCGTGGACGTATCACTGTTCGTCGCCGTGGTGGCGGACACAAGCGTCGTTATCGTCTTATCGATTTCAAGAGGGATAAGTTCGATGTTCCTGGAAAGGTCGCTACAGTTGAGTACGATCCTAACAGGTCGGCTAACATAGCCCTTATTCATTATGTTGATGGTGAGAAGAGGTATATCCTTCACCCCCGCAACCTAAATGTCGGCGACATGATAATCACATCAGACGATGCAGATATCAAACCTGGCAACTCAATGCGTCTATCCGCTATTCCTCTTGGAACCTGGATACACAACATTGAGCTTACGATTGGTCGTGGCGGACAGATGTGTCGTTCAGCTGGCACTTACGCTCAACTAATGGCTAAGGACGGAGCATACGTTTTACTTCGTCTTCCATCTGGTGAGTTGCGCAAGGTTCACCGTGATTGCCGTGCGACTATAGGTCAAGTTGGCAATGTCCAGCACGAAAACCAGGTGATAGGAAAGGCAGGAAAAAGTCGTTGGTTGGGGCGTCGCCCTAAAGTTCGCGGGTCTGCGATGAACCCAGTTGATCACCCCCACGGTGGTGGTGAGGGTCGTACATCAGGTGGTCGTCACCCAGTGACACCATGGGGTAAGCCCACTAAGGGCTTCAAGACACGCGACAAAAAGAAGCCAAGTAACAAATTTATTGTGAAGCGCCGTTAGGCAAACAGAGAAGGACTAAGAAATGGCACGCTCGATTAAAAAGGGACCGTTTGTCGACCAGCACTTGTTGCGTAAGGTTGAGAAAAACCGTGAAGGTACAGGCGCTCGTGTAATCAAAACTTGGAGCCGTCGCTCCACAGTACTTCCCGATTTTATCGGGCTCACTTTTGCAGTACACAACGGCAAAAAGTTTATCACTGTCTATGTGACAGAGAACATGGTTGGTCACAAGTTCGGTGAGTTTGCTCCAACTAGAACCTATTACGGTCACACGGCCGATAAGAAAAGCCGCGTAAGATAGGAGGGAGATATAATGGAAACTCAAATCGTATCTGGTGCTACCCTTCGAGGTGTTCGAGTCTCTCCACAGAGAGCTAGGTTGATCGCAGACCTAGTTCGAGGAAGAGATGTAGAGGAGGCCCTAGAGGTCCTCACCTTTACAAACAAGAAGAGCGCAGGTCTAGTAAAGAAACTGCTCGAGTCAGCGGTGGCGAATGCAGAGCACAAAGCACAAGTCGCCAATTCAAGCGTTGACATTGACGATCTTTACATTCACACCATCACGGTTGATAAGGGCACTTCGATGAAGCGCTGGCGACCAAGAGCGATGGGAAGAGCTACACCAGTTGAAAAGATGACAAGCCATATTCGATTAGAATTGGCAGCGAGAGGGGAGTCGTAATGGGACAGAAAGTAAACCCAGTTGGATTTAGAGTTGGAATTTCTCGCCCATGGGACAGCCTTTGGTTTTCAGAGAAGGACTACCAACAGAATGTCGCTGAAGATATTGAAATTAGAAAGTTCATCAAGGCTAAGTACTACCACGCAGGTATCGCAAAGGTAGTGATTGAGCGAAACGTATCTAAGGTCAAGGTCTTCATTCATGCAGCTAAACCAGGCGTTATCCTAGGAAAACGAGCCGCGGGACTAGAAGCATTGAGGGCTGATCTTCAGAAGCTTAGAGGTAACATCTTAGGCATCGATCCAAATGAAGCTCAAATCTTCCCGCACGTTTTAGAGGTGCGGAAGGCAGAGACAAACGCTCAGCTAATCGCAGAGAACATCACAGCTCAACTAGAGAAGAGGGTCTCATTCCGTAGGGCAATGAAGAAATCAATGACCCAAGCAATGAGAGTCGGCGCAAAGGGAATCAAGGTTCGCTGCGCAGGACGATTGGGTGGAGCAGAGATGGCTAGAGTTGAGTGGTACAGAGAGGGCCGAGTACCTCTTCACACGCTTCGTGCGGATATAGACTACGGGTTTGCCGAGGCAAACTGTCCTTACGGAATCATCGGCGTCAAAATATGGGTTTATAACGGAGACGTTATCCCTGGCGAAGATCAATCTGCCCAGCAAACAAAGAAATAGATTTTATAAAAAGGTTTAGGAGAACAGTAAAATGTTGATGCCAAAACGCGTAAAATATCGCAAATCCCACAAAGGGCGTATGCGTGGAAATGCAGAACGAGGGTCTAAAGTGGCCTTTGGTGACTTCGCACTCCAAGCAACTACTTGCGGGCGAGTTACTGCTCGTCAGATAGAGGCGGCTCGTATCGCGATGACTCGTTACGTAAAACGTAGCGGGAAAGTCTGGATTAGAGTCTTTCCTGACAAGCCTATCTCAAAGAAACCAGCTGAGACTCGTATGGGTAAAGGTAAGGGTGGACCAGAGTATTGGGTAGCAGTCGTTAAGCCTGGAAGAGTAATGTACGAGCTCGACGGTGTGCCCGAAGAGGTCGCTCGTGAGGCTTTTCGTTTGGCTGGGCATAAGCTCCCAGTAGCTACTCGCTTTATTAAGCGAGAAGAGGTGATCTAATGAAGACATCAGAAATAAATGCAATGACCGATGAACAATTGGTTCACAAGGGACTTCAGATTGAACGCGATTTGATCGCAGCCAAGTTCTCTCTAAAGACCAACCAATTACAGGATACATCTGTTGTTGGTAAATATCGCAAGGACATGGCTCGGCTCAATGGTGCTATTCGCACTCGAGAGATCGAGGCAGGACTTGCTCGTAATGCTTTCCAAGCGCTTCACAGCAAGACCTTCCAAGCGGTAGATTCTGGCTCTGAGGGCGGTGAAGGCGCAGGATTCCTTAAAGGAATCGTTGACAAGATTTCAAGTAACGAATAGAAGGCGAGTGCTTTAGGGTCAATTCTGGCCCCATTGTGTTCATGGTCTCTTCTGAAGAGGCCGCTTCAAGCACCGGGACCTCAAGAGATTGAGTTACCATTTTGACACCTCAACGGTGTCCGGCAGAATGCCAAGTTTATCTGAGTCCTCAAGTCTTTGGGGAGACCAGCTAAGCAACAGTTTATATGTCCGGTACATACGTTTTAGGCGTCACTATTAAAAGTGAGGGGCAGACATGTCCGAAGAAGCCAAGACAACAGGTCGACGAGTACTTACTGGTCGTGTAGTTTCAAACAAGATGGATAAGACCGTCTCAGTAGAGGTTACACGCCGTGTAAAGCACGCAAAATATCATAAGTACATCAATCGACGAAACGTATTTAAGGCCCACGACGAGAACAACGCATGCCAGATGGATGATGTTGTTCAGATCAAGGAAACACGTCCACTGTCACGCACCAAGAGGTGGGTTGTGGTTGAGCGTACTCCTAGAAACGCCTAATTCAACAAGAATTATTTTTAGAAAACTGGAGTTGCCATGATTCAAACTGCATCGATATTAGATGTTGCTGACAACAGCGGCGCGAAGAAAGTACACTGCATCAAGGTTCTTGGTGGGTCAAAGAGACGTTACGCCTCAGTAGGTGACGTTATCGTTGTTTCCATCCGTGAGGCTGTTCCTAACGGTAAAGTTAAGAAGGGCGATGTCGCTCGTGCAGTAGTAGTAAGAACCACTAAAGAGCTGCGCAGGAAGGATGGTACCTACATTAGGTTTGATACCAATTCTGCCGTTCTTATAAACACCCAAGGTGAGCCAATAGGAACACGTATCTTCGGGCCTGTCGCGAGAGAGCTTCGCGGCAAGAGCTACATGAAGATCGTATCACTGGCACCAGAAGTTCTTTAGGAGGACAATATGTCCAAGACAAAATACAGAATAAAGCAAGGCGACCTGGTAAAGGTACTCGCAGGAAAAGACAAGGGGCGCACTGGTAAGGTGTTGCGTGTTGTTTCTGGTGAAGACAGAGTCTTTGTAGAGGGCGTGAACCTTGTAAAGCGTCACCAGAGAGCATCAGGTGAGCAACCAGGACAGATTATTGAGAAAGAGGCTGGCCTTCATATCTCAAATGTGGCGTTCTGGAACGCCGACCAAAGTAGAGCCGTAAAGATTGGTTACAAGATTAACGAAGATGGGAATAAAGTTCGCATCGACCGTAAATCTGGCAGCCAGCTTGACGCATAGTCGAACTAACGGAGAAATACAATGTCACCGCGACTGAAAGAAAAATACAACAATGAAGTTCGCCCAGCGCTCAAAAAAGAGGGTGGGTACGCTAACATTATGATGGTCCCTTCGTTGACAAAGATAGTTGTCAACACTTGTATAAAAGAGGCCATTACTAACCCCAAGTTATTAACCGCCGCAGCTAACGAGATGGCGATGATCACTGGCCAAAAGGCCGATGTTCGCAAGGCTCGTCGTTCTATCGCGAACTTTAAGCTGCGAGAGGGTATGCCTCTTGGAGTTAGGACAACCCTAAGAGGCGCCCGTATGTGGTACTTCCTAGAGCGTCTAAATGATATTGCTATCCCTCGTATCCGCGACTTCCGCGGTCTAAGCCCAAAGGGGTTTGACGGAAGGGGTAACTATTCAATGGGACTGACAGAGCAGCTTCTGTTTCCTGAGATTGAATACGATCAGATTGCAAAAGTTAATGGCATGAACATTAGCTTTGTAACAACCGCAAATACCGATGCTGAGGGGCGTGAGCTTCTCAGGAAACTCGGTCTGCCGTTCAGAAGTTAAAGGAGAGCAAAGTGGCTAAAAAATCATCTATTGCTAAGGCTAAGCGAACACCAAAATTCAAGGTTCGTTTACGTAATCGCTGCACAGTCTGTGGGCGTCCTCGCGGATACCTTCGTGACTTTGCTCTTTGCAGAATCTGTTTCAGGGAGAAGGCTCTTGCAGGCCACCTTCCTGGCGTAACTAAATCCAGCTGGTAAAAGAGGAGATCGACACATGTCTACAATGACCGATCCCATAGCGGACTTCCTCACTAGGATCCGCAATGCATCAAAAGCGGGACATGCTTCATTGCGTGTGCCACGTTCCAAGGTAAAGCTTGAGCTCGCCAAAGTGCTTAAGAGCGAGGGCTTTATCGAGGGATACATCGATTCAACCGAGGGGCATGGCAACGTCAAGGTATTCTTGCGTTACGATGCTAAGGCTAAGGGCATCATCCGCGGAATAGAGAGGGTATCAAAGCCATCTCGAAGAGTGTACGTAGGACGTAATGACATTCCTAACGTTCGCAACGGCCTAGGTGTCGCTATCCTTACTACTCCGAAAGGCATCATCACTGGCAAGCAGGCAAAAACTGCGGGCGTAGGTGGTGAAGTCATCTGTTACATCTGGTAGGGGAGGTAGATATGTCACGCGTTGGAAATCAACCGATAACTCTTGGTGCAGCTACAGCAACAATCGGAGATACTCTTAAGATTAAGGGGCCTAAAGGCGAGCTTGATCTAAAGGTTATCGAAGGTATCTCTGTAAAGACAGAAGATGGAAAGCTAACCTTTGCCAGGGACGGCGACACACCAAATCACCGTGCTAAGCACGGACTTATGAGAGCTCTCGCAGCCAACATGGTGACAGGGGTTACCAAAGGTTTCGAGAAGAGGCTTGATGTGATTGGTGTTGGTTATAAGGCACAGGTCTCTGGCAAGAAGCTTGTTATGAACCTAGGTTTCAGTCATCCTATTGAATACATGATCCCAGATGGAATCTCAATTTCAGTAGAAAAGAATACTAAAGTCATCGTACAGGGTATCTCAAAGGAGGCTGTTGGTCAGACCGCAGCTGTTCTTAGAGGTTACCGTCCACCTGATTCCTACCGTGGAAAGGGTGTTCGTTACGAAGGTGAACACATTAAACTCAAGGCTGGTAAGAGCGCTAAGAGCTAGCGTTTCTACTTGAAAGGAGATTATCATGGCGAAAACAAACCCACGTAAGGTTGCAAGGAATAGACGTAAGGTCTCAATCCGTAAGCACCTAAGCGGAACAACAGAGCGTCCACGTCTGTCTGTCTTTAGGACTAGCGGTCACATGTACGCGCAGGTCATTGATGACACAACAGGTACAACTCTGGCGTCTGCATCAACTCGTTCAAAGGCTCTGGAGTCTTTGAAGGGTCACAGAGGCAACATTGACGCTGCTAAGGCGGTAGGCAAACTCTTAGCAGAGAATGCAATGAAGGTTGGAGTTAAGTCTGTAGTGTTTGATCGCAATGGATATATTTATCATGGTCGAGTCGCGGCGTTAGCGGATGCTGCTCGCGAAGTAGGTCTTAAGTTTTAGGTTCGGCGTATGCCGAATAAAGGGAGTATCCGTGGCACGGATGGGTCGTAACAAGAAAAAAGAGGCGGTAGATGATGGTTTCGTGGACAAGATTGTTCACATCAACCGAGTCGCCAAGGTAGTAAAAGGTGGTCGTAGGTTTTCATTTACCGCGATCGTAGTTGTTGGAAACGGTGAGGGTACAGTTGGCGTTGGCTACGGCAAGGCTAATGAGGTACCTGAGGCCATTCGCAAGGGTACCGTAAAGGCTAGAGCTAATCTGGTTGAGGTTCCTCTAGTCGATGGCACTATAGCTCACGAGATTCAAGGTGACGCAGGAGCTGGTTCAGTTCTACTTAAGCCAGCTTCACCTGGTACTGGTGTAATCGCAGGCCCAGCGGTACGTGCGATTATGGACGCTGTAGGTGTTCGCAACCTTCTCTCAAAGAGCCTTGGTTCTAACAACCCTAACAACGTAGTACGAGCGGTATTTGATGGCCTCAATCGTCTTGAGTCACCTGCCCAGTACGCACATCGTTTGGGAAAAACTGAAGAAGAAGTACTAGAGACTTACACCGTAGGTGATAGAGTCTGGGGCTCAAGGGCCTAAGGTAGGAGTTCAACTATGACTAAGTTAAGAGTAACACTGCGTAAGTCGACTATAGGTTCGACAAAGAAGCAGCTTGATTGTGTAAAAGGACTAGGGCTGCGTAAGCTTCGCTCTAGCCGTGTCCTCGAGAATACACCAGCCGTTCGTGGAATGGTAAAAAAGGTGATTCATCTTGTGGATGTCGAGGAAATAGAGGCGTAAACGCCTTTTTGGAGATCAACATGGCAAATGAACTTTCAAATTTGAAACCAGCAGATGGCTCTACACGTCGACGTAAACGCGTTGGCCGAGGCGAAGGCTCTGGGAAAGGAAAGACCTCTGGTAGAGGTACTAAGGGTGCGGGTGCTCGCTCTGGATCTGGTGTTAGGCCAGGCTTTGAGGGTGGCCAGATGCCACTTCAGCGCAGGCTTCCAAAGCGTGGTTTTCACAACCGTTTCGCTAAGGACTTTACTACTATCAATGTGTCTGCCCTTGAAGACAGGTTCGAAGCAGGCTCTGTAGTAGACGCCTCTACTCTCAAGGATAACGGTCTAATCTCCCGCATAGGTAAGGATGGACTTAAGGTACTTGGAAATGGTGATATTAGCCTCGCCCTAACAGTCAAGGCAGCTAAATTCACCAAGAGCGCAGTCGAGAAGATCGAGAAGGCTGGAGGATCGGTTGAGGTTATCGCTGGCCCAGAAAAATTCACGAGAAGCTTGGCAGAGAAAAGAGCGGCTGCTAGCAACAAAGCCTAGGACAAACAAATCTGATGAAAGTCATCGCTGATATTTTCAAGATTCCGGATCTTCGGAATAGAATTCTGTTCACGCTAGCGATGCTGTCTATCTATCGCATGGGTATATTCGTACCAGCGCCAGGTGTAAACCGAGATGCATTAGGTAGGTTCTTCGCAGACAATTCCAACACACTGTTTGGTTTGTATGACATGTTTTCTGGGGGTGCTTTAGAGCAGTTCTCAGTTTTTGTGTTGGGGATTATGCCCTACATTACTGCCTCGATTATCATGCAGGTTCTTAAGGTAGCGGTTCCTAAACTGGAGCGCATCTCAAAGGAAGGGCAGTCAGGCCAGAACAAAATCACTCAGTACACCCGATATATGACACTAGTAATAGCGCTTGTGCAATCATTCAGCATAGCGGTGTCTCTAGAGCAGATGAAAGCGGGTAACGGTGAAGATGTAGTCTTGAATCCAGGTGCTGGCTTCGAGATTATGACCGTTCTTACTATGACAGCTGGTAGCTGTTTCGTAATGTGGCTTGGTGAGCAGATTACAGATCGTGGTATCGGCAACGGCGCCTCTCTCATCATTACTTGTGGAATTATCGCCAGGTTACCTCTTGGTATAATGAGGGTATTCCAGCAGGTGCGTATGGGTGAGATGAACTTGCTGCACATGGTAGTCTTAGGTGCTTTCATGTTCGCTGTTATCGCCGCTATAGTCTTCGTTGAGAAGGGCCAGCGTCGAATAACGATACAGTACGCTAAGCGAGTAGTGGGCCGAAGGGTCTATGGTGGTCAGTCGACTCACCTACCTCTTAAGGTCAACACTGCAGGGGTTATCCCTCCAATCTTCGCTAGCTCGTTCCTGATGTTCCCAGCAACTATTGGAACCTTCTTTGATAACGCTGTGTTTGACACTCTAACGACAGCGCTGATGCCAGGTGCATGGTTGTACAACCTTACATATGTGGCACTGATAATTTTCTTTGCCTACTTCTATACGGCTATCACCTTCAACCCAGTTGATGTGGCGGACAATCTAAAGCAGCAGGGCGGTTATGTTCCTGGTTGTAGACCTGGAAGAGAGACTGCAGAGAGAATCGAGTGGCTGTTGACTAGGCTGACAGCTGGTGGTGCTGTATATTTGGCTGTCGTCTGTATCTTGCCTACTATATTGATAACTAGCTATAATATCCCGTTCTACTTTGGCGGAACTGGGCTGTTGATTGTTGTAGGTGTTTCACTCCAAACTGTGGCCGAGATAGAAGGGCACCTTCTCACTAAGCACTACGACGGTGTTGTAGCTGGAGACAAGGGGCGAGCAAGGCATCGCCGCACTTTAGAGAGAGAGACAACATAAACACTTTGTGTGGCTGGGCTATAGATATGCTTGGTCAAGACCTTTGGAGGCGAGCATGAACCTAGTACTCTTTGGACCACCAGGCGCTGGAAAAGGAACACAGGCTGCTGTATTGTGTACGGAATTGGGTGTGCCGCAAGTGGCAACAGGCGACATATTTAGGCGCCACCTAAAGGAAGGGACACCTCTGGGCGAGAAGGCTCGCAGTTACATGAATAAGGGACAGTTGGTTCCCGATGAGGTTGTTTGGGAGTTGGTAGCAGCAAGGCTTTCAGAGAGCGATTGTGAATCAGGTGTGCTTCTTGACGGTTTTCCTAGGTCAGTTCGCCAGGCGGAGCTTCTGGTAGCATGGATGAAAGATAACGGTCGTAGTGTGGATTGTGTCGTGGCTTTAGAGGTCCCAGATGAGGCGCTGGTGGCGCGTTTGGCTCGCCGCCGAACATGCCTGTCTTGTGGCGGAACATACCACCTAGATCACGCTCCTGTTAGAGTCGAGGGTGTCTGTGATGCCTGTGGTGGAGAGGTCGTTCAGCGCAGCGATGACAATGAGGAGACCGTCAGGGCTAGGCTAGAGACTTATCACAAGACCACCTCACCAGTTTTGACCTACTTTGAAGAGTTAGGGCTGGCACAAAGGGTAAATGGTGTCGGTGACATTCAGAGTATAAGTCAGAGGCTAAGGATAGCTATAGGCTAGCCGATATATGAAGAGAGGGGGCCCAGTGATGCCCATTCCTTGTCTTCTGAATTCACTAGCGGCTCTGATCTTGCTGTGAGAACCTCACACCCTTCAGCTGTTACTACAAGCGTGTGTTCAAACTGTGCTGAGTATGCTCCATCTGCGGTAAGTGCTGTCCAGCCGTCGTCGAGGTGACGTACTTCGTGTGACTTTAAATTGATCATCGGCTCTATGGTGAAGCACATTCCGCGTTTTAATTTCACTCCGTGACCTTTTTTCCCATAATGGGGGATTGAGGGTTCACAGTGGAAGATCTTCCCGATGCCATGACCAGTATAGTCTCTAACCACAGAGCAATCATTCTTTTCTGCATGCTCTTGAATAATGGCCCCAATATCACCCACGTACGCGCCATGACGCACCACAGATATAGCCATTTCCAAACACTCTCTCGTCACTTCTACTAAGTGTTTAGTTGAGTCAGAGGGGGTTCCTATATAAAAGGTAGCGTTGGTGTCGCCATGCCACCCTCTTGGTCTTGGCGGTCGTATACTAGTTACGTCTATGTTTACTATATCCCCATCTTTAAGGACTCGTTCGCTAGGTATTCCGTGGCAGATGACGTCGTTGACACTAGTACATACACTCTTTGGAAAGCCATGATAGTTCAGAGGAGCTGGAATAGCGTTTCTTTCAATAGTATAGTTGTGTACGAACTCGTTAATATCGTTGGTTGTAATTCCAGGTTTTAGAATCTTCCCAGCGGCAGAAAGGGTCTCGGCCGCGAGCCTGCAAGCCTCTCTCATTGGTTTTAGCTGGTGTCTAGATAATATGCTGTAAGCCATTTAGTAAGGTCCTCTAACGATTCTCGCGAAGCTTATAGCCTGAATTTGGTGTGAGTGCCTATGTGTAACTATGTAGTTGTTCAGATCTTCATAGCCCTACTTTAGTCTAGTTTGCGACTATGCCTTGACGTATAGGCCTTTGCGGTATAAATGGCGGCTTGCTCGCAAAGTGAGTGGCATGCCTCTGATTTCTGATCGGAAAGACACATACTTTTTTACTGTTTTCACTAGTAATCTGGTGAAAAAGAGTGAAGTCGATGAGCTGATTCGAGTGAATTACTCGAATCCTAGTTGTAATCGACGCAGATTTGGTTAGAAGGGGCGTCGGTCCATAACAGGAGTTCGAAAATGAAGGTAAGAGCATCAGTCAAACGCATCTGCGAAAAATGCAGTGTGATAAAGCGACGAGGGGTAATTCGCGTAATATGCGAGAACCCACGTCATAAGCAACGTCAAGGATAGGAGAGGAACTATGGCTCGTATTGAGGGTGTAGACCTACCAAGAAACAAGAGAGTTGATATCGCACTAACCTACATCTTTGGAATTGGTCGCTCACGCGCCCTAGAGATTGTTGAGAAGGCGAAATTAGACGGGGGAACCCGCACACAAGACTTAACTGAGTCAGAGATTGCGAAGATTCGTGAGATTCTACAACGTGATTACGCTGTAGAGGGAGATCTTCGTAAGGAGATCGCTATGAACATTAAGCGTCTCATTGACTTGAACACCTACCGAGGATTACGTCATAAAAGGGGTCTTCCAGTTAGGGGTCAGCGCACATCTACAAACGCAAGGACTCGTAAAGGTCCACGCCGCATGGCTGTAAAGCGTAAGTAATTCAAAGTTATAAACTAGGAATCGAAAATGGCTAAGGGTAAGAAAAAGGCAACTCGTAGAGTTAAAAAGAACATCCCAACGGGTGTTGCTCATATTAAATCTACGTTCAACAACACACTTGTAACCATCACAGATCCAGCGGGTAACGTTGTCTCTTGGTCAAGTGCTGGAGTCAAAGGCTTTAAGGGCTCAAGGAAATCAACTCCTTTCGCGGCCCAGTTGGTAGCAGCTGATGCAGCAGCTAAAGCTATGGACCATGGCATGAAGCAAGTTGGTATTTTGGTGAATGGTCCTGGCTCTGGACGTGAGTCCGCGCTCCGAGCAATAGCCGCAGCTGGACTTCGTATTACTATGATCAAGGATGTTACTCCGATTCCACACAACGGATGTCGTCCACCAAAACGCAGGCGCGTATAACAAAACAACGTGAGGACTGACAGTCCTTGGCCTAACCAGCCCCAGATGATTCTGGACAACAACCATGCCCGTTCGCGAAGGTCTTTATGTTGGTGACATAAAGCGGAAGCGGTGGGAAGGAGAATAAAATGTTAGAAGAACACCAGTATGCTAATTGGCGCTCACTGATCAAACCTGGCCGTTTAGAGCGAGGCAGCAAATCAAACGAATGCTACGGCAAGTTTGTGGCGAAACCTCTTGAGCGTGGCTTTGGCATCACCCTTGGAAACTCACTCCGTAGAGTTTTACTTTCATCTTTACAGGGCGCGGCGATAACACAGGTTCGCATCCAAGGTGTACTGCATGAGTTTTCATCAGTTCCAGGTGTTGTTGAGGATTCAACAGACATAGTTCTCAACCTAAAGCAGGTTGTAATTAAGACAACATCACTTGAGCCAATAACCGCATCTCTAAATGGCGTAGGTACAGCAGGTATCGCACATGTTGTTAAGGCTGGAGATATCGTATTCAACGATGTTGAAGGTGAGCCAGTAGACGCAGTAGTGTTGAACCCAGATCACCCTATTTGTACCATCACTGATGGTGGAGAGTTCTCTTGTGATCTCACAATAAAGATGGGTAAGGGTTACATTCCAAGCTCTATGAATAAGGGCGAGAGCACAGAGCTCGGAATCATCGCTGTTGATTCAATTCATACCCCAATTCAGAAGGTAAAGTACACAGTTACCAACGCACGTGTAGGTAACCGTACCGATTACGACAAACTGGTCATCGAGCTTTGGACTAACGGTTCAGTTTTACCAGAAGATGCTATCGCATTCTCAGCAAAGATTATCCGCGAGCAGTTGCGTGTCTTCGTTCACTTTGATGAGGGCGATGAGCCTGTCGAGGTAGAAGAGAAGGGAGCTCAGGAAGAGGTCAATGAGGCTCTCTTCCGTCGTGTTGATGAGTTGGAGCTTTCCGTTAGGTCAGCCAACTGTCTTCAGAATGCGGGAATAGAGTATATTTATCAGCTTGTTGAGCGTACAGAGGCAGAGATGCTTAAGACTAAGAACTTTGGTCGTAAGTCGCTAAACGAGATCAAAGAGCTACTAGGTGAACTAAGCTTAGGCCTTGGCACAAAGCTCTCACCAAACTTTCCTAGGAACAACTAGTTAGGGGCGCGTTGCAGCGTTCTTATATAATCGGAGGTCGTCATGCGACACCGCAAATCAGGCAGAAAACTTGGGCGTAACAGCTCACACCGCAAGGCTATGTTCAGAAACATGGTCACATCTTTGATCCTCGAAGAGCAAATTAAAACCACTGAGGCCAAGGCTAAAGAGGTACGTAGCATTTGTGACAAGGTGATAACCCTTGGTAAAAGGGTCCCTCTGTCGTCTCTTGAGGGGCTGACGGGCGAGGAGTTGGCTACCGCTAAGGCTCAGCGTGTGCACGCTATCCGTTTGGCGAGAAAGTGGGTTGTTGACCGCGCTGCGCTTGAGAAGCTCTTTGGTGAGTATTCAGAGCGTTATCAAGGCCGCCCAGGTGGCTACACTAGAATTCTAAAGTTAGGACGTCGCAGTGGTGACAATGCTCCTATGAACTTGGTTCAGTTGATATCCGCCAGCGAAAAGGTACAGGCTGCTGCTCCTTCACCGGCGCCAGCACCAGTACCAGAGGCTGCCCCAGAGGCTGCCCCAGAGAAAGAGGCAGAGGCCGTTCCAGATTCAGAATAGATAGTAAATGGCCCTATCGTGGGTCATTAACTGCACTAATTATTACAGCAGGTCTCATTGTTTGGGACCTGCTGTTTTATATTTTGAATAGGTTTAATTATATTTGTTCAAAAAAAGGGCTAACAACCTGGTAAGTGCGTTATTGTTTGGGTGTATTTTTTGGAGAATTTATGGTCCAGTCGGATAACAGTTTGGCTAGTGCTACATTGGTGCTTGATGAGTACATAAGGTCAAACGGTAAGAAACACACCAAACAGCGAAATGCGATCCTTGATGTGTTTGTTCGGGCTGGCGGCCACTTAAGTCTATATGAAATTCTAGCTTTGGTTCAGAAGTCACAGCCAGGAGTTGGTTTCGCTACCATTTATAGGACGATGAAGCTATTTGTAGATGCAGGTATAGCCGACGAGCAAAGGTTTGGCGGTGACCATGCGATTTATGAGATAAGCCATGGTACAGACCATCACGACCACATTATTTGTACCGAATGTGGCTCTATTTTCGAATTTCACGATGAGCTTATAGAGAAACGCCAAGACGTTATCGCCGCGACATTTGGTGTCAAAGTAACCCATCACAGGCATGTAATTCACGGGAAGTGTACAGACATTGAAAGGTGCGCTGCAGCCAAACCTTAGGCGTCTTCAAAAACATGAAAGACCAAGCCCGTAGGCTTGGTCTTTAGTGGGGGTGCGCGAGGAGGGAATCGAACCCTCACAGCCAAACGGCCACAAGGTCCTTAACCTTGCGCGTCTACCAATTCCGCCACTCGCGCAGCGCTCTGTAATTACGAGGTCTTTGGCCCTGTGTCAAGGTTATAGGCTAAAGAGTTTTAATTCATTCTTCAGTAGATTCTTCGAGAGGCTGTTCATCGTCAGCGCCAGAGCCAGCTTCTACCTCTGAACCAGACTCTGCCCCTAAGGTCTCACCGTCGACTGTTTCATCAATAGCGTTCAAGTTATCGTCGATATCAGCGTCAACCCCATCGATATCAAGTACTGGTAATTCCCCAGTAGAGTTTAAAAGCTCGTCTAGTTCTGGAAAATCTGAAAGCGGCTCATCGTCGATATCGCCAAAGTCCAACTCTTGAAGCCCTCCACCCAATATATCATCACCCAATGATGTTCCTACTGCGAATTCAGGTGTAGATCTTACGGCAAGAGAGATAGATGTGACCATAAACAATACAGCTATGACGGTAGTCGCCTTTGAGAGCATGTTGCCAGCGCCTCTGGGGCCAAACATAGTGTTGCTACCACCCCCACCAAACGCAGCCCCTATATCCGAACCCTTTGAGGGTTGAAGTAATATTACAAGGATTAAAACTACACAGAGAATGACGTGAAATGTGTTTATAAACAGATCCATAAGTTCACCAGTCTATTTTATCGCTTGAGCGATACCTTTAAAATCTTGTGCGTTGAGCGAAGCTCCACCCACCAGTGCACCGTCTATATCAGGTTGGCTCAATAGATCACGCGCATTTCCAGGTTTGACAGATCCTCCGTACAGAATTTGAACCTGCTGAGCAACATATGAGGGTAGATTGTCCCCTAACCAACTCCTGATAAAGGCGTGAGCGCTCTGCGCTTGTTCGGGGCTAGCGGTTCTTCCCGTGCCTATGGCCCAAACAGGTTCATATGCGATAATAATGGTTGATATCTGGTCTGCTTGTAGGCCAGCTGTGCCACTTAACAATTGTGTAGACAGCACCAATTCTAACTGTCCAGAATCACGCTGCTCAAGGGTCTCTCCAATACATAGTATAGGGATCAGTCCAGCCCTAAAGGCTGCGTGGAGCTTTTCGTTAATGATTTGGTCGGTGTCACCGTAGATACTCCTGCGTTCAGAGTGTCCTACCAGTACGTGTGTGGCCCCAGCCTCTCTCAGCATCTCTCCTGAGATTCCGCCAGTGAAGGCACCGCTTACCGCTCGCTCCAAATCTTGGCCCGCAACCAGTATACCCGTGTGCTGTAACTTTTGAACAGCTGCGGGTATCGATATGAAAGGGGGAGCGACTATAAAATCTACACTCTGGTCGTCCATTAGTGATGATTTAAGTTGCATGGACAATTTCTCAGCACCGACGGGGCCAAGGTTCATCTTCCAGTTGCCAGCAATAAGTGTTCGTCTTGCCATTAGTCTTCTTTTACCTCTTCTATTGCCATAAGGCCTGGGAGTGGCGAGCCTTGAATGTAGCAGAGTGAAGCCCCTCCTCCAGTTGAGATGTGAGAAAAAGAATCAGTAATCTCGAGTTTGTTTGCCGCAGCGGCGGAATCTCCGCCTCCAATTACTGAGTAGGCATCCGCTGAAGCAACGGCCTTGGCTATAGCTCGAGTACCATTGCCAAAGGCGTCTACTTCGGTGAGCCCCATAGGTCCGTTCCAGAAAATTGTCTTCGCACTAGATATAGCCTCGGAGAATAGATTAATGGTCTCAGGCCCAATATCGTAAGCCGCTTTATCCCCAGGAATATAGGTCTCTGTGGATGGCTCGGATGTAGTATCGTTAGCGACGATGTGATCGATCGGCAGCAGTAGCTTTACCCCCCTATGAGCACACTTAGACATTAACTTTTGGGCGGTGTTTAGCTTGTCTGGCTCGACCAGAGAATTGCCTATTTCGTGTCCTTTGGCAGCTAAAAATGTGTAGGCCATCGCGCCCCCCACGACAATAGTGTCTACACGGGTCATCAGTGACTCAAGAACCTTTAGCTTATCGGATACTTTAGCACCGCCAATGATAGCCACATAGGGGCGGGCGGGATGCTCCTTTAGCTTAGAGAGAGCCTCTGTTTCAGCTAATATGAGCGGACCGACAGCGACCGATTTCATGTGAGGTATTACGCCGGTCACGGACGAGTGTTCTCTGTGGAGTACTCCGAAGGCATCGTTCACATAGATGTCAGCTAGTTTAGATAGTTTGGAGGTGAACTGTTTGTCGTTGCTGCTCTCACCTTTGTGAAATCTTAGGTTCTCGATTAACATCACGTTTCCAGGGCTTAGTTCCCTCGAGAGAAACTCAACGTCTTCTCCAATACAGTCGTGAGCGAAAAATATTTCAGCATCCTTCATGTGCTCTGCTAGTTTCTCTGCGACTGGCATTAGTGATAATTTTGGGACGCGTTGTCCTCTAGGTCGACCCAAGTGCGAGCATATGATTAGCTTGGCTCCAGCATCTTTCAGGGCATTTATTGTTGGAAGAGCTGCCGTTAGCCTCGTGTCGTCCTCAACCTTTCCATCCTTTAATGGGAGGTTTAGGTCTAACCGAAGCAATACCCTTTGGCCTTGTACCTCTAAAGATTCAATAGTGTTCATAGTGTTATGCTCCACATAGTAGGCGAGTAAGGTCCAGTAGGCGGTTGGCGTATCCCCACTCATTGTCGTACCAAGATAGGATCTTGAACATGTTGTCACCGACTGACTTAGTGAGATCGAGGTCCACTATAGAAGAGTGGGGGTTTCCATTAATATCACTTGAGACTAGTGGGGCGTGAACTGCGGAAAGGACACCTGCTAGATGGCTATTAGCCGCTTGAGAGAACTTTGAGTTTATCTCATCCACAGTAGTGGCCCTTTTGAGCTCTACCACGAGGTCTACTATAGATACATTAGGGGTAGGTACGCGGATGGCCATACCGTCGAGCTTGCCAGCCAATGCTGGGATCACCAATGATACAGCGCTAGCTGCTCCAGTTGATGTGGGCACTATGTTTAGGGCTGCTGCCCTTGCTCTTCTAAGGTCGCCTTTACTGTGAGGCGCATCCAGTAGGTTTTGGTCCATTGTATACGAATGAACAGTCGTTACAAGGCCCCCTACAACTCCAAAGTTGTCTTCTAGGACCTTGGCTACAGGAGCCAAGCAGTTTGTTGTGCAAGAAGCGTTTGAAACTATCTGGTGTGCTTGAGTGTCTAACGACTCTTCGTTTACTCCCATGCAGATCGTTGCATCTGGGTCAGTAGCTGGTGCTGATATGATCACCCTCTTGGCACCAGCGTCTAGGTGCTTTGTGGCGAGTGGTCGACTTCGAAACCTTCCAGTGCACTCTAAGACGACATCAATATTTTTCTCAGCCCATGGAAGCAGGGTGGGATCTGCCGTAGAGGATGTAGAAACAAGCTTTCCATCTATTGATAGGCCATTATCCACGGTCTCTACACTTAATTCAGAGGTCCCGTGGACTGTGTCATAGGTCAATAGGTGTGCTAGGACATTGTCTTCGGTTAGATCGTTTATGTGAACAAATTGGATATTTGGGTCGTTCCATCCAGCACACAGAGCGCACCGTCCAATCCTCCGAAATCCATTTATGGCAACACATATAGGCATAGACTCTCCGTTAGTCTTTAATCAAATAAAAATTGTGCAGCTATTAGGGTGGTA